>Ga0055584_100003753_pt1 | contig 14917 bp, 8 predicted proteins | sample OSDHelmetaG_FD_58716 | JGI IMG/M metagenome (GOLD analysis project Ga0055584, IMG submission 58716) | Pelagic marine sediment microbial communities from the LTER site Helgoland, North Sea, for post-phytoplankton bloom and carbon turnover... | ecosystem: Environmental > Aquatic > Marine >... | reverse complement strand
GCTTCAACGAGGCCCGGCGTTGAACGCCGGGAGGGGGGGACGCAGCGACAACCCAACTGCCAGAAGGCTTCCACAAGCCACTTGCGAGCGCCACCTTCCGGGCCTGTACTCGACCGTTGAACCAACGGACAGCGGGTCGGCCGATTCTGGGGCAAACCCCTAAGATCACTATGGCGCGAGCGGCCCCAGGGGGTTGGGCGGTCACTGCACCGCTCGCTTTGCTGTCAACAGATCACGGCCCCACGATGCGGGCAACCCGCTCCGTGGGCGCGAGCGACTTCCCAAGCGTGAACATACCCCGCTCCGCCCGGCCCCCGGGGGAACCCAGGGGAACGAAGAGGATCTGGTCCTCGCTCGGCTTGAGCACTTCGATCAGTCGCCCCTCCAGTTCGGCCTGCCGCAGGTCGCTGAGCTGGCACCGGAACACTGAGAACTGAACATGGTCGCCGAAACCGCGCATCAGCCGGTACACACGCCGAAGCCGCTTCGGGTCCGCGATGTCGTAGCAGACCAACCAGAGACGTGGTCCTCGACTCATCTCACCCGGAAGCCCCGGACCTCGTCGATCTCGCCGAGCACGACCTTGCCGAGCATCCGTGCCTGCACTTCGAGGATTCGCCGGTAGGAGAGGCGGGAGCCGTAGACCGGGTGCGTCGCCAGCTCGTCAAGTCGACGCTCCCAGGCCTCGATGACGCGCCGACGGCCCGAGTCGGTCAGGTTGGTCCCCACCGACCGCTGGACGAACTGCTCTGGCCCCAACACGCCATTGTTCACGAGGCCGAGTACCACTGAGTCGACGAGCACTGGCCGGAACTCCTCCATGAGGTCCAGCGCCAACGCCGGCCGCCCGGGTCGCAGCCGATGCAGGAACCCGATGTGGGGGTCGAACCCCACCCCGTGGACGATCTGCGTGAGTTCACGTGCCAAGCAGGCGTACAGGAACGACAGCAGCGCGTTGATCGGATCCCTAGGCGGCCTGCGTGAGCGGCCACCCCAGTCGAAGCCCGCCGCAAGTCCGCCCTTGAGCATGGATGGGAAGTGCCGAAAGTAGTGTGCCGCCGCCGCGCCCTCGACGCCGAGCAGTTCCTCTGTCGAACCCACGATGAGGGCCTTCCGGGCCAGTTCCTTCATCCGGTGCAACACATCGATCGGGACACCCCGCCCGTTGCGCCGGAGCAGGACCCTCTGGTTGCGGATCTTCGTCTCGACGAGGCGACGCGCGATCGCGAGCGATGCCCCCGTGTCCGCAGCAACCCTGTGCTGGGCGACGCGAAGGCGGACGTTCCGCCCCATCGCTGGGTGCAGGGATCCGCAATACCAGCCCCCGAAGCTGTGGAAAGCCACGGGAACGTCCCGCTCCGCAAGCGCTCGAAGCAGCGGCGTGGTCACGGTCGCGTTCCCGTAGACAACGACACGGGTGGTATCGGAGAGGCGCGCACGCGCCACCACGGCCCGGCTCCTGTCTTTGACGACGATCTCCTCTGCCGATTTGCCCACGGTCCCGCCGTGCATCTGCACATACAGCGGCACACCGTCGTCTCGCGCAGGCAACATCGGTCGGACCTCTCCGTCGCGGTGGTGGTGCTCGTCAGGCAGACAGATCCCCACGAGCGAACAGCGCGGGCACTTGGGGCTGTCCCGGAGCGGCGCCGGGAACTCTCCACTGGCCGCGATGGCCCGCGCCTGGTCTCGAAGCTCCAGCACGCGCCGCTCCAGCACCTCGTCGACCGGAACCTCCACCCGACGCCGGCTGCCCGCGAACCAGAGGACGCCGCTGTCGCACCGGTAGTTGTGTTCCCGCAGGAGCAGCACCTGGGCCGCCACCTGCACGCGCTCGGGCTCCCACGCGCCTTCGGGGAGGTCCGGCGCGTTGCCCTTCTTCGTCTCGACGGGGAAACAGGCCCCGCCCTGGCTCTCGACGACGTCGATCCGTCCGACCAGGCCGAGGCGCTCGGACCCCAACGACACGCTGCGCGTCACGCGGCGCGTCGGGTCGTCGTCGCCCGGTTCGGGGAGAGCGCCGCCACCGGGCTTGTCGACCACACGATGGGCAGTCCTTCCGCGGACCGTGTCCGCCGAGTCGGCCCACTCCCCGCCGAGCCACTCCAGCGCGAAGAGCCGCGGGCAGTAGGCAAGCTCGTTGAGCATGCGGAGCGGGACCAGCAACTCTTCCATGGGTGCGTCAGAGCACCGTTGAGGGCGTGACAGAGCCGTACCCACCCTGGTCGCTGCGCAGGATCCGCGACTGAAGGACTGCGCCCACGCCACGCCGCTCCCGCGCCGATGGGGCCGCGTCCGCGATGCCCTCTTCCGCGAGCAGGCTTGCAACCACGGCCCGGCTCGCCGGTCGGACCCAGAGTGGCCAGCGGAAGCGGCCGGTCTTCCAGCCGCCCGAGGCGCACCCGGTCCTCTGGCGCCCCCGCAACCCCGCCGTGGGCAGCATCGCCAGGCCGCGGAGCGCCAACCAGTCGGCTCCCGGATTGCCGAGCTTCTTGTCGGTTGAAGGGTCGGAGCCGCGGAGCGCGTAGTCCCGAGTCTCCGTGTTGTCCCATCCCATCACCGGGAGCCTCGAAGCGTAGGCCCACGGACCAAACAGGGCTGCCTGGAGTTCGGCCACGCCCACCCCGTCGGCGATCTGTCGGGCGGCGCCCAGGAACTGCTGCTGGCCAGCAGTGAAGTGCAGCGCGGTCGGCTTGGCGGCGCCGTTGTTGTCGACGCCGCCCTCGGAGACAAAGCCGACGAACCAGTCCACCGTTCGCCGGCCCGCGGGGTCGGGTCTGCAGGCAGCGGTCCAGGCCTTCAGCTGGGCCCGCAGAACCTCCGGCGGAGCCTTCACATCAGCCACGTTCCTCGCCTTCTGGCCATGCTGGTACTCGAACCGCAGCGCCGGACTCAGGGAGCAGGCCTCGCGGTCGGCCTCGAGGAGATCAAGCAACGCCTCGGGACCGTCGAGCGGGGTCGAAAGCCAGGGGCGCCAGGTGCCCTCCAGGCTCCACCGCAGGCGGGTGCGCCCTGTCGCCATCGCCTCGTCTACGGCCACGAGGACACCGAGCGACGCAAGGAACGCCAGCGGGTTGGAGCCGTCGAGGCCGGTCAGGTGGATGTCCGTCATCGTCGGCTCTCCTCGTCGCGTTCTTCGGCCTCGCTCCTGCGGTGATCGGCGAGCCGCAGGAGCGCTTCGAGCCAGGCGAGACCCCACCACCCGTAGCGACGCTGCAGGCGCCAGAACCGGTCCGCGACGCCGCTGTCCAGGCGATCGAGCCCGTGGTCCGCGGGCGCCGCCAGCTCTACCCCGTCAGAGTCCACGTTGAAGGTAGGGCGGACCGGGGGCGCCCCCTCCCCTTCCAGCGGCGCAAAGGGGCGCGCGTGGCCGTGGTGGCTCGCGACGAGGTGGAGAACCAGATCGGGGTCGTGGCACGCGTCCAGGAGCTGCTGCCCCGCGTCCCCTTGCAGCAGGGAGACCGACGCCATCTCGTGGCGAAAACCGCGACGGAGCCCGGAGCGCGCGTAGGCGCGGCGACGACCGTCCCGATCGGCCAACCGCGGGCCGGACTTCGCCAGCAGCGGCCCGCCCGCGGCACGGATCTCATCGCCGCCGTGAAGGAGCACCTGGAACTGCGGATGAGCCTTGCCGAGGTCGTGCCAACGGCCCGCGGAGGCGAGGTCGTCTACGAGGGTCGGGGGTAGACCAGTCGCTACGGCGAAGGAGCGAGCGAAGCGCTCGACGCCCGCGAGGTGCGTCTGCAACGCCACCGGCGTTGACGACAGCCACGAACGGTCGTCCGCCGTGATCCCCTGGTCGGGCGGCGCCACCGAACGCCCTCGGGCCAGGAGCAGGACCGCCGACGCGGGGAGCCGGGTCGTTCCGCGCAGCAGCCAGGCGCCCCCGAGCCACTCCGGCCCCACCCCGGTGCTCACCAGCAAGCCCAGCAGCTTCCCCAGGTGGGTGGACGAATCCGCCGCAGCGGCCGCCATCGGCAACCACTTCCGTACCGCGCGCGCCGCGTCGGCAGCCGAGACTGCGTGACCGTCTGGTCCCGAAGGGACGCCGGCCAGGGCTTCCAGGCCGGGATGCACGGCCGGGTCCAGCCGCAGGAGGGGTCGGCCGTCCCGCACCGTCCGGGCCAAGTCGCCGGCGTCCAGCACCGGCTCGCGAGCCCTCGGAGCGAAGTTCCCCGAGGCGAGGCCGCCCCGCTCCGAGGGAAGGACAATGGTGTCCCCCGGCCTGATGTCGCGGGCCCCGACGACTTCGACGTTCCCGCCCGTCCACCGCAGGCCGACCCGACTCCGCGCCGGGACGCGGTCCCGTGCCGCGTCTCCCTCCACATCGGCGACGCTCGGCGCCTCGGAGTTTGCGAGCCAGCCAAGCGCGGCCCCAAACGGCAGTTGCAGCGCTTCCCAGGCGGTCGGCGGGACGGCGGCGAGTCGCCGAGCGGAGCGGTCGGGATCCTCTATGTCCACATCGGCGCGCCACACGATCGAAATCTCCGCGCGGGGGGGATCGAGCCCCCGCAGGTAGAGACCCGGATCCGGATCCGGGTGGACGGCGTGGGACGTCTGGCTCAGCAGGTCCAGGTGCGCCGGCAGCAGTACGGCGGCCCGGGGGCTGGGCGCGCGGACACTCTCATCCGCCCCATCCAGCACGCCGTCGATGGAGTCGGGGCCGACATCCGCTCCTTCGCCGAGCCCCAGCAGGAACGCCCACGTCGGTCCCAGCGCGGCGCCGTAGACGGGATCGTCAATCGACTCAGGCTTCTTCGGGGCGACGACGACGACCGGAGCGGACTCGTGCCGTCCCGTCCGGTTGGCGCGGCCGAACCGTTGGATCAACGAGTCCAACGACGCCAGTTCGGTGACCATGCCGTCGAAGTCGAGATCTGCGCCTGCCTCGATCGCCTGGGTAGCGACGCAGACGAACGGGCGTCCGGCGTCCGTCGCTACCCAGCTGGGTCCAGCGCGATCGGCGAGCTGCTGAGCGACCTCGGCGCGGTCCGGCCCGCGCATCCGGCCCGTGACGAGGAGGACGTCCGCGGTGCCCACGCGTTCGAGTTCCGCGGCGACCGCGGCTGCCGTGTCGACCCGGTTCACGACCACCCCAACGCAGCTGCACCCCGCATCGATGAGGCTCCTGGCCTCCTTGGCCAACCCGGCGACCCAGGGCTTGCTGAGCCGACGCTGGCGGTCATGGGTCGCGGTCGCCAACTCGACCAGGCGCAGCGGCTTGCGCGCCCCGAGGCGCCGCGCGAGCGAGGGCAGGCGCCGGTCGTCGTCGGACAGCGCGAAGGCCGCGGCGTCGCCGCTGGTCGCCGACAACGTCGAGACCTGCCAACGGCTGGGGAGCGATACTTCGGCCCAGGAGCGCCAGCGTTCGCGGAGCGAAGTCAGAGTCTCCTCGAACGCCCGCGCGAGGTGCACCTCGTCGAGGAGAAAGAGCGTGTCCTGGCCAAGCAGGCCGGCGTGCAGCGACCGCATCGTGGGGGATACCCCGTAGCCGCGGAAGAGCAGCCGCGAGCCCACCTGGTCCACGGTGGACAGCGCGATGAGTGCCTGGTCGGGCCGGCGCGCCCAGCCGTCGTCCCTCGGCACGCCTCCGCGAAGCAGCGCGAGCTGCAGGGGGGCTTCGAGCTCGGCGTCAATGCCCATGAGCGCCCGGAGGCGCTCGCGCACGACCGCCAACGGACCATCCTCGGCTTCAACGAGCCGCTGGCGAATCAGGCTGGCTCGCTCGAACGACTGGTCCACCACGGTGCGGCGATCGACCACCATGACGACGCGGCGGGGAGCCTTGCGGCGGGGCGGGGGCAGGTCGGCTTCGGCCGCCAGGGCGTGCAGCGCGATGTCGAGCGTCGCGGTCTTGCCGGCCCCGGTGGGAACTCCGATGGTGTCCGGCCACTTGCCGTACTCGACCACGTGGGCCGCGAGGCGGCCCTGCCACGGGTACGGCTCGTAGCCATGGCAGGCCCGGAACCACTCGGCGAAGGGAGGCATGGGCTTCACGGCCGCCCCCGGAGGTCGCCGTCGGGCAGCGGCAGGCACAGCCCAAGGCCGAAGTGGCGCCCTGCCCCCAGAACCAGGGGGCCGCACAGCGGCTCGGGCAGCTCGAGGATGGCGTGCACGAGGCGTCGTGGACGTCGGTGGCCGGAGCGCTGAAAGCGGGGCAATTGCCTGGGATGGGGCGCCCCCGCGACGGGGCTGTCAAAGCCGAGGGAGACTCGGATGTCTTCGGCCTCCAGGGCATCAGACGACGCGAGCACCCGAAGCACCGCCTTGCGGATCAGCCGAGTCGCCGTACGGCGAGCCTTGGTTCGGACTCCCGCCTTGGAGTGCGCGAACGGATCGCACTCACCGTCCAGCGCGATCGGGGTGGCGGTAGCCCACCGGCGCGACGGTCGAGCCCAGCGCGTCGATCGCAGGGCTACCAGCGACTCTTCCGGATCGACAACCCGGCGCGCGACGAGCATCCGCCGAGCGAACCGGACCCGGACCTCTCGCTCGACGGGGTCCCCGGCGCCCTCCATCCGCGCCAGCGCCTCCAGCAGGGCACGGTCCTCGTCCGCGGTGGCGTCGCTGGGCAGGGACAACGCGAAGCCCCGCATCAGCCCGTCGGCGTGGCGGTGGCCCACGAACGGAAGTGGCAGCACCGCCAGGTGGGGACCAGCGAGCACACCCCCGCCGGGACTGTGGCCGGATAGCAGAGCTGGAGCGCCATCGCCGACATGGTGCAGGAGGGCCGCCCGGATGGCTTCCGCAACGGGCACGGCGGCCGAGGCGGGTGGGAGCAGCGCGCGATCGAACTCGTAGGCGACCCAGCGTCCATCGCTCCGCTCGGTGTGCAGCTGCGGCGTCTTGGAGTCGGCGGTCCCGTACCGTTGGAACGCGGCCGGCAGGACCCGGCCCGGCTGCTCTCCGCGGTGCCGCTCGAAGGCTGCGTCGAGCGCGGCCCGCTGACCCGGCTGAGCCACGCGGAGCACTTCATCGCCGTCCGGTCGCGGGACCCAGGAAGTCCTCCCGCTCTCATCGGCGGCGTCGGCCACGCACACGTGCACGAACGACGAGCTGTGCCCGAGCCGGACCACGCGCCCACCGACCCGGGCCAGGGCCTCGCGCTCCGCGGCTCCCAGGGTCGCGTCAGCCCAGACGAAGGATGCGACCGGGTGGGTCGGGACAACCGCCGGGAAGGTGCGCGGCTGGCGCAGTCGCGCCCATGGCAGCACCCGCTCCGCGCCAGCCTTGTGCTTGCCGGCCTGGGCGGTCTTCTTGGCAGCCGCGATCAGCGCCACCTCCGCCTTTTCGACGGCGCGGGTCAGCTTCTTCTTCGCGCTGGCAGCGAGCTCCCCGTCCACCGTGGAGTCGGCGAGGTCCTTGCGCGCGGCGCGCAGCGTGCCTTCCTTGCGGCTGAGTTCAGCGGTGTCAGTGTTCGCAACGTCGTTGACGGGAACGAACGCGGTCATGACCCGACGGCGGCGCCCGTCGCCACACAAGATCTCTGGCGGTCCGAGCTCGGCGAGGTGGTCCAGGGCCGCTGCCTCATCGACATCGACTTCGTCTACGTCAGACAGCGCCTCGACGAGCGCCGAGTAGAGGCGCGCGGGGTGCGGAGGCCACTCGGCGGTGGCGCGGTCCTGGTATGCCGTCGCTGCGTAGCGGCCGGTCAGGAAGTGGACGTCGAGACTCAGCATCAGCCGGCCTCGCCGTCCTGCGGCGCCTTCTGAGCCTCCAGGGCCTGGCTCCGGGCAAGCAGCGCAACCAGCTTCGGGGCCGGCCGCAGGGGAGCCAGCGGCTCGCGCTCCCATGCCAGCCCCTGCTCGGCCGCCGCCTTGGCCGCCGCCGAGACGAGTTGGGCAGCGTCGTCTCGGTCCAGCTCGAACGTACGCAGGATGCTGCCGGCGGGGCCGATCACCTCGAAGGTCAGCGGCCCTTCAGGCACCAGAAGCGTGCCCGAGCGCAAGTCGTGCCCCTGGGCGTGAGCGCCCGCGATGCCTGCGAGGGCCAGGGCGGCGAGGGCTGTGCGGCCCGCGCGCTCAGCGGAGCGGCGGTCCGTCATGGGTGCCCCGTCCAGGTCGTACCGGAACCGCAGCCGCCGCAGCGCCGGCAGGGACAGGACCGTGGTCTGCAGCGCGTAGTCGAATGTCACGCCGCCGTTCTCAGCGGAGCGGGATGGGGCCACGTTGCCGTGGTTGATGTCGGAGGGGTTCAGCTCCTTGGCCTTGCCGCCGGGCTTCTCGTTCACCCAGCCCTCGTCCCCTTGCTGGGCGAACACCGGCCCCGCCGCCTTCACGATGCCAAGGGGATCGAGCCGGCCACCGACCCGCGTGCCCGTCTGAACGCCAACTGCGACGATCTCGCTGCACAGCGCGCGCGGGAACTTGCTGCCCATCCCGCCCTTGGGACCGGTGCTGTCCCAGGCGCCGAACACCAGCGCGGTGGGGCAATAGTGGAAGAGGGCCGTCGCGTTCCGCACCGTCGCGTGGGTCGCCGCCTGACCGGCGCGGGTGTATCGGAAGAGAACCCCGTCTTCGTCGACGCTGTCGCGCAAGATCGCGTCGTAGATGCGGTGCGGCGCCTCGAGGGACGAGATGCTGCCCACCGGCGACTCCAACTCGCTGTCGGCCTCAGAGAAGTCGACGCGCACAACGGGGAAGCCCAGGTCCTCGTCTTCCCACGCCTCGAGCAGGGCCTCCTCCATGCGGTTGGCCTGGCTGGCGACGCTGTCGAGCAGCACGCAGGGCAGGTCCGCGTTGTCGATCCGGCGCAGCTCCGTGGCGTAGCGGGTCGCGCCGTGCGCGTCGTTTTGATCCCCGACGTACGTGGGCGGAAAGACCTTCGTGCCTGCCCCGGCGGCGGGCTGCAGATTCAGGTTGGCGCGGATCGCCACGGCGCTGCCGACGGCCTCGCTCAAGGTGTCCAGGGTGATCGTTCGGTCGGTCATGGCTTCCTCCGAGGGAGCGGTTTGGGGTCGAGAGAGGCCGCCCGCGTGGGTCCGCGGACTGGGGAGTAGTGGTCCGGGCTGTCCGGACGAGATGTCTCGTAGTGTTGGAGGGCCGCGCGCAGCTCGCGGACGACGCGGTCCCGCAGCCAGGCGGGCTCGACAACGCGCGCCGTCTCACCCCACTCCAGGACGAAGCGCACAAGTTCGTCGCCGCCGACATCCATCCGCAGGTCAACCCAACCGTCGGCGCCGGTCGTGGCATGGGCGGTCGCGTGCCACTGCCTGGCCAGCACGTAGTGGGCTACGCGGGGGTGGAAGCGAAGGTGGACCGGAGCAGGCAGCGGGCCCTTGCGAATCCCGAACCACGGCGCCAACTCGGCGTCGAGATCGAACTCCTCGACGGAGGGATACGAGAAGCCGATTCGAAGCCGCACTACGTCCTCGAGGCGATCGAACGCGAGGCGGCGGACTTCGGAACGGCCAGCATCCCGACCAAGCAGGTAGAGAGCCCGGCGGTACATGACGAGCGCGAGGGGCTCGAACGCACCGTGGTCCCGGCCGCCGTACTTGAGTCGCAGCCGGTGGGTGTGGCGAAGCGCGTCGAGGATGTTCGCAAGCCGATCGGCGCCGCCGTCGAAGGTCCGCGGGGGCTCCCAGAGCACCCGAAACCGCGCATCGACGCGCTGAAGGCGAGCAACCACGGCCGATGAAGAACGCCGCAACACGCCGATCAAGGCGTGCTCCGACCAGCCGGGGAGCTCGGTTCCCTTGAGGAACGCGAGGCTGCGAGCACCGATCTGCAGACCGATGAGCTCGGCCTCGCCGAGTTCCTGGGAGACCTTGATCGGATCCTCAGCCTCGTACCGCGTATCCACACCCTCTCCGACCCGCCGAAGCAGCTTCGCTCCGACCAGCGCCTTGATCGCTCGGCGCACTGGGACTCGGCCGGGCGTACCCGGCAGTTGGGCCACGGCGTCAGCCGTCTGAATCGAGTCTCGTGCTCGTGCGAGATCGAGGATCTCGACGCAGCGGCGAAGGTGATTCATTCCCCGGTTCCCTCCCACGGAAAGAAGACTTGCAGAGTCCAGAAGGCTGGACCAGGGGTGGCGAGCCTCCGGCTGGATCGCCTGGCGATCTGGATCTTTGTTCAGTGTCGGAAGTGACGGGGCGACCGATGGCCAGGATCCCGCATGATCCGGCAGAACACCGTAAGTGCCCTGGCACGGGTTCCCCTCGCCCTCCCGAAGGGAAGAGGCATCAAGACCACCGGCACCGTTCGCCGTTGTCCAACCTTGCGCGAGAGAAACGCCGGCTCATCGCAACTCAGTCAGCCGCGAAGGCCCGGGCGGTTGCGTCCCGGCCAGGCGAGCCCTCCTCGGCGTAGATGAAGCGACTCAAAAGCTCGGCCTTGTACCTGAAGGCGAGGGTCCACTCCCGCCAGTCGTTATCTGTGCATTCTCGCGGCTCGTCACCCGGTCGACGATGGGCGGGTCGGCCGGGGGTGGCTTCCTCCGGGCATCGGGGGATAGACCCCCGCCCGAAGTGCCGCTACGGGTCGTGGGGGTTCGGAAAGACGCGAACGGCGTTGGCGCCGTAGGCGTCCCACGCCAGCACGACCGGATCGGGGACCCCGTCGCCGTCCAGATCGGCCGCGCCGACGCTCGCCGCGTGCATATACGACTGCGGGGACGCTGGCTCCCCAAGAGCCTCAGTCGCCGGGCCCATCCAATCGATCGAGCCACCGAACGGGCCGTAGACCGCGCGGCTGACCGCTGCGACTTCGAAGCCGCCGCTCGGGTACCAGGACGACGCGGAGACGATCAGGTCGTCCAGACCATCGAGGTTGAGATCCCCCGCGCCGGCTACTGTCATCAAGCTGGCGTAGTCGTCGGGCACGGCGACGACCGAGTCGGCGAACGCCAACTCGACCGTCCCATTGATCGGGCCGAAATAGATGTGGGTACCCTGCGGAATCGGCGTCTGCGCGGAGGTCGGCCCGGTCGCCCAGGGCAGGGTGACCGCGATGTCGTCGAACCCATCGTTGTTCAAGTCCCCGACCCCGTCGGCGTCGAACCCCGCCTCCAGGTAGTCGCCGTCGCCGAAGGTCGCGATGCGCGCCTGCGCGCTGTCCCGCGTCAGGCCGCCCACCAGCGGGCCCAGGAACAGGAAGACGCCGCCCTCGAGGGTGCCGCTCGATGGGTCGGTGTAGCCCGGGTCGAGGACCAGGAGATCCCCGTACCCATCGCCGTTGGTGTCGCCGGCCGGCGCCGCGAATCGAGCGACGACCGGGCCGTAGCTCCCCGGGAAGGAGATGGTCGCCACGGCGTCCAGGACCGGGTCGCCGCCGTCAACGAACGGCGCGGAGACGACGTACATCGTCCGGTCGCCATTGAGCCCGAAGTCAGGGGGCCAGTACGAAGCGGTGGAGCCGTATCCCTCGCCCAGGATCAGGTCGAGGGCTCCGTCGCCATCCAGATCAGCGGCCGTCGCCAATGCCGCGACGCTGGCACCGCTGGGGGTGGACGACGCCACGAGCCGCACCACATCGGGCTGCGCGACGCCGTGGTCGAGGAGCACGGCGCCCGCGTGGCTCCCCTGGACCAGAAAGACCGCTCCGTAGTCCGAGTAGAAGATCGCCGCGCTGGGGTTGTTAGAGGCCGCCCCGGTCGGCGCGGCGATTGCGAGCTCCTCTTGCCCGTCCCCGTCGGTGTCGCCCATGCAAACCACCGCCTGCCCGAGGTGCGCGTTCGGCAAGCCGCGGAATCGCGCCGGGGCCCCCGCCATGCTGCCCCCGCCGGTCACGGGCCCGTACCACACCGCCACCAGGCCATCGTGGCTCCACGGGCTCGCCGGATCCGCGGGAGCCAGCGGACTGCCGACAGCGAGGTCGTTGAAACCGTCGCCGTTCAAGTCGCACCACGCCACCGCCTGGCGGCTAAAGGCGGCCAGGAAATCGTCGCCGTAGCTGCTGTCGTAGGGGCCTGAGTACGAGAAGAACGTGTTGCCGTCCGAGCCGTCGCAGTTGTCGTCGAGCGAGTCTCCCCAGTCCTCGAAGAAGCCCGGGTACACGCTGGCGTCGTTGTCGTTGCAGTCGTCGCCGCCGGTGATGACGCTGGCGTAGCCGTCGCCGTCGTCGTCGGCCGCGTCCAGCCCGTCGCAGTCCTGGTCGATGCCGTCCAGGGCGACCTCCAGCCCGATGGGACTCACGGCCGGGTCGGAGTCGTCGCAGTCGGGTCCGCCCGTCAGCGAGGAAGCGAACCCGTCGCCGTCCACGTCGAGCCCATCGACGCCGTCGCAGTTGGTGTCCAGCGCATCGCCGAAGCCATCGATGGCGACCGGATTCCAGGCGATGGACTCGTCATCGCAGTCGTTCCCGGTGCAGGTGTCGAAGCCGTCCCCGTCCACATCGAGCGTGGTGGCGTCGCCGTCGCCGTCGTCGCAGTCGGTGCACAGCGGATCGCCGTCGCCGTCGCCGTCGGCCTCGGCCGCGAGCAGGACGCCGTCGCAGTTGTCGTCCACGAGGTTGCACAGCTCGCTGGCGGCGGGGTTGCGGTCGGGGTCCAGGTCGTCGCAGTCGGCGGCGCAGGTGCTGTAGCCGTCCGTGTCGGCATCGAGGGCGTTGAGGGTTACGTCGCTGTCGTCGCAGTCGCCGGCGCAGGGTGACGCTCCGTCGCCGTCGCCATCGTCGGGGTGCAGCGACGGGTCGCCGTCGTCGCAGTCTCCAGCGCACTCGGCGTACCCGTCGCCGTCGTCGTCCACCTCGGCTTCCAGGTCCCCGCCGCAGTCCGAATCCACTCCATCGCCGCAGGTCTCGGGCGCCGACGGGTGACGCGTGGGGTCTACGTCGTCGCAGTCCCCGTCGCAAGTGGACTCCCCGTCGCCATCGACATCCAGCTGGTTGGCAAGGGGGTCCGTGTCGTCGCAGTCCGTCCCCCCGGACAAGGCCGACGCGGCCCCATCGCCATCGATGTCGATGCCGTCCGCTCCATCGCAGTTCTGATCCAGCCCGTCGCCGATCGCGTCGGGCGCGAAGGGGTTCGCGAGCGCCAGCCCGTCGTTGCAGTCGCCCTGGCACGTGCTGAAGCCATCCCCATCGCTGTCGAGGGACTCCACGGACGGGTCGGCGTCGTCGCAGTCGTTGCAGGCCGGGGCTCCGTCCCCATCGGTGTCCTGCTCGCCAACCAGCAGGCCATCGCAGTTGTCGTCGGCGCCGTTGCACACTTCGGCCACCGTGGGATTCACCAATGGGTTGAAGTCGTCGCAGTCGCCCAGGCAGCCGGACACGCCGTCCAGGTCGGCGTCGGCCGGCGTGGCCCCAGGGTCGCTGTCGTCGCAGTCCCCCGTGCACAGCGAGTAGCCGTCGCCGTCCGCGTCCGCCGGAGTGAGCAACGCGTTGGCGTCGTCGCAGTCGCCGGCGACCTCGCTGTACCCGTCGCCGTCGTCGTCGTGGAGGATCGTGCCTTCATCCACGGTGCCGTCGCAGTCGTTGTCCAAGCCATCGGCCTGTTCCGGGGCACCGGGGTAGGTGTTGGCGTCGGCGTCGTTGCAGTCGTCTCCGCCGCCCAGGTCCGACACGTGGCCGTCCTGGTCCAGGTCCGCGGCGTCCAGCCCATCGCAGTCGTTGTCGATCCCGTCGCTGACGATTTCCACCGCTCCGGGGTGGATCAGGGGGTTGCCGTCGTTGCAATCGAACGCGACCGGCGGTCCCTCGTACGCTGGGTCGTCATCGGGGTAGCCGTCGCCGTCGAAGTCCCGTCCGTCGCTGCCCGAGCAGTCCTGGTCGATTTCGTCTCCGAAGGGGTCGTTTGCCCCGGGGCCGATCGCAGCGTCGCCGTCGTCGCAGTCCAGACCGCCCGACGGGATCGAGGCGTCTCCGTCACCGTCCGCATCCATCCCGGCGTGGCCGTCGCAGTTTCCGTCGACTCCGTCGGTGACGAAGTCGAGCGCCCCCGGGTGGATCAGCGCGTTCGTGTCGTTGCAGTCCCAGGCGACGGGCGGACCCGCGTAGTCCGGGTCTTCCACGGCGTAGCCATCGCCGTCAGCATCGACGCCGTCCCCCCCGTCGCAGTCCTGATCGACAGCGTCGCCGTAGGGGTCAAGGCCGTTCGGGTGGATTGCCGCCTCAGCGTCGTCGCAGTCTGCCCCCCCCGACGGGATCGAAGCGTGCTGGTCGCCATCGCCGTCGATGCCTGCGTGCCCATCGCAGTTGGTGTCGGCGCCGTCCGAAACGAGGTCGAAGGCGTCCGGATTGACCAGCGGGTTGTTGTCGTCGCAGTCCTGGAATGGGTCGCCGTCTTCCAGGTTGGCGGGAAAGCCGTCGCGGTCCCGGTCCAAGCCGTCCCCTCCGTCGCAGTCGCTGTCGACTCCGTCGCCCCACGGGTCCTCTGCGCTCGGGTTGCTGTCGGGGTCCGTCGGTGCGCAGTCCTCGTAGTCGGGGAAGCCGTCGCCATCAGCGTCCGAGATGCTCGTGAGGCAGCCGCAGAGGAGCAGCAGTGGAAGCGAAGCCAGCAGGCAGAGACGGTCAAACATTGGGCACTTCGGACGATCAAGCATCGGGCACCTCGGGATGGCGAGCGCGGTCGGCGTCGACCGCGCCCTGGCGCGGCTCCGACTCTGCCACGGCGGGGCTTGCTTCCCCTCCGAAGTTCAACCGTGGGTGGCCGCACGCACGGGGGTCTGCCGCAGGCCCCGGAGACCAACCGGCAGCAGGAGCGGCCACGACGCAATCGTTGCAATAGCAGGCGTTCTATCGAATTCGTCCGTCACACCGCCCTCATCGAGCGTGCGCCGCCCACACCGCAGCCGAGCAGCGGACACGCTTGTGCGCACTGTGCGCAAACAGGCTCTGAAATGGCTGCAAATGGCTGCTCAATCGCCGACTCGACCGACCGCATGCCCTTGAAACACAAGGCTTTGGGAATCTCTCCGTCTTCCAGACCGAGACGTTCATCCTGTCCTGGTAGTCCGCAGGGTCGCCGTCAGCCTTCG
>Ga0055584_100003752_pt1 | contig 14918 bp, 14 predicted proteins | sample OSDHelmetaG_FD_58716 | JGI IMG/M metagenome (GOLD analysis project Ga0055584, IMG submission 58716) | Pelagic marine sediment microbial communities from the LTER site Helgoland, North Sea, for post-phytoplankton bloom and carbon turnover... | ecosystem: Environmental > Aquatic > Marine >... | reverse complement strand
GCGAAAAGCTGAATGGCAACAAACGGAATGACGCCGCGATAGATCTGTGGTGTTGTGACTTCGGGTGGTGCAACGCCGCGCAAGTAGAACAACGCGAAACCAAACGGCGGCGTCAGAAATGATGTCTGCAGATTGATTGCTATCATGATGCCGAGCCAGACAGGATCGAGGCCCATTGCCAGCAATACGGGCCCGACAATTGGCACGACAACGAACGTGATCTCTATGAAGTCGAGCACGAAACCGAGCAGGAACATCACCAGCATTACAACGATAACTGCACCGATGACGCCGCCTGGCAGCGAGCCAAGAATTGTGCGCACACCGTCATCACCGCCATAGCCGCGAAACACTAGTGAAAATACAGACGCACCGATCAAGATTAGAAATACCATGCTGCTGATCTTGAGCGTGCTGCGCATAACCTCCTGCAACCGGCTCAAGGTAAGCTGGCGACGAATGGTTGCCAGTATCATCGCACCCATGGCGCCAACGCCAGCGGCTTCGGTCGGTGTCGCAAACCCTGTGAGTATCGAGCCGAGTACTGCGAAGATCAGCGCAAGAGGCGGGAGCAATGCGCGCAGCAGCTTCCACACGGTTACGCGTTCATCAGTAGCGTGCACGTGCGCCGGCATCGTTGCTGGGCGGAAGAAAGCGACGGCGACAATGTACGAAACGTAAAGCACCACCAGCAGCAAGCCGGGGATCAGCGCCCCGGCAAACAGATCGCCGACCGAAACTGTTTTGGGTGAAAAGATGCCCATCTCAAGCTGTGCCTGCTGATACGCAGAGGTCATCACGTCACCCAGCATGACGAGAATAATGGACGGCGGAATAATTTGGCCGAGCGTGCCCGAGGCGCAAATCGTTCCTGCCGATATCTCGGCGGAGTAGCCACGCCGCAACATTGTCGGCAAAGACAACAAGCCCATGGTCACGACAGTTGCGCCAACAATGCCGGTGCTGGCCGCCAATAACATGCCAACAAGCGTGACCGAAATACCGAGACCGCCGCGCAATGACCCAAACAGGCTGCTCAAGGTCTCAAGCAGATCTTCGGCTATGCGAGCACGCTCAAGCGTGACCCCCATGAAAACGAACAAAGGCACGGCGACCAAAGTTTCATTGTTCATGATACCGAAGATGCGGTTGGGCAATCCTGACAGCAGGGCCTCGTTAAATTCGCCCGTGATTACACCGATGGCGGCGAAGATAAGCGCTGTGCCACCTAGAGTGAAAGCAACCGGAAACCCCGCAAGCAGTACGCCAATTACGGACAGGAATAGCAGTAGAGCGACCCATTCCATCGTCAGCGCTGCCGAATTGCTGCGAGCGATCGGAGCAATAACGAAACACCTTGCAGGGCCACAGTGATGGGCATCAGGACGACGAGCGACTTGAGCACTGGAATCATCGGGTAGGGTAAGCCACCGGGTTCGCGCGAGGTCTCATGGATAGACCAGGATACGGCAGCGAAATCGTAGCCCTGAATCGCCAGATACGCGCACAGCGGCAACAGGAAAGCGCTCACACCCAGCATATCGACAATGGCTCGTCCGCGCGTGCTCATCCGTCGGTAGAAGATATCGACACGCACATGTTCTTCTTGCTGCAGCGTGTAAGCAGTCCCGACCATAAATACGGCCGCATGCATCCAGGTCACCGATTCCTGCAGCCAGATAAAGCCAGCATCGAACACATAGCGCATGACTACGATGATCGCCATTATCAAGACCATCGCCAAAGTTAGCCAGGATGTCGCTCTGCCGGTCGCATCGCTGATGCGGTCAAACAGATTGTTCGGCGCAGGCGTGTTCTCCGGATCGCTCATCCGCTTGTCTCAGTGCCGCCAGAAAGTCGGTGTAATAAGTACCAGCAACGTAAATATTTCAAGTCGCCCAAGCAGCATACCGGCGATTGCGATCCATTTGCCCGGATCCGAAACCGTCATGAATCCCGATGCAACATCACCAAGTCCAGGTCCAAGATTATTCAAAGTCGCTGCAATCGCCGAGAAGGCGGTAACCTGATCGAGGCCCGTCGCCATCATCGCCAGCATAAGGACTACAAACACGACGATGTAGACCGAGAAAAAACCCCACACCGCATCAACGACCCGAAACTGTACTGCCTTGTTGCCGAGCTTAACCGGGATTTCCGCGCTTGGATGCACGAGTCGCACAATTTCGCGCACGCCCTGTTTGTAGATCAGCAGGCAGCGAATGACCTTGATACCGCCGGCCGTAGAGCCGGCTGACCCGCCAATAAAGCTCGCGAAGATCAGCAACACCGGAATCGCGGCCGGCCAGGCGGAATAGTTGGCCGTGGTGAAGCCCGTTGTTGTTGCAATAGAGACCGCCTGAAACAACCCATTAATGACCGTAGCGCCCGGGCTTGTGTAGCTCTGATGATAGAAAAGCCCGGCAACGACAAGGACGGACAGGACGACGAGAATCATTGTGTAAGCGCGAAACTCGGGGTCGAGTGAGTAGTGTTTGATCGAGACGTAACGCCAAGCGTAAAAGTGCAGAGAAAAATTTATGCCCGCGGCAAACATGAAGACAATTGCCACGAGGTCGATTATCGGGCTGTTGAAATAACCAATGCTCAGGTCATGTGTCGAAAAGCCGCCGATCGCGACTGTCGAAAAGGCGTGACACAAGGCATCAAACCAACCCATGCCGGCAACAATGTAACTTGCTGCGCAGGCGATCGTGAACGTGAGGTAGACATACCAGAGCGCTTTGGCCGTCTCGGTAATGCGCGGCGTAAGCTTGGTGTCTTTGACCGGGCCCGGTGTTTCGGCGCGATATAGCTGCATTCCACCCACACCAAGCATCGGCAGGATCGCGACGGCCAGGACGATGATGCCCATTCCACCAAGCCATTGCAGTTGTTGGCGGTAATACAAAATCGACCGAGGCAGTTCATCGAGCCCGGTGAGCACCGTTGCCCCAGTCGTCGTTAGTCCGGATATCGACTCGAACACGGCATCGGTCAGAGACATCGTTACCGAATCGGATAAATAAAAGGGAGCAGCACCAAAGGTACCCAGTACGGTCCAGAATGCAGCGACCACGAGGAAGCCGTCACGGAGTCGCAGATCTTTGCGCGAGCGGTGTACCGGTAACCAGATGATCAGGCCGGCAAGCAGCGTCAGGCCAAAGCTTTCCACGAAAGACAGCCACGCTTGCTCATTGAAAATCAATGCGATGATGACCGGTGGCAGCATAGTCAGACTGAACATCATCAGCAGCAGGCCGAGGATGCGTTGTACTGCTGTCCAGTTCATATTAGTAGTGGGCGATTAAACAAACGACACACCGACCTGGAACAGCTTTTCCAGATTCTCGATCTTGCGCCGATCTGTCAGGAACAAAATTACGTGATCATCCGATTCGATGACCGTGTCATGATGCGCGATGATCACCCTGCCGTCGCGAACAAGGGTGACAATTACCGCGCCCTTGGGAAGATCGATGTCTTCGATCTTACGACCGACAACCTTGGACTCTCCTTCTTTGCCGTGCGCAATCGCCTCAATTGCCTCAGCCGCACCGCGTCTCAATGAATGTACCTTGACGACATCACCACGGCGCACATGCGCGAGCAGTGACCCGATCGTTACCTGTTGCGGCGATATTGCTATGTCAATGCTGCCGGCCTCTACCAGGTCGACATATGAGGCGCGGTTGATCAACGCCATTACTTTGTGCGCGCCAAGTCGCTTGGCGAGCATCGAGCTAAGAATATTAGCTTCTTCGGAGTTCGTCAGCGCACAGAAGACGTCCACATTGTCGATGTTTTCCTCAAGCAACAGCTCTTCGTCAGCTGCGTCGCCGACGAGTACGATGGCCTTGTTCAATTGCTCGGATATTTGTCGCGCACGTTGCGGGTCCCGCTCAATGATCTTGACCTGGTTGGTCTGCTCCAGGGCAAGTGCGAGGCGCACGCCGATGTTGCCACCACCGGCGATCACAACCCTGCGCACCGGGTCCTCGAGGCGCCGCATCTCACTCATGAAAACGCGAATGTCCTTCCGGTCCGCAATGAAAAAGATTTCATCACCTTCCTGAATTACGGTATCGCCCTCGGGCAGCATTGCCTTGCCCTTGCGATAAATCGCGGCGATACGACCTTCGGTATTCGGCACGTGCTCTTTCAACGTCGCGATGCGCTGCCCGACCAGTAGCCCGTCGCGATCCGCTTTAACACCTACCAGGCGCACGCGGCCATCGGCAAAGTCCAATACCTGCGAAGCGCCAGGATAGAGGATCAGCTGTTCAACGTACTCGCAAACAAGTTGCTCGGGGCTAATGCGCACGTCGACGGGAATCGCATCCTGAGTGAACAGGTCCTTAGCGTTCATGTATTCGGCGGCACGAATGCGAGCAATTTTCGTTGGCGTATGAAACATGGTGTAAGCCACCTGACACGCCATCATGTTGGTCTCGTCAGTGTCCGTTAACGCAACGACAATGTCGGCGTCATTGGCGCCGGCGCGATCCAGCACATCCGGGTAGGCCGCATGACCTACAACTGTGCGAATGTCGAGCCGATCCTGCAGCTCGCGCAGGACGTCGGGTCGCATATCGACAACGGTGACTTCGTTGGCTTCTTCGCGCGACAGATGATAGGCGGCTGAGGAGCCGACCTGACCTGCACCGAGAATGAGAATTTTCATTTTTCTTGTCGGGTTTCCGAACAGCGAATGACGCTACCTCAGGTGTAATAGTCTACAACAGATCGAGATTTGCATAGCTTAGAACGAGCCATTTTGTGCCCGCTGTCTCAAAATTGACCTCAACTCGGGCATGCACCCCCTGCCCTTCGCAATTAAGAATTACGCCGTCGCCGAACTTGTTATGCCGGACTCGCTGGCCAAGACGAACGCCTGCCTCAGAGCTTGGTGTGGCAGGCCTGCTGCGCAAGGATGGTGATCGCAACGGACGTGAAACCTGCACGCGCGGCCGAATCTCCTCGACATACTCGCTGGGAATCTCCGCAATAAAGCGTGAGGGTTGGGAAAAGTTGTCCATACCATGCAGGCGGCGCTGCTCGGCGTAGGTCACATACAACAGCTGTTTGGCGCGCGTAATGCCAACGTAGCAAAGGCGCCGCTCTTCCTCGAGGCCGTTTGGGTCGGCGATGGAGCGCTGATGCGGGAACAGGCCGTCCTCCATGCCCGAGAGAAAAACCAGTGGAAATTCGAGTCCCTTGGCCGAATGCATGGTCATTAATTGAACACAGTCCTCCCACGCGTCAGCCTGCCCCTCACCGGCCTCCAGTGCAGCATGGGACAGAAATTCATCCAATGGCGACATCTCCTCGGCCGGATCGGACTCGAAGCTTTTTGCAGCGCTCACCAATTCCAGCAGGTTCTCGACGCGGGTTTCACCCTTCTCGCCTTTTTCTTTCTTGAAATGATCAATAAGTCCGCTGCTGTAGATGACGTGATCAACTTGTTCCTGCAGGTCCTGCCCGGCCGTATCCTGCGCCATCTTTTCGATTAAATTCATGAATGCCAGAACCGCATTCGCTGCTCGGCCATTGAGCTCATCACTTGCGACTGCCCCAGCAGCGCGCCACATTGAACAACTGTTGGCGCGGCCATAGGCGCGCATTATCTCGACAGTGCGGGCACCAATACCGCGTGTTGGACGATTAACGACGCGCTCAAACGACGAGTCGTCGTCGCGATTCGAAATAAGCCGCAGGTACGCAAGAGCGTCTTTAATTTCCGCACGCTCGAAGAAGCGCAGGCCGCCGTAGACCCGATACGGAATGCGCCCGTTTATCAGGCCTTCTTCAAGCACGCGCGACTGGGCATTAGAGCGGTACAGTATCGCGGCATCGGCGCGCAGGTTGCCCTGGTCAATCCAGTCGCGCAGCCGACCAATGATGAAATCAGCTTCGTCGCGCTCGTTATAGGCGGAGTAGACCTTGATCGACTCGCCGTCCGCACCTTCTGTCCAGAGGTTCTTGCCCATGCGCGAGTTATTGTTGGCGATAACGGCATTGGCGGCGTTAAGAATCGTCGCGGTAGAGCGATAATTTTGCTCGAGCTTGACAACCAATGTGCCTGGAAAGTCTTTTTGAAAGCGATGAATGTGCTCAACGCGCGCACCGCGCCAGCGATAAATCGACTGATCATCATCGCCAACAACAAAAGGAATGCCCTTGTCGCCGGCAAGCAAGCGCAGCCACGCGTACTGAATGGCATTGGTGTCCTGAAACTCGTCGACCAGCAGATGTTGAAAACGGCGCCGGTAGTGAGCGAGAAGGTCCGCGTTATCACGCCACAGTTCGTGCGCGCGTAGCAACAGCTCCGCAAAATCGACGAGGCCGCCACGCCCACAGACCTCCTCATACGACTGGTACAGAGCAATCATCTGGCGTCGGTTCGGGTCACCGCCGTCATCAAGATGCTGCGGTCTCAGGCCCTCGTCTTTTTGGCCATTGATGAAATACTGAATCTCGCGTGGCACCCATTGGTTGTCGTCAGCCTCGAGACTGCGCAGCAGCCGCTTGATGAGCCGCAGCTGGTCGTCGGAGTCGATAATCTGGAAGTTCTGCGGCAAGCCGGCTTCACGCCAGTGGCGACGCAACAGCCGATGCGCAAGGCCATGGAACGTACCGATCCACAAATGGCTGACCGGTGTGCCCAGCAGGGCTTCAATGCGCCCACGCATCTCGGCAGCGGCCTTGTTGGTGAAGGTCACCGCGAGGAGGCTTTGCGGCGATATGCCCTCGACGTCAATTAACCATGCGGCACGATGCACGAGTACACGGGTTTTGCCGCTGCCGGCACCAGCAATGACCAGCATCGGCCGGGCAGGGGCTGTTACCGCCTGACGCTGAGCGTCATTCAGGGAAGCAAGAATCGGGGTGACATCCATTAGTGGGGCAAAGCCGCAGCAGGAAAGCGCGACATCTTAACAAACAACGGGCACCGCCGGCAGCGCAACTATTGTTGCCAGACCACTCCGATTGAATATCGCATGCGGTCATACGCGATGCGCGCGTCGGTCGATACGATGTCGCGATACTCCACTTCAGCGGCAATGCTCAAGTGCTGGGTCATGCGAAACGTCGCGAGAACCTCACCGTCGGCGGACTCGAGCGTCTTTGGTCCGGCGACTGGATTGTTATAGGCGAACGCATTGGGAAAATCATAAATGCGGTAATACCCTTTTGCTTCCAGTTCGAAACGCGCATTCGGCGACCAATTAAATTCGAATACATAGCTGTCTCGAGTGTAGTCGTTGTAGCCGACATATCGGTCCGTGCGATCGGTTAGCTCGTAGCCAAAACCAAGCCACATGTTTCTGTTAATGCGCTCGCGCGCCAGCAAACCAATCTCGAGATAGTCGTAGCGCAAACTCGGGTTGGTGACCAGTTGATTGCCATTCAAGTTGTACGCGGTTCGTTCGCTATAGCGCCGACTGTATTTGTCGAGGGTCAGGCGCAACAGGGAGCTTGGCGCAAACTTGTACTGCACGTTGCTGCCGAATAGAAAGTACTCGTGATCGTATTCGGGGACGAGCTCCGTATCCTCGTAATCCCACAATTGACCTTTGATGCGCAAGCCAAAAGAGAGTTTGTCGAAGCGCTGGAGTAGTGAAAGCTCTGGACCGTAGCGCTTGTAATTCATGCGATCCTCGATTTCGTCGGTCCCGGCCATTCGCGGCAGACCATTGTCGGGGTCGTAATAGATCTCGTCATGCTGCGCCATTGTAAATGCGCTATAGACGCGCCGCCTGCGGCTATCTTCGCGACGATCAAATTCACTACCAAAACGAAGCTCATGGCTGAATTCATCCGCGTTTTCCAACTGTGAGTCACTGTAGGCCCGGCCAGTGAGTCGATACGCTGCAAAGAAAGACTCCCACTCGAGACTGTTAACTGAAAAGCGGGTGCTGAAATCGATCGGCACAAATGCGCCCGAGTAGATCTCCGGTGTTACAAGCGGTAAAGCTGGATCGGCGAAGTCGATGTAATCCCGGCCCGGTGTGCGAAAAACATTATCATCGGAGCCGTAACCGACACGCGCCCTAAGATTAAAGTTGAACAGCGGTTTCTTCTCGCTGATCGTCTCCGCGCGAACAAGAACGGGGTCGGCGGCTTTCTTGGTGGCATTCAGTCTGGATATGGCGACGAGCGCAAGTTTACTAATCTTGTCGTTCTCTTGCTGATCGCGCGCCTGGCGGAACCAGTTGAGCGCGTCCTCGTTGTCCCCGGCGGCCCAGGCGTTGAGACCGAGGTTGTAATGTGAGAGTACGCGCAGACTGGGGGACTGGGCCGCCTTGAGCAAAGCGACACGTGCACGGATGTGCTGCTGTGCACGGTAGTGCGCGACACCGCTGTTGTAGTGCAGCAGCGGGCTGTCCAGGCCCGCCTCTTCTGCCTGCCGGTAGCGCAGCAGGGCGGCCCAATAGAGATCGTCCCGGAACAGGCGGTTGCCGTCCGCAAATGCATCGCTGCCGGTTGTGGCCACCGCCGTCGATGTTGCCGCCAGGCACACGAAGGCAGTCGCGAGCACTAGCGCGCCGCGCCTGATTCGGCATCCATTCGTTTCACGTATCACGAGAATGGCCCAAGCTCCAGGTCGTCCGTGTTATGTAGAATCGCAAGGTTACCGGTATTGCGCCTATAAAAACTATGACGTGGCGCATAAAAATACCCCTGAATGATTGCCAATCAGGGGTATTTGGCCGGCTAAGCGGCGCTCTTCGATCTGTCCAGACTAGACGATATCGTCGTCTATTTCGTCAATCTCGTCTTCATCGTCGTCTTCATCGTCGTCATCATATTCGTCGTCGTCGACGTCTTCGCCTTCTTCGTCCTCAAAGTCGTCGTCTTCATCAAGGTCGTCTTCATCGAAGTCCTCGTCGTGCTCGAAGTCATCACTTTCTTCTTCGAGTTCGTTCTCTTCTTCATCGAAGTCTTCGTCGTCCTCGTCACGACCAGATACGTCTTCTACGTAGTCATCGCCATCTTCACGGTCGTCGCCATCAGGGCCATCGTCGTCAGCATCCTCGACCTCGTCACTTTCGGGGCCGCTCATTTCGGCAATGGCATAATTGATACTGCCAAGGTCGTCGATAACTTCCATTGTTACTTCGAGATCTTCGCGGTCGTCGGCATGTGCCATGGCTGGCAAAAACGCAAAACACGTCAGCACCAGGATTGCGATAAACACATTAATTTGTTTCATGGTCTTGCTCCATCTATTTTCGCCGGGGTTCCGTTCCGGTCGATTCCTAAATTACATCTACTCGTAACCTGAAGGTCCGGTCACGATCATCATGTTCGAGACGCGCAAGCAACTCGCCGCCCGCCGTGCCTACGGCGACCAACGTCAGCGGCAATAAATTCTTGCCCTCGTTGAGGCTCGTCTCCCACGTAATCTCTCTTTGCCCCGGAAAGCCGTCGAGCTCGATGCCATCCGGAAGCGAGACAGTCAGCATTGCCGATTCAAGTGACGTTGCCGACGCAAATACGAGGTTCACCGTGCGTGGCTCTTGCAGGGCGATCGTGATGCCTGGAATCGCTGCGCCGTCACTAGCGCCCGGCAGCTCGGGCGTGCCGAGCAACAGTCCACCGACCACCCAGGCCGCGACAGTTGCTGCGATAGCCGCGCCAAAGCCAGTCAGCATCCATCGATTGCGCTGACGTCGCGAGCCTTCATGTGTGGCTCGAACCAGCGCCTGCTCGTAGAATCCTGCATCAGCTGCGCGCATTGGATAGTCCTTTAATAGCGCCAGGATCTCCTGATCCTGTCTGTTTGAGTCGTCGTTTTGCATGATTTTTTCCTGCTTGTTCCCTTACACGATGTGCATCAGGTAATAGTTCCATCGGCACGGAGAATGTCGCGAAGCCGGGCCCTGGCGCGGTGCAGGCGGGATTTGATGGTGCCGATGGGAACGTCAATAAGCGATTGAATTTCTTCCAATTTATAGCCTTCTGTGTCGTGTAGAAGGACAACGACACGATGTTCGTCACTGAGTTGCGCCAAAGCGCGGTCGAGGCGTCTGATTTTCTCCAGCCGCTCGTTGTCCCGTACCGGGTCATTCCCGCCGGGCATGCCCTCAAGGCCGTCGCCGATCAGCTGCCCTTCTTCCACCGTGTGCATGCGACGGCGTGCGAAGCGACGACGCTCATCGATAAACAGGTTGTACATAACGCGGCACAACCAGGAGCCGGGCTCGTCAATCTGGACGAGGTCATCAAGCTTGCCATAGGCCTTGATGAGTAGCTCCTGGAACAGGTCCTCGGCCTCTTCGCGGGCCCCCGTAAGCCGCCAGGCAAGGCGATACAGCCGCTCGAAATGCGGCCGCACAAGTTGCTCGAACGCCAGATTTTGTTCAGCACTACTCACAGTGTGCCTGAGTGTATAACTACTTCGTGGCCGGGCAAGGGATCACTCAGCAGTTTTTGTGCTGCGCGCGCTAAAAGCTCAACTGATACAGGAAGTAGTGATCAACGAGCAGCGCGGCAAACAGGACACCCAGATAAGTAATCGAAAACTTGAACGCCTGCATTGGAATCAGGAGGTCGCCGGGTGTGCGACGCATCCTGATTGCGTAACGGAGAAACATGGCATCGAGAACAAGGGCAACCGACAAATAAATGACCCCGCTCATGCCGGTCAGATACGGAACGACGGTGATCAGTGCGAGGAGGATCGTGTAGAGCAAAATATTCAGACGGGTATATGCGTCGCCATGTGTCACGGGCAGCATCGGGATACCGACCTTCTCATACTCTTCTTTTCTGGCGATGGCGAGGGCCCAGAAGTGCGGCGGTGTCCACACGAAAATGATCAGGAACAGCAGCAATGCGCTGCTCGTAACCTCGCCGGTTACGGCTGTCCAGCCAAGAACCGGCGGTGCCGCACCGGCGGCACCGCCGATAACAATGTTCTGTGGCGTTGCGCGCTTGAGAAAGACCGTATAGACGACGGCATAACCGATAAGGGAGGCAAACGTCAGCACTGCGGTCAGCGGATTGACGAGGAACCAGAGGATGAACATCGAAATGACGCACAAGATCAATGCAAAAGTGAGCGCCGCTTTTTCGGTGAGCTTGCCTTGCGGTAGCGGCCTGCCCCGCGTGCGCATCATCAAAATGTCGGTACGGTGATCGAGTACGTGGTTAAACACCGCGGCAGACGACGATGCCAGGCCGATGCCCAGTGTGCCGAATAGCAGCGCTTGCAGGTCGGGCCAGCCGGGCACGGCGAGAAACATACCTACGATCGCCGTGAAGACGATAAGCATGACGACCCGAGGCTTCGTCAGCTCATAATAGTCACGCCAGTCCGTGTAGGTTTCTACATTGGTATTCAATTTCTTTCTCGTCAGCCGATTCGCGACAGCCGCAGCAAGTGCTTTATATCGTCGACCATGTCGGCCGGATTGAGGTCCGGGTGAAAATACATCACGAGATTTCCGAGCGGGTCGACCAGGTAGTAACCACCCGCCGCGACATCTACGGGCCGTTTATTCTCCAGCAAAGCGATAAGCTTGCTGTCCTCTAGCGTAATCAGGCCCTGATGTTCCGCAGCGAGAAACACTGTATCGGGCGGGCTTTCGCCGTGCAAGAAGACCCGCTGCAGGCGATCCATTTCCCTGCCAAGCATGAGTCTGGACTGGCGGATCGTATACAACGCCTCCTCGCAGCGCTCATCGCAGGCATCGCTGTTTGGATACAGCAGCAACCATGCGGTGTCTGCCAAACCGCCAATCGCCGACTCGGGGAGTATTTCACCGATATTGACGATGGGCTCGAGCAGCGCGCCATGATTGGTTCGGCCGCTGGGCTGTAACGGGTTGCCCTGGAAATACAACCACGCCGCGAGCAGCAATGGTCCGAGAAAAACAGCGGCAATCAGGACGAATTGCAGGCGCGCCCTGCGCTGGCTCGGGGCGCCGCTCACGATTCGAGGCCGCGCTTGCGGTAGTTCCATACCAACAGCGCCGCAAGGACAAGGCCCATGGCAATCCACTGCAGCGCATAGGCGTAATGCCTGCCCGGCCCCATCTCCTCGGGTACCCAATGGCGAAAGAAGCCATGGCTTTCCTCGGGGTCGAGCAATAGCACGAACGGCTGTACTTCGCGGCCAAGCGCACCAGCCAGCTCATCAAGCACGGGATAGACCGCGCGCTGCGGCCAGTCGGTCGCAACAGCAATGGCTTCGCCCATGCGGTAGCCGGCTCGCGGCAATGATCCGGCGCGACCACGAACCGTCACGAAATCGTCCGGAACGGCAAGTTCCGTGATGTCGACCTCCGGACCCGTGCGCTCGAACCAGCCGCGATTGATCAGCAGCACAGGTTCATCTTCTTCGAGCAGCAACGGCGTCAGCACGTAATAGCCATAACGGCTGTTGATGATGATGTTCTCCAGCAGGAACTGGTGCGCACCATCGAACCGGCCGGTCGCCTGCAATTTCTGGAAAGAACGAAAAGGCATACCGTCGGACCAGGCGGTGAAGTCGGATTGCGAAGAAAATGCCTGCTGTTGGTCGCGCTTCTCAATGCCGCGCTCGATTTGCCATACACCCAGCGCAAGGAATTGCACGACGAGGATTGCGCCAATTACGTACGGAATCCAGGAAAGGAACTTCTTTTTGGTGGTTTCGTTCACGATATAATTAGTTATTGTCGGCGCTTGGAGATGGACATGAAAACGATTGTACTGGTTCTGCTGGCGGCAATTGTGATTGCATTATTCTCTGGCCTTTTTTTCCTGGCCAAAGACAAAGATCATCCGAGCTCGCCGCGCCTGCTAACGGCACTCAAGGTCCGCGTCGGACTATCGATAGTGCTCGTCACTCTATTAGTTGTGTCGTACCAGTTTGGCTGGCTTAACGGATAGAGCTACGCCAGTTACATCCAGTAGACGAACACGTACAGCCCAACCCAGACGACGTCAACGAAGTGCCAGTACCAGGCCACCGCCTCAAACGCGAAGTGTTTGTCGGGCGTGAAGTGCCCACGCATCGCGCGTAGCCAGATGATGGTCAGCATGATCGCGCCGATAGTGACGTGCATGCCGTGAAAACCCGTCAACATGAAGAACGTCGAACCGTAAATGCCGGTCGTCAGTTTCAGGTTCATGTGCTGGTAGGCTTCGATGTACTCCTCAGCCTGTAAAAACACGAAAATGAAGCCGAGAATGAACGTCAGACCGAGAAATGTCTTCAATATGGCGCGTTTGTCGGCAAGCAAGGCGTGATGCGCGATCGTCACGGTGATGCTACTGGTCAACAGAATAGCGGTGTTAATTAGTGGCAAGCCAAACGGGCCCATTACTTTGAACTCACCGCCAAGGTCGCCGGGGCCATTGGTTGGCCAGGTGCTTTCGTAACCCTCCCACAACAACAGGTTGGTGAAAAAGTTATTGCTGGCGCCGCCTAACCAGGGGATAGACATGTTCCTGGCGTAGAACAATGCGCCGAAGAATGCGGCGAAGAACATGACCTCGGAGAAAATGAACCAGAACATTCCCATGCGGAATGACTTGTCCACCTGCTCGTTATAAAGGCCACCGACACTCTCGCCAATGACGGCGCCAAACCAGCCTACGAGCATGAACACGACGATAGCGAAGCCCGTCAGCATCACCCAGAAACCGGAAGCCGCACCGTTTAGCCAGGTGGATACACCGACCATAAGAAATAAGAGGCCGATGGAGCCAACGATAGGCCAATGGCTGCCATGGGGAACGTAATAACTATCTTCAGCGTGAGACATAACTGCTCTCTGTAGCAAACATCGTGTACGACAAGGTTATCGTATCGACGTAGTCGGGTAGGTTTGGATCAATGATAAATTGCAGCGGCAAGGCGCGTTCTTCCTGCGCCACAAACTCCTGGCTGGTGAAGCAAAAGCAATCAATCTTCTTGAAATATTCATTGGCGGCTACCGGCGCGATGCTCGGAACCGCTTGTCCCGTCAGACGCTCGGCAGACCGATTGGTCGCCGAGAAAGTCGCGAAATACATTTTGCCCGGATGCACGTCCATGCTGTCGACGTCAGCCGAAAAAATCCAGGGTGCGTATTCATTAACGGTTGTGACGAACTCGATACGCACTGTGCGCGACAGGTCTGGCGCCTCGGTCGCTGCCACTGGCGTTGCGTTGGCGCGGCCGCCGAAACCGGTGATGTCGCAAAACACGTCATACAGCGGCGGCAGGACGAGAAAGCCAAACGCGAACATGACAACAGCAAAAGCGAGCAGCCTGGCTGTCAACGAACGATTGGAAAGCTGTGCTTGCGAATCAGGCATGGTCTAAGCGCGCAATACGCCCATGAGAATGAAGCCAAGATAAAACGCGATCGCGATGCCGGCCATTATCCAGGCCGTGCGGCGAATGTTCCTGCGCTGTTCGCTGTCATCGCGTGTCACTCGAATGCCTCCTGGGCTACGCGTGCAACAGGTGGTTTGTCGAAGGTGTGGTATGGCGCGGGTGATGGCACGGTCCACTCCAGCCCCTTCGGCGCGTCCCAAACCCGATCTGTGGCTTTGGCGCCCTTCTTCGAGGTCAGCAGCACATAAACAAATACCAGTTGTGACAAACCGAAGCCTATCGCACCGACGCTCGCCATCCAGTTGAAATCGGCAAACTGGGTCGAATAGTCGGGTATACGTCGCGGCATGCCTGCCAGCCCAAGAAAGTGCATTGGGAAGAAAGTCAGGTTTACAAAAATCGTCGACAACCAGAAATGCAGTTTGCCCGCGGTTTCGTTGTACATGTGGCCGGTCCACTTCGGCAGCCAGTAATAAGCGGCGGCCATTATCGCGAAGATCGATCCGGGAACGAGTACATAGTGGAAATGGGCGACGACGAAGTACGTGTCGTGATACTGGATGTCGGCCGGAGCCACCGCGAGCATCAGTCCGGAGAACCC
>Ga0055584_100003751_pt1 | contig 14923 bp, 10 predicted proteins | sample OSDHelmetaG_FD_58716 | JGI IMG/M metagenome (GOLD analysis project Ga0055584, IMG submission 58716) | Pelagic marine sediment microbial communities from the LTER site Helgoland, North Sea, for post-phytoplankton bloom and carbon turnover... | ecosystem: Environmental > Aquatic > Marine >... | reverse complement strand
TTTCAATTCTCCAGCCGTTGAGTCTGTTAAGAACTTGAAAAAAGGTAATGTTCGTCGTGCACGTTTGTACTACTTGCGTGAATTGACTGGTAAATCTGCTCGTATTAGAGAGAAGCAATTTACTAAAAAGTTAGATGCCAACATGAAAGGTAAGACTCGTAGATCTACTTGGGCATGGGAAGAAAAAGTATACAAATAAGATGACTTGTTTGTAGTATAAAATATAAAGCTGCTTGGATTAATTTCTAAGCAGCTTATCCTATTTTGTACCTAACTAAGTATGTTTTTTTTAAGAACAAAAAGAAGATGTCTTGGATGAAAAAAGCTGATTTTAGGAAAACCTAAAATCAGCTTTTTTTATTTTGAAATAAGAAAAATTCCTAGTGTTCTCGTTCCATCAACATATCTAAGAATCCGTATAACGATTTTTTTGCGTCATCAGATACGTTTAGCAAATTCAGATGATGAATGGCTTTGTCTTTATAAATCGCCATAATTTTTTTCATTTCATCAGGAATACCTAAATCTTTGAAAATACTGGTGACTCGCTCTATCTTTGCCGCTTCGTCTTCTGCTACAGGGCTACTTGATAAAAGTTGATTTAACTCCGCTTCCGTCGCTTCATCTGCCAATTCTAAGGCTTTGATGACTAAGGCTGTTTTTTTGTTTTGAACAATATCGCCTCCAATGCGTTTTCCTACTTTTGCTTGCGCTCCGAAAGTATCCAACCAATCGTCTTGCATCTGAAAAGCAATACCCATATTGCGCCCAAATTCTCCAATCAACTCGGCATCCTCAATAGAAGCACCACCAACTAAAGCCCCCATTTTCATAGCGCCATAGAGTAGGATAGAGGTCTTTAGCTCAATCATTCTGGTATACTCTGCAAGGCTTACGGTGGCTTGTGTTTCAAAGTTAACGTCCATCTGTTGTCCTTCACAAACGCCAATGGCAACGACATTAAATACGGGTAAAATGATCGGCAAAAGCGCTGGGCTTACTTTGCTTAAATGTTCATAAGCATAAACTAGCATGACATCGCCCGATAAAATAGCGGTGTTTGTATTGAATTTTTTATGAACAGCAGGTTGCCCTCTTCGAATGGGAGAGGCGTCCATGATGTCATCGTGGACCAAGGAGAAATTGTGGAAAATTTCCACAGCAGCGGCAATCGGTAGCGCTGCACGAACCTCTTTGGAGAATAATTGGCAAGCCATTAAAGCCAAAAGTGGGCGGATTTGTTTCCCTCCCAAGGATAAAATATAGTCTATAGGCTCGTAAAGTTCTCTAGGGGTATATTGTGAGAAATTATTGTCTTTCTGGTAGGTTTTAAACAACTCGTGTATGTCCATTTGTATAAGAATTACTAGTGTATAAATTGTTTGTTTTCTAATTAAAATCTCCTCCTTCTTGTAGTAGCTGTGCTATTTACGTTTAACATACTTCTATGAATGAAGTGTAAATGTAAAGCGATAGTAACAAGTATATATTTCTAACGAAAGAACAAGTTAAAAATTTTTATAATAAAAAATAAATAAATTTTTATAATAAAAAAAATAGAAAATCAGCCCTTATTTATTTGAAATGCTTTAAGGTCGAAGCCACTAAATTTTGATAGATAATAGGATTTCCTGCTACAATTTCTCTACCGTGAATAAAGTCTTTTTCTCCAGAAAAGTCTCCAACCAGTCCTCCAGCTTGTTGTACCAAAAACGCTCCACCAGCAACATCCCAAGGAGATAAACTATATTCAAAATACCCATCAAAACGCCCACAAGCGACATAAGCCAAATCTAAAGCAGCCGACCCAAAACGTCGTAAACCTCTAGTGCCTTGCATCAAAGGTTTTATCATAGCTAAATAAGCATCCATTTGCTCAAAATCATAATAAGGAAAACCCGTTGCCAACAAAGAATCTGCTAGTTTCTTGGTCGAACTAACTTGAATTTTTTGTTGATTTAAAAAAGCAGCCTTTGCGCCTTTCCAACTATAAAAGGTTTCTTGATTGTTCACCTCATGCACCACCCCTAAAACGGTCTCTTCTTTGTGCTGTAAGGCAATACTAATCGAAAAGAAGGGGAGTTGATGCAAAAAGTTAGTCGTTCCATCTAAAGGGTCAATAATCCATTGCCAATCCTTCGTTTCATGTGCGACCGTTGCTTCTTCTGCCAAGAAGGCTGCGTCAGGCAAAAAACGACTCAAGCCCTCGATTAGCTTTTGCTCTGCGGTTTTATCAACATAACTAACCAAGTGATTTAATTGCTTGTGTTCAATCTCTTGCGCTTTGACTTTCCCTAATTCTGCTTTTAAGAATTGCCCAACTTCAAGGGTGAGTTGGCAGGTTTGTTGGCATATTTTTTCTAGGTTCATTGGGTGATTGTTTTTTAATTGTTCGTGGTTTATTTTTTTATAAAAAGAAGTCGTAACAAATATAGTACTCCTTGATTAATAGTTCATTGAAAATGATAGATTGGTTTTTAGGTAGATGTATTAAGTATATTTATTTTATCATTTAATTAATGTATTATTAATTGGTATTTTTATTTATAGATAGTATAATTACTTATAAATTAAACCTAAAAGAAAAAAAACAATGAAAGAGTATCAAGAAAAAGCTGCAAAAATGAGTGAAGAAGAAAAAAAAGAGCAGATGCTAAAAAGTTATACTGTTTTAAATAATCTTCCAAGATCTCAAGCAGAGCAAATCATTATGGGTTTGGCTGCTGCTGCCAATCTTTATAAGATTAATGTTGATGAAATCTTAAAAGAGGAACTAGCACAAGATAAACCTCCTCAATTAGGTCCTATTGGTTCAGTTTGGGCTTAATGAAAAGAAACAATTTGTTTATCAAAAGCACATAAATGTTTTATATGATTTTTTATTCAATAAAACAATAAACTATTACCAGTTTTTGTATGAATTTTATTATAAGATGGGTGGCTGTTAAAAGAAAAGATCATTGATAAAACCAATGAATAATGTCTATTTAAGAAAAATATTCTGTTATGATTAAATTTTAAGAGATTGGTTAATTATTACAGTGTAACATAAATTTTTCAATAAAAATAAATTGCCGTAGTATGCTACTTTTTTGTTATAATAAAATATAAAAATACGCTCCTATAGGGTTAGCCTGCTTCGTTCCTCGCAGAGACACACCTGTTTTAAGACGGAGCTGTCTCTGCGAGGTACGACGCAGGCTTATTCAGCTAGTACTATAAATACTTTTGTTACACGGTAATTATTTTCTGTCTTGTATTTATTTTTTAATAAACGTGAAGAGTAAATAGAGATTGGCGCATATAAAAATTATTATTAATTATAAATCAAAAAACTATGAAAGAGTATCTAGAGAAAGTTGCAGAACCAGCAAAAGTATCTAAAGATTTTTATTTTAGTTTAGATAGGGGTAAGCGACATCTTGTGAATGTTTTTTAAGTTTACAATTGAGCGTTTATCTAGCCTAGCAAATTTTCTTAGCTGTTTAAGCTAGTATTTATATAGTAAAAAAACTAACATGAACTTAAAACACAAATTTATATTCCCTCTTGTGGTTTACATAATAATGTATACCATCACGGTTCCTTTTGTTCTTCTAGTAAAACCTTACTTGATTCCAGATGTCAGTTCAATTATCCATAAAGTTGTCGTAAGCATTGTATTTTTACTACTAATTTTGAAGTACATAAAGAACGGCAAAGCGCTTTTTAAAGTTCCAAAACTAAGCACTCGAATAATTGCTTTAATTTTAGTTTTATTCTCCCTATTTGCTACAAACAATTATTTCCTTTCTAATTACTCTACAGATTACAGTTTTCTAGATTTAGGAACCTCTACAGTGGGTTTGTTTATTCTTTCGATGACCATGACTTCAATTGGGGAAGAAATGATATATAGGGGGTTTATACAATCCTATACCAATCAGTGTTTGCCTTCAAATACTAAAATCAAGACCTTAAGTCAAGGAAACTTATATGCTACATTCTTCTTTATCCTTGCTCATCTTGGGTTTTATGCAATTATGGATCCTATTTTCGCTACTACAGGTTTATTATTAGTGATAATATTTTCTCTATCTGCGGGCTATACTAGAGATAAAACGGGTAGTTTAATATGGCCTATTATCATTCATATCCTTTGTAATTATATCCACGTAGCACTTCATTTACATCACTTTTTATAGAATAACTTCAATACAAATCCCTCGATGGTATAAAAAAAATGAGCCACTCTAAAATCTAGAGCAGCTCATTTTATATATTATTATAATCTTTGTCAAATTATTAAGCATCTGGATTCAGCGCATCAGCTAAATTCTTTGCAAGGTCTTCGTTCAACGAACCAAAGTGTGTTTCATAATCCTGTTGGCTTCTACGGACCACCTCTAAAGCTTCCTCTCTGCCATAAGTATGCGTAATTTCTACCTCTTTTACACTTTCCTTATTGTCTGGATCTTCCTTGTACGTCAAGAAATAATGCTTGATGCGTTTGATTAATTTCTCTGGACAATCTTTAATGTCTTTGATGTCGCCATAAGTGTGATCGCCTTTAAGAACAGCAATCATTTTATCATCTGCTTCACCACCATCAATCATGCGGAAACCACCAACAATAATAGCATCCAATAACAAATCTCCATGTGTCAATGTTCTATCCATCAAAACACAAACGTCTAACGGATCTCCATCTCCAATAATACCTGTCTTGCCTGTTTGCTGCATACAAAATTCTGCCATTGCTTCAGCAGAATACGTACGAGGAATCAAACCATAAGGTACAGGAATGTTGTTAGAAAACTTATTCGGGCGGTCAATCATTAAATAACCACTTTCCTTACAAATTTCATATTTCATTTGGTCGCCAGGAACCACCTCAATGAAGCAGCGAACGACTTCTGGAGCCCCTGCTCCAATGTTAACACCATGCCAAGGATGCGCCTTATAACGCTTTCCAAATTTATTCCAAATATCGTGAAGCTTATCGTTAGCCATAATTTTTAATAAAATTTTAAATATGTATGCTATAAAATAATTAGAAGGAGGACTCTATCTTTTGACCGTTCGTATCCATGCTTGCAATAGACTTGAAAGTAGCTTTCTTACTTGTTACGCTGCTATTTCGTGGTTGCCAACGAGCGGTTGTTTTAGGTTTTATAAAACGATTTTTAATTCAAGATACTATTTGAAAGAAAACTGTTTTTTGTCCAATACCTTTACCTAAAACGATTTAAGATCAGCCCGAATTGGCGAATTTACAATTTTTGTTTTAAACTATGTCTATAACTTTATTGTTTTTTCTAAACCTTTTCCTAATTATTCTTAATTAAATCCAATAAATCGGCAGCAGATAATTTAGAACTAGCATCCGTACCTTCCAATAAAGAATCGGCTAAATCTCGTTTATCCTCATGCAATTTGATGATTTTTTCTTCAATCGTATTCTCCGTAATCAAACGATAAACCGTAACAGGTCGTTTTTGACCAATGCGATGCGCTCTATCCGAAGCCTGATCTTCTACGGCAGGATTCCACCACGGATCCATGTGAATCACATAATCAGCCGCCGTTAGATTAAGCCCTGTTCCACCAGCTTTTAAACTAATAAGGAACAATTCACCTTCTCCAGTTTGGAACGCATCAATGCGTTCTTGTCGTTTCTTGGTCGGCGTTTGACCGTCCAAATACTGGTATTTAATGTTTTTATCTTTGATGTACTTTTCAATCAATTGCAAATGCCCAACAAACTGACTAAAGACCAAAGCTTTGTGTCCGTTAGCAATCAATTCTTCTACAATTTCTCCAAACAATCTTAGTTTAGAACTCTTTAAACCCGATTCTGGATCGACCAATTGAGGATTACAACAAGCTCGACGCAAACGCATGATTTGAGCCAACACTTTTAAGTGTTTCGTTCCTGCTTGTTGTTGCGGATCTTTTTCTAAGCTTTCTACCGCATTTCTACGCAAGGCTTCATAAAAGGCTTGTTCTTCGGCAGACAAATCAACACTTAAGACAATTTCTGTCTTTTCTGGTAACTCTGTTAATACCTCTTTTTTGTGTCGTCTTAATATAAATGGACGAATGAGTAATTGCAACTGTTTTTGTGAGGCAATGTCTCGATCTTTCTCAATCGGAATGGCAAAGCGATCTCTAAAACCTTTCAAACTACCCAATAAACCAGGGTTAATAAAACGGAATAAATTCCACAACTCTCCCAAGTGATTTTCAATCGGCGTTCCTGTCGTAATGACTTTAAAGTTGCCTTTTAATTTCATGGCCGCTTGCGAACGCTTGGCATTGCTATTTTTTATGGCTTGCGCCTCATCGAGTACAATCGTTTCAAAGGTACGTGTACCAAATAGCTCGCTTTCTGTTTGTAATAATCCATAGGTTGTAATCAAAACATCGTTGCCAGAAGCCGTTTCGATACAATGTTTTCGATCACTTTCGCTAAATAAAATAGGTTTTAGGCTAGGCGCAAATTTTTCAATTTCTTTAATCCAGTTCCGACAAACCGACGCAGGAGCGACAACCAAAGTAGGTCCTGCTTCGCTACGGTATAAAATCGCTGCCAAAGCTTGAATCGTTTTACCCAATCCCATATCATCCGCCAAACAAGCTCCAACGCCCCAAGCGGCTAATTTAGTCAACCACTGAAAGCCTTCTTCTTGATAAGATCTCAGCGTGGCATGAAGTGTTGTCGGAAGTACAAATTTTTCTTGCTCGACACTTTTTAAGCGATTAATATGCTCAAACCAACTATTATCAACATCAATAGTTTCAATTTCATTGGTTAAATCCTCAAACGCAAAACTTGCCAAAGGATGAATTTTGCCTTCATCGTCTGTGAATTTATAAATGCTATCCAAGCGATTTTGTAAATCTTTACTTAAGGCGAGAAACTGACCATCGTCCAATTCAATGAACTCAGATTGTTGCTCTTGCATCATATTTAACAATTGACGCATATCCAAGACTAAATGCTCATTTACTTGAACCGTGCCCGAAATGCCAAACCAATTATTTTCTTTAGTAATAGAAAGCTTGATGTTGGCAAAATCAATTTGCTGCTTAATTTTCAGTTGCTCTCCTTTTGGCCATTCGATGACAATCAAATTATCGGCTCTAAAAGGTTCTATTTCGTGTAATAATTTCAAACAACTGTGTGGATTTTCCAATTGCCACAAACTATCTTCTGTAGGCGTATTGTTAAATAAAGTTGGGCAAATATCAATTAAATCATTCAAGGCTTTGACTTCAGCCGCCAAATCTCGTTTCGTTTGGGTCCGAATAGCTTCTATTTTAGTGACCACACGAGCAGAACCCTTTCCAGGTTTGTAATAAGGCGCAGAGACTTGGAAGGGCTTGACATAGAACTCCACATCAAAGCCTTCGCCAACAGGCAATAAATGCACATAAATACGAGTATCGGGTTCTACCGAAGGGATATTATCATTCTGAAATTCTAAATCAGATTGCAAAGGCATAATCGTTGATAAGCCTGATAAGGTACGTTCCAATTGCTCTTTTCCCTTCAAAGGAATGTTTAAACTATCGCCTCCAATGGCTTGCGCCAATTGCACTTGTTTTTCACTAACTTGAATCAGTTGATAACGAGTAGGCGTTTCTTTTACAATGTAAACACCTTCATGCTTAACATTAATAGAAGGACTAATCGAATAGCCTTCCGTTGTTTCTTTGACCACCAATTCTACCAAACCTTGACGCAATTCACAAGCGACATCTGGCGATTTGTACAAAAACAATAGCGGATGATCAACTAAAATCATAAAGGTTTTGGAAGGCGAATAAAAACCATAGGTGTTATTATTATAATAACCCGAAGATTTTGTAATCGTGTTAATGACACGCATATCGTGTGGAGTAGCTTCCAAAACAGAGCCTTCAACGAGCTTGTCCAGTCCAGCATTCCGTCCTTTTGACCAACTACCGTTCTTATTAATCCGTTGAATTTTAGGTTGTATTACGTCTTTTTCAAAGTCTACCAACCAAATCAATCTACTTTGTAAATGTGCTTGTGTACTCGTACTCTGCCCATGTAAAGCTTCCAGAGCTTGTAAGGAAACTTCCCAATCCTCTTGTAAGCCAATGACATCCATTAAAGAAGGAACAGTCCCAATAATCTCTTGTAATTCTTCTACTTTTGTAGCATAAAATTCCTTTCGAGTACTGCTCACTTTTTGCATCAAAGACGCTACATTATACGCCACCCAATAGTAACCACTTTTGATGGCTTTGTGTTGTAATGTTAAGGCATAGTTTTCCCAATTAGGAGCAAAGTTTTGTGTCCAATATTGAGCATAAATATAGAGTAAGCCATGTAGATTATAATACAAATGCTCTTGCTCGAATAGCTCTTTTGCTTTGGCAGGATTATCTTGTAAATTATCAATAATAGCTCCCAAGTAGAGATATACATTACTAATATTATGAGAAAAAGCCTCTTTGAAGAAGTTCTTAATCGTTGGAATATGTTTGGAATTGTGGTCCTTTAGCAAGGCTAGAATGAAAATTATACCATGATAATCATCAAAATAAGCCTTGGGTGATTTCTCTTTTTTGCGGTGTTCCTTGAGTGCTTTTTCATAGCGATTCAAAGCTTTAATATTATACCCTTGGGCAAAATACAACCAACCTTTAAATTTGAGTGCATTGACGGAATCTTTGCCTTCCCAAATTTTTCGAGCCATCGCCCAATCTCCTTTTAACAAGGAATGTAGACTAAGGTAATGATGTACTAAATCTAAGTCATTACCTTCTAAGGTAGAAGCAATTTTTTGAATATTATTGAGCGGATCATTCACGTCTTTGAGGGATACAATCATAGGACCCAATTGAGACTTATAGAACTCAAACTGAAATTCAGGAGAAAGATTAGGAATGTTGTCGATTCCATATCGCTCAATGAACAATTTTTTGTACAGCGTTTCAATATAAAAGGAGCTATCCTTTTGCAAGGTTTTGACCGCCAATTGAAACATAGGATAATCATCCGTATACAAAGCAAAGGAAGCATCTCGACTTAACTCATTAGGATACCGATGTGCCTGAGAAGGATTGGCAACCCCAGGGAAAATCGCAACGATAGCTTTGCGTAAAGCTTTGAGGCGTTTTTCTGTAAGGGCTTGCTGTATCGCAAAGTGGTAAACATCAGGATGAATTTGATATTTTTGGTCTAAATTTTTTTTGACCAAGTGCATACCTCTCAAAAACTCTAAGCTTTGTCCTATACTGATTACATTATAGGATTGTTTACTGTTTGCTTTAATTTTTGCTTTTAAGCAGACCTGCAAAATTTTGGTTTTGTTTTCTGGTATATCAATCAGCACCAGTAATTTAACCAAGTCTTTTTGGAAATTATTAAGGGATTGATATTTTTTCTGAATGTCTTCAATCTTACTCATCATAGTTTAGATACTTTCTCTAAGGATTATATTGTCCAGTAATCGAACACCATCTATTCGAACCGTGGTACAAGCCGTAACAGTAGTGGCTTTATCAAAAGAATTGATGTTTTCGAGACTGTCTCCATCTATTATCGTAAAATAATCAACCTCTAGTTGGTGTTGATCAATAAATGCCAAGGCGTGTTTTTTTACTTCTTCCAAAGACATGCTGGCAGCATGTTCTTTTGCTTGAAAAAGCATTTTAGAAATTAAAAGGGCTCTTTGTCTGCCTTCTGGGCTCAATCGAATATTTCGAGAACTCATCGCCAAACCATCTTCTTCTCTTACAATCGGAACACAAACTAATTGAGTCTTTAATTGCAAAAGTTGAAGAACGTATTTTATAACTGCAAATTGTTGATAATCTTTTTGCCCCATATACAAAAAATCAGGTTCTAGGATGTCTAAGAACCGAAGGATTACTTGTACCACGCCCTCAAAATGCCCTGGCCGATGCGCACCTTCCATGGTGGTGTCCAAACCCTTCAAGTCAATAGAAGGACTAAGCAAGTCTTTGGGGTAAATTTCGGAAACCGCAGGCAAAAATAAAACAGAACAGCCCAATTGTTCCAATTTTTGAATGTCACTTTCTATAGGGCGAGGGTATTTGGTTAAATCTTCTGGGTCTCCAAATTGTGTTGGATTAACAAAAATCGAACAGACCACAAGATCACAATCATCAAAAGCCCTTTGGACTAAATTGAGATGACCACGATGTAATGCTCCCATCGTGGGAACAAAACCAATCCGTTTCGCTTGTTTTTTTTGTGTACGCAGATATTGTTGTAAATCTTGAACCGTCTTAAAAATATACATAAAGAGAAGCAAAAATTATAGCATGCAATTTGAAAAAATAGGATTGAATTATGTTGCTTATGTTCCTTTTTAACCTCAAAACAAAGGATAAGGAGGTCTTAAAACGGAGGAAACTAATTAATTAAACTATAAGAAACTAGTTTAATACGGCAAATTGGTATTTTTTTCGTAAATTTGCAAATCGAGAAACAGTTTCTTTTTGTGTTTTCTTGAAAGATTTTTTTTACTAAATTTTTAGAACGAGTAGTTTTATGGCTGATAAGAAAAGAATATTGATAGTAACTCAAGAGATGAAACCGTATACAATCCTTTCTCAAATATCTGAAATTGTGCGTGAGTACGCTCAGTATATTCAAGAAAATGGCGTAGAGGTTCGAATCTTGATGCCTAAATTTGGAACTATCAATGAGAGAAGACATCGCCTTCATGAGGTAGTTCGTTTGTCAGGGATGAATATTAATGTCGATGACGATGATTATCCTCTAATTATCAAAGTTGCTTCTTTACCAGGAACAAGAATGCAAGTGTATTTCTTGGATAACGAAGATTTCTTTAAGCGCAAGCAAGTATTTAAAGATGAAAAGGATGAGTTTTTTGAAGATAACTTAGACCGTACGATCTTTTTCTGTAGAGGAGTAGTTGAAACAGTGAAGAAGTTTGGATGGGCTCCAGATATCGTGCATGCACACGGTTGGATGACGAGTTTGTTGCCAGCAATGCTAAAAACTACCTACCAAAACGAACCTATTTTTCAAAATGCACAGCTAGTTTATTCTGCTTATCATGCAGAAGATGCTAATCAAGCATTTGCGCCTACGTTTAAAGCAAAAATGGAGGCAAATAACTTGTCTGCTGTTGTAGACGCATATCTTAACGATGACGTGTTAGACTTAAATGCTGGTGCTTCTAAGTTCTCAGAAGGAACAATTATTGGTTTAGAAGATGTTTCTGCTGAAAATATCACAGAGCCTGTACTTCCTTATCAAGCAGAGTTAAGTAATCGTTACTTAGAATTCTACGAAGAATTGCTAGGAGCAACAGAAGAAAATGTATAAGATACTTTAGGGAATCTTTTTGATTCATAAGGCTTGATTTATAACCGCTTATTGTATTGACTTGGCGTAGTTATTCAGAAAGAAGTCCAAACTAATGTTATTATTATGCTCAAAAATATTGGAGATAACCAACGACTCTTTAGGGTCAAAGCGTTATACTAGATATACTTAGGATACGCCCAATATTTTCAATCAAAAAAATTCTTATAAAATACATGGAATATAATCTAAAATCCCTACTGTACAGCATGCTGGCAGTAGGGTTATTTTCTGCTATGGGATGTAGCAAGTCTAGTGAAATAGGTTTGTCGTTAGTAGAACAAGAGCAATCAGATATTCTTTATACGGATACGTCTACTATTATTTTGACAACAGAAGTAGCAGAGCCAGTTGAAACGTCGAATAGAACCATCATGGTTTGTGGCTCTTATTCGGATGCAGAATGGGGCGAGTCGATTGCCTCCGTCTTCATGAATTTTCGAATAAATAGTACTGGAGCTGTTTTTCCTAACTGTGTATTTGATTCTCTAGTGTTGTCTTTGGCTTACGAAAATTATGGACATTATGGTGAGCTTAGAAGCAATAAACCAGCAACTCTTACTCAAAATTGGGAAATTGCAAGGGTTTTAGAAGATATTGAAGAAGGAACGGTTTATAACTCGGACAAAACTTTTTTAGTTGATCCAAGTTTGTTGAAATCAAATATTCAATTTAGACCCAATGACACGGCGCAAGTCGTCGTCGATGGCGTAACGATGGATCCTCATTTAAGGATTCGTTTGGACGATCAAGCTGGTCTTGATTTAGGGGCTCTTTTCTTGGATCCAACTAGTACTGGAGTTGATATTTACGAAAGTAATACCAAATTTAAGGATTGGTTTAAAGGAATCCAAATTCGCCCTTCTAGTAGCAATCCTTCGGATGGAAGTATTATTCGGTTTAAATCGAAAGATGCTTTGACCAAACTTACCTTGCATTACACGGATACCTCTAACGGTGGAAGTGTTGCTCAAACGTTTGATTATTTAACCAATGAAGATGCAGAAGTGGTTTCTTCTTTTGGACATACACATCCAATTGATTTGACGGATAACTTAATCACAGATACGGTTGTTTATGTACAGGGGCTAGATGGTTTGCATACTAAAATAACTTTTCCTTTTGTTCATACCTTAGGAAATGTAATTATTAATAAAGCAGAACTTGTTATTCCTGTCGCAGATACAGGAAGCAATGATTTTTCAGAACCGATTCAGGTTTTAGCTAAAATTAAAGACTTAGGTGGTAATTTAATAGCGATAGATGATGTGATCACGTCAATTAATCGGGCACAATCTTACTTCTTGTTTGGAGGTGTTTTGGAAAATACGGGAAACAATGATTTCGTTTATCGAATGTACATCTCAGAAGAGATGCAAGCATTGGTCAATGGCACAACTTTTGAACCTGCCATTTATATTACACTCCCTTCTGCTTTAGATCCAGAACGGATCCAATTAATGAATGAAAAAGGAGTGAATAGAGCCAAACTATATTTGACCTATACCAAAATTCAATAAAGAGAATTAGAACACTAAACGACTTATCTTGTTTCGTTTTCCTTGTTCGATTAGCAGTTCATTTGCTTAAAAGTAGTTATAACCACTTTTAAGCAAATGAGTTTTATGGATAGGGTCAATGATCCTATTTGAAATTTAGATGAACCTCTTCCTTTTTACGATTAGCCCAACTAACTAAACAAAAAAATATGTGCGGAATTGTAGCTTATATAGGCCCTAGAGATGCCTATCCGATTCTTATTAAAGGTCTACAGAGATTAGAATATAGAGGATATGATAGTGCTGGAGTCGCATTAATGAATGGAGCAGAATTAACTGTTTATAAGAAAAAAGGCAAGGTAAATGATTTAATTGAATTTAATAAGAATAAAAATATATCGGGTACTATTGGTATTGGACATACTCGTTGGGCAACTCATGGAGAACCGAATGATGTCAATGCTCATCCTCATTTGTCTGGGAATGGTGAAATTACAATTATTCATAATGGAATTATTGAGAATTATAATTCGATAAGAACTGCCTTAGAAAAAGAAGGACATCTTTTTATTTCGGATACCGATACCGAAGTTTTAGTCCACTTGATAGAGGCGATTCAGACCAAAGAAAATGTAGGGATTGCAGAAGCTGTGCGTATTGCTTTGACAAAAGTAGTTGGAGCGTATGCGATTGTGGTTTTGAGTAGTAAAGAGCCTAATAAAATTGTTGCTGCTAGAAAAGGGAGTCCTTTGGTGGTTGGAATTGGCGAAAAAGAGTTCTTTTTAGCTTCCGATGCTTCTCCTATTGTAGAGTATACTAAGAATGTGGTTTATATCAAAGAAGAAGAAATTGTTACCTTGAATAGAGCGGGTGAAATGACTTTAAAAACGATAGACAACGAAATTCAAACGCCTTTTATTCAACATTTGGATATGGAGATTGAGGCGATAGAAAAAAGAGGCTATGAGCATTATATGCTGAAAGAAATTCATCAGCAACCTACTACGATGGCAGATGCGATGCGTGGTCGGTTGAATGTGAAAAAAGGTTTGATTACCTTAGGAGGTGTTGCCGAGTTTGAAAATCGTATTAAGAATGCGGATCGTCTGATTATCATTGCTTGTGGTACTTCTTGGATTGCAGGTTTAATTGGAGAATATTTGTTTGAAGACTTAGCTCGGATTCCAACAGAGGTAGAATATGCTTCGGAGTTTAGATACAGAAATCCTATTATTACCAATAAAGATGTTGTAATTGCAATTTCTCAATCTGGTGAAACGGCGGATACTTTAGCCGCCTTGGATTTGGCGATAGAAAAAGAAGCGTTAACTTATGGTATTTGTAATGTAGTTGGTTCTTCAATTGCTAGAATTACAAATGCAGGTTCTTACATTCATGCTGGTCCAGAAATTGGCGTGGCTTCAACAAAAGCGTTTACAGGGCAGGTTACTTTGTTGACTTTAATGGCTCTTCAATTGGCACACAATCGAGGAACAATTTCTCAGTCGTACTATTTTCAGTTGTTGAATGAATTAGATAGCTTACCTACTAAGTTGAAAAAGGTCATTGAGCAAGAGGCAAAAATCAAAGAGATTGCTCACCTTTGGAAAGATGCAGAAAACGCACTTTATCTAGGACGTGGGTATAATTTTCCAATTGCTTTAGAGGGTGCGCTTAAATTGAAAGAAATTTCGTATATTCACGCAGAGGGATATCCTGCGGCAGAAATGAAACATGGTCCAATCGCTTTGATTGATGAAAATATGCCTGTTGTTGTTATCGCAACAAGTGGGAGCACTCGTGAAAAAGTAATTAGTACAATCCAAGAAGTAAAAGCTAGAAAAGGCAAGGTATTGGCAATTATCACAGAAGGGGATGACCATATTCCACAAATAGCAGATCATGTTATCGAAATCCCACAAACGGCAGAACCTCTAGTGCCTTTGTTATCTGTTATCCCATTACAATTATTAGCGTATCATATTGCTGTTTTGAGAGGTTGCAATGTTGATCAACCTAGAAATTTAGCAAAATCCGTTACGGTAGA
>Ga0055584_100003750_pt1 | contig 14924 bp, 16 predicted proteins | sample OSDHelmetaG_FD_58716 | JGI IMG/M metagenome (GOLD analysis project Ga0055584, IMG submission 58716) | Pelagic marine sediment microbial communities from the LTER site Helgoland, North Sea, for post-phytoplankton bloom and carbon turnover... | ecosystem: Environmental > Aquatic > Marine >... | reverse complement strand
TTTTTTTTCAGAAGCGCCGGACGAGTCGAGGTTTTGCCGCCGCCGCGACCGGTGTGTCTTCTCCTTCGCCCGGATTGGATGGCGAATTTTGTTCCGAATCGAAATCCTCCCAGCGCGCATTGGATGTAGCGTGAATCCCGCGGACTTGAAGCGCGAGGTCGTCGGGATTGGTGGCCTGCGCGATTGCTTCCTCGTAAGTGATCAGATCCTCTCGATAGAGGCTCATCAGAGACTGATCGAAGGTCTGCGTGCCATAGGTGGCGTGCCCCTTGGCCATCGCATCGGTGAGTTCTCGAGGGCTCCGGGAGGGATCCTTGATAATATCCCGGACCAGAGCCGTGTTGAGAAGGATCTCGACCGCAGGAACCATGCCCTTGCCATCGGCTCGAGGCACGAGCCGCTGACTCACGATGCCCTTGAGCACCGAGGATAAAACCACACGGATTTGATCACGCTGATGGTCCGGAAAAGCCTGAATGATCCGGGTCACGGTCTCGGGTGCATCCAGAGTGTGCAGTGTGCTCATCACCAGATGGCCCGTTTCGGCCGCCATCACCGCCGTCTCGATGGTATCGAGATCGCGCATCTCTCCAATCAGAATGACATCGGGATCCTGTCGCAAGGCGCCCTTGAGACCCGAGGTGAAACTCGTGACATCCACGCCGACCTCTCTTTGGCTCACCATCGACTGGCGATCCTTGTGCAAATATTCGATCGGATCCTCGACAGTCATGATATGGCGCTGCTCGGAACCATTCATCTGGTCGATCATCGACGCCAGCGAAGTTGATTTGCCGGAGCCAGTCGTCCCTGTCACCAGAATCAGTCCACGCGCCTCCGTGGCGAGACTCTGGACCGCCTCGGGCATTCGGAGATCCTGCAACGTGCGGATCTGATTCGGAATCGCGCGAAGGGCAATCCTCAGCTCACCTCGCTGATAATAGATATTGACCCGAAAGCGACCCAGATCTTCGTTCCCGTATCCCAAATCGATCTGTCGATCGGCAATTAACCGCTCCCGTTGCGTGGCATCAACCAGATGCTCGACAAAGCGATCCAGATCCTCAGATCGCAAGGGTGGGAATTTATCCTCGACCGTCAACGAACCGTAACGGCGAAAGATCGGCGATGAACCGATTTTCAAATGAACGTCCGACGCATCCCGCACAAACGCCCATCGTAGAATTTCATCCACCTGCCGCATGGCTCCGCTCCCCCTCTTCTTACCTTCGGCAGTTCCGGGCGGACCCTTAAATCGACAAAAAAAGGGCGGCGCATGGAGCGCCGCCCAGATTTCCCGTTCTCGGAGATTTCAGAAAAGCTGAGGGAGAGTCTATTTACGACGCCCGCCCGAAGCTTTGACTGGTTTGGGATCCGGCTGGACATCGGAGCCTTCGGCACCGGCGGCTGCCGACATCGCGGCACTTCCGGGGGCCGGAATGCCTTTCTGTTCTCGAATCACGGCCTCGATCTTGGCGGCGATTTCATGATTTTCCCGAAGGAATTCTTTTGCATTCTCGCGACCTTGACCGATTCGATCCCCATCGTAGGAGTACCAGGAACCGGACTTCTCGACGACACCTGCGTCCACGCCGAGATCCAGGATCTCGCCTTGGCGAGAGATCCCTTTTCCGTAGAGAATATCGAACTCGGCTTCCCGGAAAGGCGGGGCGACCTTGTTTTTGACGATTTTCACCTTGGTACGGCTGCCGACGACCTCGTCGCCCTGCTTGATCGCGCCAATCCGGCGAATATCCATCCGGACCGATGAATAGAACTTCAGGGCATTGCCGCCCGTTGTGGTCTCGGGGTTTCCGAACATCACACCAATTTTCATTCGGATCTGATTGATGAAGATGACGATCGTATTGGAGCGGGAGATCGTGCCGGTAAGTTTCCGCAAGGCCTGGGACATCAGACGCGCCTGCAGGCCCATCTGGGGGTCGCCCATATCACCTTCCAGTTCGGCACGGGGCACCAGAGCGGCCACCGAATCCACGACCAGAACGTCGAGCGCACCAGAGCGCACCAGAGTTTCGGCAATCTCCAACGCCTGTTCACCATTATCGGGCTGAGCGATCAGCAGCTCGTCGAGCTGAACTCCCAATTTATCCGCATAGACGGTGTCCAGCGCGTGCTCGGCATCCACGAACGCACACGTCCCGCCCAGCTTTTGCGCCTCTGCCACAATCTGCAGCGAGAGCGTGGTCTTGCCCGAAGACTCAGGCCCGTAGATCTCGATGACTCGCCCCCGCGGGACGCCACCGACACCCAGAGCGATATCGAGAGAAAGAGAACCCGTGGAAACGGCGGAAATATCCGGCGCTACCGCATCCGAACCGAGCTTCATGATGGAACCCTTGCCAAATTGTTTTTCAATCTGGCCAATCGCCAGTTCCATTGCCCGTTCTCGGTTCTCGTCCATCTTTTTCTCCTTCTGTCTCCGCGCGACTGGTGGTCCCCTCTGGGTGTCCGATCGCGGGTTTTGTCAATTGCAGCGTTATGTTTTCGGATGATGACTACGCCGGAAAAGACCGACTGTCATTGTCCGCGGACCAACTTGGCGAAGACCCGATCGATCTTCGCCTTTTCTTCGTATCACCTTCGGAAGCCCGATTCCACCACATCGAGGTTTTTTGCCCAACGGCGGATCCAGTCCAGGGCAATCTGCGATGTCAGCAACTTGATCCAGTCGCGGGAACCCCAGAGCTGGTGTCGACGAGACACGACTCCTTCAGCACTCGCCATGGCGAAGCATACCGTTCCCACGGGGCGCTCTTCGGTCCCACCCCCGGGACCGGCGATCCCGGAGGTCGCGATGGCGATATCCGAACCCGCGCGCTCACGAGCCCCCTCGGCCATCGCACGAACGGTCTCCTCGCTGACGGCCCCAAACTGCTCGAGCGTTGCAGCCGGAACGCCCAGAACCTCCTGTTTGGCCTGATTCGAATAGGTCACGAAATCGGCCAGAAAGTAGGACGAACTCCCGGGCACATCGGTCAAGCGGCTCCCGATCAAACCACCGGAACAGGACTCGGCGAGCGCCACGGTCGCACCGCGTTCCCGGAGCGCCTGACCGGCGGCTTCCTCCATCAGAGTTTCGCCCTCGGCGTAGATCACGCCGCCGAGGCGTTCATGCAACTTAGCCGAAAGCGCCTCGAGACGAGCCTCCGCGCCCTCGCCGCGAATCAGCAAGGTGATCCCGATCTTCGGGAAGCTGGCCCGAAAGCTCACCCGAGCCGCATCCTCCGGGATCACCTCGGCCACGGCTTCATCCAGAGCCGATTCGCTCATGCCGAAAGTCTGAAAGGTCCGAGCCATCGGAGGAGCGGCATCTCCCTGCTGCGCCGTAACCCAGGGAACTACCGTTTCATCAAACATCGGCTTCATTTCCCGCGGCACCCCGGGCAAAACCACGAGATGGCGCTGCACGGTTTTCTCGCCAACGCTTCTCTCGGTCGACACCCGGTAGCCGGGCGCCGTCCCCAGCGGATTGGGGACGATCACCGCACTCTCGGGAAAGTAGGCCTGTTTCAGGTTATTTTCCGGCATCGGCCGGCGCATTCCCTCAAACATGCGACGCATCCGGTCAGCTGTCGGTTCATCGAAGCGGAGATCTTCTCCGAGCAGCCCGGAGACGGTCTCGGTCGTCAGATCATCGGCGGTGGGACCGATTCCTCCGGTGGACACCACAAGGTCCCCAAGCTCCAATGCCTGCTCCCAGGCCCAAACCAGACGTTCGCGAAAATCCCCGACCGTCAGCACAGCCACCACTTCCAGTCCGAGCGTATAAAATCGGTCCGAGAGCCATTGGGCGTTGGTATCGGCGATCTTGCCGCTGGTCAGTTCATCTCCGGTCGACAACAAGACGACCCGCTTCATTTCATTCTTCAAAATCCAATCCCCCATGCGAGAATACTCGCAATCGCGCCACTTGCCACATCATCGACGACCACTCCGGCTCCGCCAGGGACACGCCGGTCCAGCCATCGAATCGGTCCCGGCTTCCAGATGTCCAGAATACGGAAGATCACGAATACGACCAAAATCGATTCCCAACCAACCGGATGCCCAAGCAGGGCCACCCACATCCCGGCAATTTCGTCGATAACAATCTGTCCGGAGTCGTGCGTACCGAGAATTTTCTCCGCTCGACCCGCGATCGCGCAGGCCACAAGCACAAAGACTGCGACAATCGCGCACTCAACGGCGACAGGCCAGCCCTGACGATGGACCAAAAGGAAAAGGGGAATTCCGAGCAGAGAACCCGCGGTGCCTGGCGCCCGAGGCACCAGGCCCAACCCCAACCCACGAGCCAACCACAGGACCCCCTCATCAATTCTTGCCGCCACTCGCCGCTGTCCTACCGCGCAAGCCGCGAGAGGTCCACACCCCGGTTCGCCATCGAACCGGCCCGGACAGAACGAATCGTGCATCTGGGCACGTTTGGCCATTTTGTCGACAACGCACCCTCATATCCGGAGGGCCTCTCAAAAGCTCCGAAATATCGTTTTTAGGGCATAGGGTTAGGTAGGAATCCTCACCTTTGACCAACTTCATAAAGGATTTCGAGTACAAGCAGGCCTGGACCATAGGGGCTGCGGAGCTCGGGAGACTCACCTGCATTTGCAGCTGTTTCGATCCCTTGCAGGTTTGCCAGAGCATAAACGAGTAAACATGGGCTTTTTTTTGGCACCATGGTTGCTTATTGATAGACTCGACCGGGCGATCTATCGGAACTTCAAATCTGGCTCACGCACCCGAGCACCTTTCTTCTTCCGCCCACATACGCTGTAACCAACGAACCTGCTCTTTTTTGGTCGCCCGGTCATTTTTTCTTCACCGCCATGCGCAATCATCGGCCTCGAGAATCAGCAGTCTCGGCCCGCGCACCGGCGCCGGACGGCTCCCCAAGGTGCTCCATCGCCCCGGAGCGACACTCGCCGCAGTTGTGGTGCCAGAGAGGGACCTGATACGCCGAGAAGAACGATCCGGAGGTTCTTGTGGAAGAAGCAACAAAAAAGACCGGGGCCCCGCCTCCTCGGTGGATCATGAAGCTGTTTACGCGACTTCATGTTCTGGTCAGCGAACTCAGCGGCGGGCGCCTGTGGAACACTTTGGGCGGAGATGATGTTTGTTTCGTGGGCACGGTAGGGCGGAAGACCGGGCGGGCCCGGACAATTCCCCTCATGTACGTCCCCCACGAAGACCAGGTGCTGTTGGTCGCCTCTCAGGGTGGGGCCCCGAAAAACCCGGTCTGGTTCGGGAATCTGGTGGCCCACCCTGACATCACCATCCGCCACGGACACCGCACGGGTGCGTTCCGGGCGCGTCTGGCGAAACCTGAGGAAAAAGATGCCCTCTGGCCGATCTGCGACCGGCATTATGCACCTTTCGCCGAATACCGGACCCGGACCACACGAGACATTCCGATCTTTATCTGCAGCCCCCGCGACTAGGGACTCGGCCGGGAGACAGCGCCTTGCCTTCCCGTGGCTGCACGGAGCAGCCGCTCAAGAATCCAGAAAATCTCGGATGGCTTCGATGACCCGGACCTGCTCGGCTTCGGTAAGCCCCGGGTAGATCGGCAGGGCGAGAACCTCCCGTGCGGCACGCTCGGCGACCGGAAAGTCGCCCTCACGATAGCCGAGATCGGTAAAACATTCCTGCAAATGCAAGGGGATAGGGTAGTAGACTTCGCTGCCGATCCCGCGACCCGCCAGCCATTCGCGGAGCTCATCGCGACGATCGGCCCGAACAATATATTGATGAAAGACGTGGGTCCCTTCGTGGCGCTGCAGCGGACGCACCCGATCAGAGATTCCGTGCGCCGCGAGGAGTTCGTCATAGCGATCGGCCAATATGCCTCGGGCCTCATTCCAGGCCGCCAGGCGTTGCAGGCGAATCGATAAAATCACCGCTTGGAGGGCATCGAGACGGCTGTTGAGACCGAGTTCGATGTGCTCGTAACGTTTCTCCGAACCATGGACCCGCAAGCGTCGCACACGCGCAGCGAGGGCATCGTCATTCGTCGTGACGATGCCCGCATCGCCAGCCGCCGAAAGGTTTTTGGTCGGATAAAAGCTGAAGGCGGCAAGGTCCCCGAAAGAACCGGCCCGGGCAATTCCCCGGGTGGCACCAATCGCCTGGCAAGCGTCCTCCACGATAGCGATCTGTTGGCGACGAGCCATGGCATCGAAGGCAGCGCCATCCACACATTGTCCGTAGAGGTGCACCGGGATCAGGGCGCGCGTCCGAGGCGACAGCACAGCGGATGCAGCCGCCGGGTCCAGAAGGCAATCGGCTTCGCCAATATCGGCAAAGACGGGCGTCGCACCGGCACGAACGATCACCGAAGCCGTCGAGAAAAACGTGAATGGCGTTGTCACGACTTCATCGCCGGGGCCAACATCCAGCGCCATCAGCGCCAGAAGCAAAGCGTCGGTGCCCGAGGCGACGCCGACACCATGACGCGCCCCGACGTAGGCTGCCATCTCTTCCTCGAAGGCCTGCACGCGGGGGCCAAGCGCCCATTGTCCGCTGCGCAGGACCTCCAAAACGGCGGGCTCCGCTTCCGCAGCAACCTCCGCCCAGGAAGCCCCAATATCCAACAAACGAATAGGTTCCGCAGCACTCATAGCGTTCTCATTTTAGCATGAATCCGGCTCGGTGCAGGAAGGCTCAAGGCGAAATCCGATCCCGAAGGACCGCGGGGATCGTGCGCAAGAGGATCTCGAGATCGAGACGCCACGACCAATCATCAATATAATCAAGGTCAGCCTCGAGACCCGCGATAAAAGGGTCTCCCAAACGGTTGCTCACTTGCCACAATCCGGTGATGCCCGGCAATACCGAGAAACGCTTGCGCTGCCATGCGGCAAAACCGCGGATTTCATGCTCCAGCATGGGCCGCGGGCCGATCAAACTCATATGGCCCGCAATCACATTCAGTAATTGCGGCAGTTCATCCACATCGAAACGTCGCAAATACCGGCCCGTACGCGTCACTCGGGGATCTTCACGCAATTTGAAAATGGGACCGTCCGCTTCGTTGAGGGGCTCCATCTCCGGCATCTGGCCATCCGCCCCCACCACCATGCTGCGAAATTTGAGCATGCCGAAGCGTCGCTTATTCAAACCAAGTCGCTCCTGCCGGAAAAATACCGGGCCGCGAGAGTCCAAACGGATTGCCAAAGCGATCAACGGCCAGGCCGGAGCCGTCAGAACCAAGAGAAGGATCGCAGCAACGAGGTCAAAAACACGCTTCATTGCCCGTGCCATCGGTGCATCCTTTTGCGCGTGCAGCGAAAGTAACCGAATATCTCCCACCTGATCGACGACCACTCGCTCCATCCCGTGCCCGATGATTCCGCTCACCAAATGCAACACGATCCCCTCGCGAGAACAGGCCTCGATCAGAACGCTGACCTCATCGGTCGAATAGTTCGGGGCGACAAAAAACACTTCATCGACGGCATCCTGCGAAAATGCGCTCGATAGACGTTCGTCGAGCGTGCGGCCTTCCTGAACGGTGGGGCGCAGTTCGGCAGGATCGACGCGTCCCACGATCGTCACACCAAAGGCAGCTTCTCGAATCAATTCTGCCGTCAACCGAATCCCGTCGGCTTCCTCGGCAACAAGCAAAATACGCGCAGCCCCCGCTCCGCCGGCGCGGAGACGAGCCGCCAGTACGCGCAGGCCGGCCCGCACCAACAAAACCAACCCAAGACCGGTCAGTGCGTAGAGGGCGATAAACAAACGCGAGACGTAGCCCAGTTTGAAAACAAAAAGGACTGTGGAACCGACCAGAAGGGCCTGACCGAACGCCAGCAGGACCGGCAGCACCATTTCGCGCAAATGAAGGAACGCAAGTGGCGCATAGGCTCCTCGGCGCTCCATCGACACCAAAGCCGCCAGGCCGAAAATTGCCGCCGGTCCGATGTAGACAGAAGGGTCGTACAGGCTGGTCAAATCCGCTGGGAGGATTCTGGTCTTGATGAAATAGGCGATCGGGAAGGCCACCAAAAGCAGCAAGCCATCCGCGATTTGTGCCAGATGTCGGTATTGCGCCGCAGGCCCGGCACGCGACGGCGCGTATTGTCGGGCGGCACCTCGCGACAGCGGCGGCGACGATCGAAAGGTCTGGTTCACATCGGCCGCCTTGCGAGCTCCGGCAATCGGAGTCTGACGTCGGCGAACAGGCGCAACCATCGATGCGGATTAGCCAAGCGCTTCCCCTCCGGCAAGCCATTGATCGCGTGGTGTTTCGGCGAGATGCTCGAAAAGATTCTCGTAGGCCTCCACAATCACATCCCAGGAGTAAAGTTCGTGCACGCGTGCACGAGCCGCCCCCCCGTAGACATGCAGACTCTCCTCCTTGCGAGGCGGGGCGAGCAAATCCTGCAAACGGTGGCCCAGCGACTCCGCGTCATTCCATGCGTAATAGACACCGGCATCCCCCAGGACCTCCCGGTGCTCGGGGATATCATTCGCAGCAATGGGCAGGCCCGCCGCCATCGCTTCCAAAAGCGCCGGGTGCGTCCCGCCAACTTCCGTGGCCTGCACCCATGCAGCTGCATGGCTGCGGAGTTGATCATAGCCCGCACCAAAAACGTATCCGGGAAAATGAATACGCGGGTTGCCCGCAGCCAGTCGATGCAGTTCTGCCTTGTAGGCATCCGCATAGGGTGCGTCACCGACGACCACGAGATCCTCGGGGATGCCCGACGCCTGATAACCGCGAATCACTACGTCCGCGTTATTCTCCGGCTCGAAACGGCTGACGTAGAGAACATACCCTCTGGAGCGAAGCCCCATCGAGTCCAGCACATCGGTGCCCTGATCGGATGGTGGTTCCGCACCGTAGGCGATCCGCACCACTCGCTGTGCCCCTTGCCGGCGATAGAAAGACTCGATCACCTCGCAATCCGCGACGATCACATCTGCCATTCGCGGCACCAGCGCCTGCGCGATGCCATGAAAGGTGCGCCCGGCCAGGCCCCATTTCCGCCGTGCGCTCTCCACGCCATCGACGGCTACCGCCGTCGGGAGCCCCGCAGCCCGCAGAAGCGGCAGCGAAAGAAAATTGGCCCCATTGCAGAGCAGTGCGGCATCAAATCGACCGCGAACATGGGCTGTCGACCGGAGGGTATGCACCACGGTCTCGAAATGCTTCCGCGCCGGTGCCGGCAAAATTTCGATCCGCACCCCTCGCCAGAGAGTCCCGTTCAGTTCCTCGGGAATATGCGTCGAGCGCCCAAAGACCGTGACCTCGTGCCCCCGACACGCCAAACGAGTCGATAATTCCTCGGCAAAGGTCTCGAAACCCCCGTAATTGGCGGGGACCCCGCGTGTCCCAAGAATCGCGATGCGCATTCGTCTCCAAATTCCCTTCTGTCAACACGCAAAGCAATCGCAGACGCGAAATTCAGCCAGCCTCTCCTCTAACTCAAAATCTATCGCTTCCCGCAGGTTTCCATGCATCTGCCTCAGCAGTTCCTCATTCCTTGCAACTCGGCAAGATAAGCGCAGAAAAAAAGTGCCGGATTTGCTGGGTTTCATTGGTTCGCTGCTTGCAATGGATGCGGAGTGCGATGGACAAAAGCAATCTCACAAGGCTCCGATTTCTCGTCGGAGCCAACGTTCTCCTCCAGTTTGCCGACGGGTTTGTCACGATCCTTGGAACCTCCCGCGGTTTTGCCGAGGGAAACCCGCTGGTGGCCGCCGCCATGACCTCGATCGGGCCCATGGGCGGCATCTTGTTCATGAAGCTGATGGCAATCAGCTTCCTTTACCTGATCTATCGTCGGGGCGATCACCCGCTGGTGATTCCCAGTCTTGGTTCCATCGCCCTGGCTTATATTTTTCTTGCTGTTCTACCGTGGACGCTACTTCTGGCCGGATCACCCCCCGGCTAAACCCCTCCTCCCTCTCTGGCGCCACCAAAAACAGCGAGAATCGATCCCTCGCGCGCGACCCCCGCACCCCCTCTAAGCGGTCTCGCGCGCGGGGGCCGATCGATAGGGAATCGGGGAAAAACCCCGGTAATCTTTGCCAAGCTTGTCGCTATACCTTGACGGGAAGCGCTCCCTGACACATTCTCGCGAGATAGATGGTGCAAAGAATCGCAATAGGTCTTCGCGGGTTTCGAGCGAGCTTCCTTTTTGGAGTCACTCTCGTGGTCATGCCGTTGGTGATGAGCTGCGGGGCGCGCGGGCATACCTTCGGCTTCCAGCGAGACGCCTTGCGATCCCAGCGAATCGCCGAAGCCTATGCCCCCTACCGACAGCCCGGTGCTTCAGTCGTTTCCGGCAATATATCTCTGGTCAACGACATGGGGGAGAAGGTCGTCGCACGCAACCTCAGCGTGCGGCTGATGCCGGCCACCACATTCTCTCGGATGGAATTTGCTGCGGCGACTGCCGAGGGGCGCATGCCGCTGACCGACCTCGATGAAAAGGGTGTCGTGATCTGGACGGGCCGCACCGATATCGATGGAAATTTCCAATTCGAAGGGCTTCCTGCCGGAGAGTATTTTGTTCTCTGCCACGTCAGCTGGATTGGCGAGATCGAGGGGAAACCGACCGAGAAAACCGGGCTGGTGGGCGGAGAAATTGCTCTCGGGTACGCCGAGCATCGTCGCCTCGTACTCTCCCCGGACTATTCCGAACACGCCCCTCAACTCTGACCAGCGGACCCCTCGCGGACCCGCCCCGCCGGGCTAGGGTTGCGGGACGATCTGCAGAGGAGCTTCTTCTTCCCCGGCAGAGCTCTCTGCGCTGGCTGCAGCGCCAGCCGCTTCCCTGAGCGCATCAAAGGCTTCAACGATGAACTCCTTGAAGACTTCGAGGTCCGGCACCAGCTCGTAGTCCGCATTGAATCCCCAGCAGAGATTGCCGTTATAGCTCATCAAGGCGATGCCCAGCCCAAGATTGTCGACCAGCGGGACCAGCGGGTAGGCTTCGAGCATCCGCGCGCCGGTCATATAAAGAGGGAACTGCGGGCCCGGAACATTCGTGACGATAATATTGCACGGCAAAACCCTCGAGATATTCCGCGCACCGAGAGCCAGCAAGGTAGAAGACCCCCACTCGGCCGCATCCGAAAGGACCGTCGCACCGACTGCCTGCTTGCTGCGCTTGAGTTCATTGGTCTTGCGCTTGATCTGACGGATCTGCTCGCGAGGGTCCTCCTCGGCGATCGGGAGATCGATCAACCAGGCCGACACCTGATTTCCGAGAGCTTCCTGGTCTTCCCGGCGTCGGACGCTGACGGGTGCCATCACGCGAAAATCGATCGCGCTCGGACTTACCTGCCGATGCTCCATAAAGCGCTGAACAGCACCTGTCACGATCGTCAGTACAAGATCATTGGCGCTGCCTCCCAGCGTCCGGCGAATATCGCGCAACTCCTTGAAGTCCATCGTCAACCAATCGAATCGCCGGTGCGGGCTCACGGGTGCGTTCAGCGGCGTCGGGGAGGCTCGGTGCATGCTTGAACCGACGAAATCAGCAGCAGCCCGAAAATGGGAGAGCACCTCTCGACGACGGTCTTCGGCTTCGCGAAAAAAAGATCCCACATCCCGAATCAGATCGATCGGGAGGGAAAGCCGGCGTGCCCCCTCGTCCCGCCAGAGCTGGAACGGGGACGGCGCCCGACGGGGAAAGAACCGAGCCGGTTTGGGCTCGGGGACTTCCGGCGTGATGCTGAGAAGAATTTTGAGCAACTCGGCGCCCGACACGCCATCGATCATGCAGTGATGAACCTTGGAAATCAGCGCAAACCGATCGCCCTCCAATCCTTCGACGATCCAGGTCTCCCAGAGCGGCCGGGACAGGTCGAGTGGTTGCTCCATGATCCGTGCGGAAAGGAGTCGCAGCTGCTCCTCGGTCCCCGGTTTTGGCAGTGCCGTATGTCGGACATGATAATCGAGACGAAATCGATCATCGTCGACCCAGACTGGGCGCATCGACATCGGAACCCATTGGAGTTTCTGCCGGTAGCGCGGAATCCGATGAATTTCGGCAGCGACGTGGTTCCGAATCAGATCCGCATCAATCCCTCCATCAGGCCGACGCAGAGCTTCCGACTCGAACAAAAGGGTAGAGGCCACATGCAAGGGGGCATGCGGCTTTTCCAACATCAAAAAAGATGAATCCAACGCGGTCAGGCGTTCGTACCAATATCCGGCCATGGGGTCTGTTTATAGGAGGCGCCCGGTTGTCGCTAGAGTTTCCTCGCCCGCCGTGAAAAGAGAACAAGAAACATGGGAGGTGTGATTTGCAGTTGATCAAATTTCTTGGATGGCTCGGATTCCTTTCGCTTTCCTTGCTGCAACCCAACCCGGCTGCCGGAGCCCCGGATGCAGCGGCCGGAAAGACCAAATTCCAAAAATCAATCTGCGTCCAATGCCATGGACTCGAGGCTCAGGGGATGGCCGGGATGGGAATGGACCTCCGATCGGCTCCGCTGATCAGGGCCGGCAAGGCCGAGGCGATCGATAAATTTATCGAAAACGGGCATCGCGGCACGAACCAATACCCCGGCGGGATGCCACCCAATGGCGGCATCAGCCTCAGCGCCAGTGACCGCGCCAACATCACGGCCTGGCTGCTCACCCTCGCGAAACCCCCGAAGCATCCCTAGACTCTTCGGATGGCCACCTTCCCAAAAAAGGGACTCTTCATTCTCAACAGCGACGAACTTGCGGATGGTGAATCCAAAACGTTCGCCTTGGTGGACGGCGAGGAGCGACTCCCGTGCTTCGTCGTCCGGTGGCGAGGCGATTTGCAAGCCTTCGTCAATCGGTGTCGCCATATCCCCATGACCATGGACTGGGTGGAGAACCAATTCCTCACAGAGGACGGCGAGTTCATTCTCTGTCCGACGCACGGGGCCCTCTTCCAGCCCGACACCGGTGCCTGTGTCGGCGGACCGGCTTATGGGAAAGCCCTGTTTCGAGTGCCCCTGATCAACCACGCCGGAAAGGTTTTTGCCCAATGGCCCTCCCTCGACGAAGAGGCCTGAACTACTCGGGCTCGTCCCCGAAATGTGCGCGCAGGATTCGCTGCTTTAAGTAATCAAGTGTGCCGAGATCCTCGACGATATCGCCGCCGGTGTCGTAGAAGAAGATCTCTCCGTTTTTGTTCCGGCCTACAGCCACCAACCATTCCAGATCATCTCGGTCCTCGAGAAGATAATTGATTGTCTGGGAAACGCCCCGCCCCGGGAGAATCGTGATTTTCGGCTTGGCCGAATCTTTATCTTTTTTTGCCATGCGCAAGTCTCCGGCCTCGATTGCACGATAGTGATGCACCCATTGCCAAGTCAACCGACCTCGGCAGCGCTAACTGTCAGGGAATCCTTATGATAAGTGTACCCGGGTGGACCCGGTCGTGCATGCATCGCGGAAGAAAGCTGGTTTGCGCCGGGCTCGCCGGGAGGACATTCATGCCCTGATTCCGCTCACTTCCGGGCCGATCGCGGGACGCGTACGTGCCCTGAGGCGACTGCTCAAGACCTTGGTCGCTGATGTGTATATTCATAATGCCGACGGCGAGATCAATGGATGCGTCGCCATTCTCTATCGTCGCAGCCTGCAACACGGTGGGCTCACAGCCACGATTGACAGCTTGAATACAACGGAAACGGGAAGTCTGGCCGATGAGGTGCGTGCGAAGCTCCTCGCTCTGGCGCTCGACCGCGCCCGTCGACGCGGCTGTGTTGCCATCGACTGCGCCACCGACGACCCGGCACTCTCCAGCGCGATTGCCGCAACAGGATTCCAACCGGGGGGAACCCATTGGGTGACCTCGCTGCGAAAGGACGAAACCGAATGACCAAATTTCTGATCGGACTGCTTCTGGGCCTGATTCTCGGAATCGGGGGAGCCTCTGCCTTTTTGATCACCGCCGGCGGCGGAGACTATTTTGTCGGGGCCAGCCCTCGGGTACGAGAGCTCGAAGCCTCCTTGCGTGAAGCCGATCAGGAACGTCAATGGCTAAGGGGACGGCTTGGCGAAGCCACCCAGATGGGTAGCCGGCTGGAGTCGCGCTTCCTCAGCCTCTCCGCCCGCTTCGAGGCTTTAAGCGGCGTGCCGGCACCGAAGATCGTCCCCACCGGGACGACACCACCGCCGCCTGAGAAAACTCTTCCAACCTTGCCCACGCCACCGAGCGCGAGCCCCGGTCCCGCACCGAGCGCTGTTCCGACAGCAAGTCCCGCGGCCGGTACAGCTCTCAATTAAGGGCCTTTTCCCCCGAACAAAAAAACCGGCCGGGGGAATCCCCGGCCGGCTTCTCCTGAAGTTTCGGAAGTTCGCACGGACGAACCTCTCAACGACCTCAATCGGCGTCGCAACGTGTCACGGTGCGGCCTTCCGGATAACGAGTGCGACAATTCATATTGGCCACCAAGGTTTCGCCGCCAATCTGAAGCCCGACGGTCAACTCATCATCCATCAGGTACTGCAGATCCCGCGAATTCAGACGCACACTCAAAATACTTGAGGACTTGCGCCATTGGCGAACCGACACACGGGTCTTCGAGCGACGATAATGCGCCCTTGTGCCCCGGCTGTTCGTGGCCATCGCACCAGGATCCAAAGCCAATTCATAGACCTCTGAATTTCCCTCGATCTGGACAGAAACCGCACCTAACTTGCGAGCATCCGCCAGCAGAGGAAGCTGCGCGCGAAGAGTCAATGTCGTGACGCCATTCTTGCGACGCGAGATCCGGACGGATCCGGTGAAATCACCGCAGGTGCCATCCTCATTCATGCCGCTTTGTTCCGGACAGACATCACAGAGGTCACCCTTGCCGTCATCATCGGTATCGACCTGCTCGGGGTTCGCAACCGTGGGGCAATTATCGTTCGCATCGTCCCATCCATCGCCATCGGTATCGGGGTCTTCTTCGGGATCTTC
>Ga0055584_100003749_pt1 | contig 14924 bp, 13 predicted proteins | sample OSDHelmetaG_FD_58716 | JGI IMG/M metagenome (GOLD analysis project Ga0055584, IMG submission 58716) | Pelagic marine sediment microbial communities from the LTER site Helgoland, North Sea, for post-phytoplankton bloom and carbon turnover... | ecosystem: Environmental > Aquatic > Marine >... | reverse complement strand
GTGCCGGCATAGATGACTCCTTCTTGTACAGGAGATTCAGCAATATAAAGAACACTACAATGAAATTCAGCTGCGGTGTTGTCTTGATATATGGTACCACCAGAGGTAGCTTGTTTACTTTTATCATTTGTCGTCAGATCCGGACTGATCACAGTCCATGAGTGTCCACGATCGCTACTTTTGAAGACCACATTTCCTCCAAAATAAACGGTATTAGGATCATGAGGCGAAATGTGAAGTGGAGCATCCCAGTTGAATCGATATTTGTGATCTTCTATAGCATCCCCTGCAGAGCCAGTTATCTTAGGGAATGGATGTATACTTCTGACTACTCCTGTATTAGCATTCACATGAAAAGGCACCCCACCCTGCAGGTTGGTATATATCTCATGTTCACTTCCTGGAATAGGTACTGCAAAATATCCATCACCATAACTGAGTCTTTGCCAATGACGCTTTAGAATCCCTGCTCCATTGAGAGAGTTTGAGGGGCCTCTCCAACAGCCATTGTCCTGAAGTCCTCCATAGACATTATAAGGGTCGAGCATATCAATGTCCAATTGATAAAATTGAGACAATTCAATATTATTTATAATATCCCAATTGGCACCTTCATCCCAAGAAAGTTGATATCCGCCATCACTACCACTTATTAAAAAATCAGAGTTAGTTGGATCTATCCAAAATGCCTGATGATCACCATGCACTCCTCTTGCAATTCGATCAAAATTAGCACCTCCATCAGTAGATTTAAATAGTCCTCCAGATAATGAAAACAAGGTGTTTTCATTCGTGGGATCCACACGTATATCACTATAGTAAAAAGGTCTAAAGTTTATGTTCTTATTGTCATTGACCATCTTCCAACTGTTGCCATAGTCAGTAGATTTGAATAGAGATCCTTTGTCTTTAAATTCTGAAATAACATAGACTATATTTGGGCTTGACTGAGCCACCTGCACTCCTATCCGTGCCATATCACTTTTAGGGAATCCTTTCATGATCTTCTCCCATGTATCACCACCATCCTTGGATCTATAAACTGCAGTCTCTTTTCCCCCTCCATCAAATCTCCATGGCAATCGTCTAAATGTCCACATTCCGGCATACATGATACGTGGATTAGAAAGATCGATGTCCATATCAGAACATCCGGTATCATCATCCAGATACAGTACTTTAGTCCAGCTTTTACCACCATCCTCAGTTTTAAAAACACCACGATCAGGATTAGGGCCCCATTCTCTGCCCAGGGCACAAACACATGCTACATCTGGATCATTTGGGTCCACCACAATACGCTTTATTCTTTCAGTTCCTTCCAGGCCAATATGTTCCCATGATTCTCCAGCATCTGTGGATCTGTATACACCGTGTCCATAGCCTACACTATTTCTAGGATCTCCTTCTCCACTGCCTAGATAGATGACATTATGATCAGAAGGTGCCAACTTTATTGCTCCAACACTATACGACTTTTGATCTGTGAATATCTCTTTAAATGTAGTTCCTCCATTAGTAGTTTTATGAAGTCCTCCATCTGCACCTGCTATATAAAAAATAGATGGATTTCCCGGTATGCCTTCCACGGCAGTGACCCGACCTCCCATATTGGCAGGGCCAATGGGTCTCCATTTCATATTTGCAAATGGACTATCCTGAGCGATAATTCCTATTACTGAAAAAAGTAACAGTAGAGTTGTTAAATTGATGGATTTCATATCGTTTGATTTGATCGTTGAATATAGGCAGAAGTTTGAAAAAAAATTAATAATGAGTTTGCCGTCTTGCTTGAAAGTGAATTAATCATACCACTTTTCAATATTTGTAAAACTGCTTGCCATAACCACAAAATTGCTATAGACTTATCACTAGCAATTGATATGCTTACTAAGATTCAAACGAGAAGGTGATTTAATGAAGCCTATCTCGATGTTTAGATAGTCAATGATCATACACCTCAACTTTTATTCAACTAGAATCTATGTTACAAAAGAATTCTCTGTGAGCCTGTAAGTAATGATATTATAGAATCTCGTTTTTAACCAAATTCTACTTTGCTATCTTTATTGACAATGGCTATACGATGTCATTAACTTGTAACTATGCTATCTGTCCTCAGAAAAATTAGAAAATCATTGTTAGAGTCAAAGTCAATAGGAACCTATTTACTTTATGGCATTGGTGAAATTGCATTGGTAGTTATTGGAATATTAATAGCGCTTCAGATTGATAATAATAATGACTGGAAAAAGGATAGAGCATTAGAGAAAGAGACTTTAGAAGAAATTGCAGAAAACATTGCTCTGAATATTGAAGAATTTGAAGGATTCACATCTGGGAATAAATTTGCGGACAATGCATCAGATTATGTTCTTGCTGTTTTGAATGGAGAGAGACCTTATAATGATAGTCTTCAGTACCGTATCAATCTTGCCATTTACCAAAGAAATGATCTTCAGTATTCCTCTGTGGCTTATGAATCTCTAAAGAATAATAATCTAAACTTGATTAGAAATCGAGCTTTGAAAAAAAGAATTGTTGGCCTCTTTGAACTTTCTTACCCCAATATGTTAAAGACTTTTGAATGGGAAAACAAAGAGGCCCTTCAGAATTACATGGATCATCATTTTTTCCCTTTTTCTGCTAATGGAGGGATGGCTTGGCAACCTTATGATTTCGATGTCCAAATGAAAGATAATTATTTCAAGACCTTGATAGCTAAAGTAAAAATCCAAAGGAATTTCTATATCTGGACAGCCAGGCATCCTTTAAATGAAAGCAAAGAAGTACTACAATTGATAAAAAAAGAATTGACGAATAGATAATGAGACAAGAAAATAAAATAATTGATTCTAGTCAACTAATTTATAAAGCCTTCTAATTTTGAATATTTGGTGCTGACCAATTACTCCTTTTCCTTTTGTATCTTTCAATATGCTCACCTTCTTAAAGAAAATAAGAAAATCAATGATTGACTCAGATGACGGTAAGAAGTATCTCATGTATGCTCTTGGAGAAATAGCTTTAGTAGTCGTTGGAATTTTGATTGCATTGCAGATTAACAATTGGAATGAATGGAGAAAGGATCGAGTCATAGAAACAGATTTGCTCATAGAACTACATGCATCTGTAGAAAACAACAAAAATATCTTAGAAAGAGGTTTACGCAGCTGGCAAACTACAACCCAAGCTATTGAAATACTAGAAATTGCCTTGAATGATAATCTTCCTTTTGAGGATTCTTTAGCCCATCATTTTAGAGAAGCACATCGAAAAAGAGGAAACAATCTTCAAGGCCTAGATTTCTCCGGATATAAAGCTCTGGAAAACAAAGGGTACGATATACTCACAAATAAAGACCTTAGAAGGAGTATTGTTTCTCTGTTTGAAACCAATCTACCCATGCTGAGCACAACGAATGATCAAATCGATTTTGACAACTCAGGCTTCCATTCTGAATATATCATCAGAAATTTTATATCAAAGAATGAAGGAGAATACCCTATCAACTATGAGAAGATTAGGAATGATCAGTTCTATATCTCAATATTGAAAAAACTCAACTCTAATTTATCCCGAAAAATTGGTAGGGTGAAACGAACATTGCCTAGAATGGAAGAAGTCTTAAAGTCTTTAGAAGAAGAAATAAAAAGACATAAAACGAATTAACCTATGCTCACTCTCCTCAGAAAAATAAGACGATCATTGATTGACTCGAACAAGGGAAATAGATATTTGATTTATGCTATTGGAGAAATAACATTGGTAGTGATAGGAATTTTAATTGCATTACAGATAAACAATTGGAATCAAGACAGATTAAATGGTATCGAAGAAAGTAGAATTATTGCCGCTGTCGCTCAGGAAGCCAATATGTTTCGATGGCAGATTCAGAGAGGTATAAAAACTTATAACGATGCATTGGCTTCTTCTGATAGATTAGTATCATGTATAAATGATAAACAACAGGAAGTCTCACAGGACACTTTAGATTTTGATCTGAGAAAGATTACTTCTAGGTGGTTGATGGGCCTAAGTAATGAAACTAACATCTATGATGCTCTTTCTAATGCTGGAGAGCTACGTCTTATTTCTTCGAATCAACTTCAGAGAGATTTGTCTTCATTAAAACGTGACTTAATGTTATTGGCAAAATATGAAACCTATCAGACTGAATTTGTGGACAATCAATTGTTCCCTCTTTTGAATCAATATATCGATGGAGTTAACATTTCAAATATCCGCTCAAGAATTAGAGAATCAAAAAGGTTTAGATACAAACCAGTCTCACAAGAATTAAATATCCAACAAAGTCATTTCAAAACTTCTTATGACGAATTGTTAGCAAGTAAATTCTTTTCCAATGTATTACTTCAACATATGGACAATACTGCATCTCTACTCCCTATATATAGGCGGCTCGAGGTGATTATTTCAAATATCGATGAGGTTCTCATCAATTATGATCCAACCCTTATCATTAATTGATAGTATTATATTATTCCTTCATAGTCCCTATCTTCATGAAATGTTCACTGTACTCAGAAGGATAAGAAAATCATTAATAGAATCCGGATCTAGTCGTAAGTATCTCCTTTATGCCATTGGTGAAATAGCTTTGGTAGTGATTGGGATATTGATCGCTCTACAGATCAATAATTGGAATGAAGAGCGGAAATTTACTAAAACAGAAGCGTACACACTCAATGAGATTTTGAGTAATTTGGAAGAAGACGCGGACCAAATGAAACTAATCGTTGAAAGAAGGAATAATGCTGAGAAATCGTCTGAAAAATTAGTCCCCTCACTGTCTAACGGCAAAGACTTAACACTTGACCATTCTAAAGACGTCTCTAATATTTTAACATTTGAACGATTTTATCCATTAAGTAATGCCTATGAAATGATGAAATCGACTGGGCTTAAAATTAAAAATGAGAATCTTCGATCTGAGATATCTAGATATTATGATTTTGAACAGGAAAAAATAAAGAAAAGTGTAATGGATATTGAAGATGTAGTTATTCGTCTTTTAAATACAGATAATGCAATACGATCAAATATAAAGTATTCAACATCAGGTGCAGGACTTGAATCTGATATTAGATTTAAGGATATAAATGACAAAGTCTTTCACCAATATTTACTTACCGAGTTGATACTTTTTCGAGATAACAACAAAGCTACCTTACAAAAGGCAAAAGATTTCTTGGAGTTGAATTCTGCTCTTATTCAGCTGGTAACTAAAGAAATCAATACGCCTAGATTGAACACGCACAATACGCAATCATAACAAATTCTTGAACCGTGGTCTTTTTGGAGTGATATCTCCCAATCGCTTCTTTTTACTTTCTTCAAAGTCACTAAAATTTCCTTCAAAAAAGACTACTTCTCCATCGTCCTCAAAAGACAAAATGTGAGTAGCTAATCTATCTATAAACCATCGATCATGAGATATCAAGACAACACAACCAGCAAAGTTTTCTATAGCTTCCTCCAATGCTCTTAAAGTATTTACATCAATATCATTTGTCGGTTCATCTAAAAGCATCACATTTCCTCCCTCCTTCAGTGTGATTGCAAGGTGAAGACGATTACGTTCTCCTCCTGACAAAACTCCTACCTTTTTCTGCTGATCAGAACCTGAAAAATTGAATTTACTTACGTATGCCCTTGCATTCATTTCTCGATTCCCAATCTTTATTATCTCTTGCCCCTGACTTACCACTTCATAAATCGTCTTTTCTGCCACTAGGTTCTCATGAGTCTGATCTACATAAGCCAGCTGCACGGTATCCCCTATCTCTATATTACCACTGTCAGGTTTTTCTTTGCCCATTATCATTTTGAATAGTGTGGACTTACCCACACCATTGGGCCCGATAATTCCCACAATTGAGTTTTTGGGTATGGATAAATTGAGATTATCAATCAATACCCTATTATCAAAAGCCTTAGTGATTCCTTTTAATTCTATTACTTTATCTCCTAGACGAGGACCAGGTGGAATATACAATTCAAGTTGAGCCTCTTTTTCTTTAGCCTCTACACTCGTAAGAGCATCATAAGCATTCAGTCTGGCTTTCCCTTTGGCTTGTCGCCCCTTTGCATTTAATCGCGACCATTCAAGTTCCCTCTTTAATGTCTTTTGCCTTTTGGATTCTTCTTTCTCTTCATTGGCAAGGCGATTGGATTTTTGATCCAACCATGAACTGTAATTTCCTTCCCATGGTATTCCTTCTCCTCTGTCTAATTCTAGTATCCATCCCGCTACATTATCCAGAAAATATCGATCGTGAGTTACTGCAATGACGGTACCTGGAAATGACTTCAAAAACTGCTCTAACCAATGTACACTTTCAGCATCCAGGTGATTGGTAGGTTCATCAAGAAGAAGAATATCGGGTTTGCTTAGCAAGAGTCTACAAAGCGCTACTCTTCTACGTTCTCCACCACTTAGAACAGCTACTGAAGCGTCATCAGGAGGGCATCTAAGGGCTTCCATGGCCATTTCAAGAGTGTGATCCAGATCCCATCCTCCTACATGGTCCATTTGCTCCAATAATTCGCCCTGTTCTTCGATGAGTTTCATCATCTCATCATCTCCCATAGGCTCTGCTAACTTGGCAGAAATATCTTCATAGGATTTTACAACATCTACTATTTCTTGTACACCTTCCTGGACAATTTCTTTTACTGTCTTTGAATCATCTAACTCCGGCTCTTGGGCTAGATATCCTATCTTATATTCTTTATCAAATGTGACCTTGCCTTGATAATTGGTATCAAGTCCAGCTATGATCTTCAATAGGCTTGATTTTCCAGAACCATTAAGCCCTAGGATTCCAATTTTCGCACCATAGAAAAAAGATAACCATATGTTCTTGAGTACCTGCTTACTAGGAGGAAATGTTTTGGAGACACCCTCCATCGAAAAAATGACTTTCTTGTCTGACATATTTTTTGTGTTAACAGCTCACGAATGTACATCTCATTCTTGAATTTTGTTAGAAAGAATATGTATTGGAAAGTTCACATATATATTTCAAGTCCTCTGAGTAGTCATAAAGTGGACGTAGAATAGTTTAAGCTAAAAAATTCAATTTGGATTAATGGCAAGTCCTTCTTGTCAATTGTCATTCATCTATATAATCGAGGATATCAATATATTCATAGTAAGCAGCATCTTCTATCAAATCTTGAAGTATAGCCTTGTGTCCTTGACCTACAATGATCAGAATTCTTTCACCTTCAGCATCAAAATCTGCGATACGATTTAAATTGTAAAACATTCGGATATTCCTTCCATACCATTCTGTCACCCCTTGTGATGCACCGTAGGAGTCTTCTCCAGTCATTTGGAGCATTTGTAGGTAGAGCTGATGATTCAAATCAACACTTTCTTGTGAATTCATAAATGATAAAAAATCTGACATGGTCGACTTCTGCAAGGTGTCATTTACACCTTGTATAAATCCTCCGACTTCTTGCATCATTCCTTGAAATTTTGCGCCAATTTTTGGATCAGACTCCGCCAATTTTTCAAGCTCTTTCAAATCCATTCCCTGTCTATAATCAAAAGGATAAAGGGCTTTATGGCCTAATTGCGCAGCGATTCTAAAACCTACCTGTTCGATCTCATTCGCACTCAACTCTTCTTCATTTAAATGGTCTAAAAATGCCAGATATCTTTTTTGTCGGATTGTATCTCCATATGCCTTTTCTATTACCACCTTTGTGGGCTGAAACTCGAGTAATTGATTTACAAGTTCAAGAACTTCTTTTTGTCGCTGAGGAGCCTTGATATCGTCCTGATGAATATTAAACATATCAGCTCCTGGATTGTGAAAATGATGCACACCTAATATGCTTACCTCCACTTTACTTTGACCATAGGTGGTAGAAAAAGAAGTGAAAAGAAGGCATGAACAAAGACTCAATTTTGTCCAACTTCTAATAATAGATGTCTTTAGATACATTATTGGAAATTTAGATTCCTCTTAGATAAAGTCTCCACCTTCCAAGTTTTGAATTATTTCGACCAAATAAGATCAGGAATATATGGAGGATGACAATTCCATCAAATGAATACTCTATGTCAGTTACACGCAGGGAGTAAGATTTTGGGTTGGTGAGATAAATTTTACCTTCTCATCCAATCTATGTGCCATTCCTCAATTAATTGATAATCTCCTACATTTTATATTGAAAGTCAATGCTATAAGAAACTCACATTGAGGTACTTAAAGCTTATTCTTATCTTTATGCCGTGCTCACATTTTTGCGTAAAAAAAAAGTCACTAATTCAATCAGGCAGTGTTAGAAAATATCTCCTCTATGCCATAGGTGAAATCTTTCTTGTCGTAATCAGCATCATGATAGTCTTGTAACTCAATAACTGGAAAGAATCTCAGAAACTTCTGAAAAAAGAAATACAAGTTTATCAAGAAATCCATTCTGAGTTATTAGAAACATTGATGGACCTCGAGGATGATGTGGAGGATATTGAAGACAGTTATAATGTGTCTTTGATAGTTCAAGACATGCTTATTAATCGTCAGATTGAAATAGATACTTTCATGTTGTATTTACCAGAAGTATTTGATTTGGAGCAATTGAATCCTAAAACAAGTGCTTTTGAATCATTGAAATCCTTAGGTCTTGATATTCTTTCTAATGACTCCTTGCGTCAAAAAAAAATGACGACCCTATATTAATTGTCAATACCACTAGTGATGCAATCAGATGCTGCTGTGGAAAATGCAAAATTTAGGAACAGAATATATCCACTGTTGGAACACCATCTAATGGTAAACTGAGAGAAAACTTCCCAAAAAAGAAAGAAAGGCAAATTTGCTTGGAGCAGAAAGTTTAATCATATAAATATCAAAAACATTGACCATTTAATTGAGGATGAGCTTCTCCTTTTGACGCTTCAAAAATCACTTTCATGGAGATGGGCTGTAATTCACCAGCATCAAAGAACAATAGACGAAATCAATCAGATTCGATCTCTTATTAATGAAGAAATTCTTCGATTTCAATAGTGGGAATCCAGAATTAAAATAGAGAAATAAGAAAAAGGTAAATAAATTTCCATAGCTCTTTTATTTTCATCTTTAGGATGAAATACATGATCTTATTGACAATTTCTGAGGCTTGTCGATATTCTGATTATGGAGCTGCTTTGAGGCAACATGTCGAATGGTCAAAAAATGCAACATTAGACCTATGTCTTCTTTCATATCTTTAGTTCATGCATACGTTTCTCAGAAAAATAAGACGATCATTCATTGAAGCTGGCCGAACCAGAAAGTATATCCTCTATGCCATAGGTGAAATTGCACTAGTAGTCATTGGAATTTTGATTGCATTGCAGATCAATAGTTGGAATGAATATCAAAAGGAAAGAAAAATAGAGATTCAGTATTTAAAAGAAATTAAAATAGAGTTAGAAATTTCGAATGATGAACTTCAAAGTGACCTGAATAGTCATATCAGATCTATGAATAAAATGATTGAAGTCAGAGATCATATTTTATTCAAAAGACCCAATAATGATAGCATTGCCATGAGTATATTCATTTCGAAAGGTGACTATCAAGCTTATACTAAGACAAGCTCTTTTGAAAACTTGAAAGTCCTTGGAATGAATATCTTGACAAATGATGACCTTGCAAATGATATTGGATATAATTATGGTGCTCAACTAACGCGAATCTTAGATCGTGGGGACAATAGCCCTAAATACGATATAGAATTGTTATTGGATCCTCATATCAAGAAGCATCTCAGGATCGATGATAATAGCTCATCCAGTTTAAATACTGGGCTTCCTGAGATAAAAATTTGGACCTATGATTGGAAAATTCACAATCACAAAGATCTCTTAGAGGATGATGAGTTTCTAAGAGATTTAAAACTTGGTATGCAATTAAGGGCACATAAAATGCGAAATCATAGAATTACTATTTCTTCATTTGAAAATACTATTCAAAAAATAGAAGAAGAACTAAGGCGGCGTGAATAAGTTTATACATCAATTTTCTAAAGCACTTATTGATATCTTTATGCGATGCTCACATTTCTACGCAAAATAAGGAAATCGCTTATTGATTCTGGACGCAGCAGAAAGTACCTATTATATGCTATAGGTGAAATCGGTTTAGTGGTCATCGGTATATTGTTAGCTTTACAAATTAACAATTGGAATGAGAATAGAAAAAAGCAGATTGCTGAGCAGGAAAGTATCGACAAATTTGTTCTGCTTCTGGAGATAGACTCCATATTATTCTCACAATATCTCCAGTCTTTGGACACATACAAAGTGATCTATGATGAATTGTTTGAAATGATCGTCAATGGAAATAAGGAAGTAGATCTAGTAAATCCTGAATTTATTCGTGCAGGGGTGGCTTATTTTCCAGTCACCATTGATTACAATCAGGAGATCACATCTCAAATCTCAAATGATTCAGTTAGAGATAAGGTAATTAAATACTTTCATATAGAAAAAAGAGTAAATGTTGGATTTGAAGAATTCAAGACAGTCATAAAGGATCGCATGAGGATTTTTTTGGCACAAAAAGAGATTCATGACTTAGCCAAATGGTATACAACTATTGAAGATCCTCGAACTCAATTTATCAACAGGGAGGACTTAATCACCTTGTCAAAAGATGGGCAGTTTCAACAACTGCTTTTAGAAGCTTCGATTAAATTACGCTATTTTGAATCCCTCTTGGAAGATTTATTAGAATACAATAATTACCTGAGAGACTTTCTTTCAGGTCAAAAAAAAGGAGAATAGAATTTTAGCATTCAAGATTTTGTGCTAATTCTTCTATTTCAGATCAATTCTTTTGTGACTGCAGGTTAAATCCTTTGAGCTGTCTCTCCTATGAACTAAATTACAGCCATACTAAATAAAGGACTTGTTTATAATGCTCATTGAGACGTCATTCTATTTGATATCTTTATAAAATGCTCACTTTTCTACGCAAAATAAGAAAGTCCTTTATTGATTCAGGTAGTAGCCAAAAGTACTTGCTCTATGCTATAGGCGAAATTGCTTTAGTGGTCATTGGGATATTGATTGCATTACAAATCAACAACTGGAATGAACAGAAGAAAAAAGTAAACAAAGAGAGAAATGCTTTATCAGAAATACTTTCTGATTTGGAAGTGAATTCCAGTAGTCTTGAGGATAACCTTTATCATGAACAAAACAATATTTTACAGGCTATCGAATCACTCAATGTGGTACTTTTGTCCTTAGAGAATGCTTCAGGATATCACGACTCCTTGTCCATTCATTTCAGGAATGTTTATAACTATCCGTATGTTGAATTAAAGGTGAGTGGTTATGAATCACTTTCTTCAATGGGTATGGATTTAGTGGCAGATCAACATGTGAGGTCTGAAATCGGTAAATACTATACCTATGTAGTGCCAATAGCTGGGACGGCCCTGAGAGAGTTGCGAGATGATTTTTACAAATATATGATAGGGCATATGCAAGAAAAGTTTGTTGCTAAAAGTGTAAATAATAAAATGACACTTCTGGAACCTAGGAATTTTAGTGAATTGAAAAATGACATTCAGTATAGACAATCCTTGATCATGTACCTTGATCTCTTTGAGTATTATAAAGTAGAAACCTTAAAAGTTCTTGTAGAAACTAAACAATTACAAATGAAGATTGAAAAAATGTATAATTAACAAATGCTTGTCTGGATTATAGTTTTACAAAATTGAGAGCTTAGCCAAAGTAGAATCTTTGTGACATCTTCGATTTAAGAAACTTAAAGCATTATATCTTCTAGGTATTACTACTGATGAAGTCGCTTTGTTTCAATCTCGGTACCATAGCCAAGAAAGCCGTACCATAGTAATATGATTACTTTTAGAAGAGACAAATTGATGACCTCGACAAAGTGATCAAAAAGACGATTCACGGAAGTGTCAAAATTCCTCTTTCTAAGACTTGGGCTTCTTTCTTATCTTTACTAAAAGTCGCTGCTCATTGTCAGTACTAATAAATTATGCTAACCTTCCTAAGAAAAATACGAAAGTCACTAATTGATACCGGATCTGCCAGAAAGTATATGCTCTATGCTGTGGGTGAAATATTATTGGTGATGATTGGCATTCTCTTGGCTCTACAGATTAACAATTGGAACGACAGAATGCATGACGAAGCATTTTTTATTGAGATGCTGGGGGAAATCAAAACTGACCTCAAACGTGATACTTTTCGATTTAATAGAGCATCAGAAGGACTCCAAAAGAGTATTCAATACAAAATGTTGGGATTAGAAAAAAAGGAATTCAGGTTTGAAGACCTGGACAGTATTCCATACTATATCTACCCTATCCGATATGAATGGGAAATAACTGACCACGGTTTTAGACGACTCATAAGAACAGAATTCAATCTCCCAAAAAAATATCGAAACATCTACAATGAGATGGATAGATTGTACAATGTCATCAATCACAGTAATATCGAACTTATAAATAACAAAAACTCCTTTGATCAAATGTCTGATCAATATTTCTTAAATCAGTCCATTTTTGAAATTGATACTGGAACAGAATATCCAATGCTACAAGACCCAAAAGAAAAGTTTATAAATATCCAGTCTTTTTTAGCAGATCCTAATACAAGAAATCTCATTAAGGTTGACATTTTAATGATGGAGGACCTGCTACGGCAAACTGAGCGTGTGAAAAAAACAACAATTGAGCTATTAGAAATGATAAAAGAACATTTACCAGAATAGGGTTTAGACAATATTCATAAAAAGAGATTGAGTAATATAGTTACACTGATTTAATAGAGAAAATAGTCACTTATTATCATTACCAAGAAGAGCAACAGAAAGTTAAAAACAAGACTGATCACACCATATTTTATGGACCGCACAGGTCTTTTTAATACTAGTAAGAGACTGCTTGGCTCTTGTTCCTCTAGATCATCAGAATAGGATGCTCCAACTTTAAAAGCGCAAATCACAAACCCCAGAAATAAAACAATGACAGCCAGCATACCCATACCTGTAGGGTCCCAGCTCCGAGGAAGGTTTTCTGTAATCTGAGAAACGATAACAGCCAATACAGCATAGCCTATAAAGAACTTGATCACATCAATGCTCAGCGATTTGATTATTCCTTTCACTTCTATTACAGCGTTTTAAAATAGTAATATACTGAAAGCAACTGGTCGAATAAAATAGAGAAGGCATTGATTTAATCGCCCATAAATTAAAGAGAAGATTACTACCCTACTAAGCAATGTTTAATAAATATGATTATTAAAAAATGTAAGAGATATGCGACTAATGCAAGCTAAATAACTTGCTTCTTTGAAAACTCTACTTCGATCCTCTAACTATCTTCTCAAGAATGGTATAAATGTCAAAAAGTAAAAGATGAGATCATTAATGAACCGTAATCTACGACCTTCATCATCTTTCTTATCTTTACTGTAGGGCGCCGCACGATGTCAGCACCTAATAAACAATGCTCACATTTCTAAGAAAAATAAGGCGATCATTAATAAAAGCTGGATCTACTAGAAAATATCTGCTCTATGGAATAGGTGAAATCCTCCTTGTAGCAATCGGTATATTATTGGCTCTTGGAGTGAATAATCTGAATGAAAACCGGAAGAACAAGAAGTTTGAGCAAGAAATCCTATTAGAGGTACTCCAGGATATGCGAAATGACACCTCAGATATTAACAATCAAATAAAAAGGTATAATAGAATAATACGCAATATTGATTACTGTTTTGACTACGCTACGAATCAAGCCATTTTAGATCAACCTATAGGCGGCATTTTTGGAGGGATATATTTTAACCTAAATAGTACTTCATTTGAAACTCTTCAGAACAAAGGACTTCACTCACTTAGCAAAAGTGAATTAAGAAGAACCATTAGCGAGTATTATAATAACAGTAATTGGCTTCTGGACATGGTAAAAATGGAAAGTGAATATTTTTACTCACAATATCAGGTACCTTTTCAAAAAAAGCATTTTCGATACATCTTTAGTGATAATAACACGAGAGACATATATCCAAAAGACAAGGAAAGTCTTGCAAAATCAAAAGATCTAGAAATTTTTCTCGGATTTAAAAAAGACAATCTTCTAGAAGAATATGGCTATTTTAATTTCATAATCGAAGATGCTGAAGCTGCGATGAAAAGTATCCAAAACTATCTTGACACCACAGGATATGAGAATGTGGAACATCAGTCCTCTGAATAAGTACGGATGATGCTATCTAGGTTCTGATTTCACTTTGAGCCCTTCTATTCTCATAATTGAATGACATACTGAACAATAGAAGGTGCCCCATTAGACATAGAACTTGTTTCTTATCTTTAAATCAACTACTCATCACAAATTCATATGAAGTTTTATATCACCGTATTGACCTCAATGACAATTGTCATGTCTTTGAGAGGTCAAGACAAAGACTATAAAAAATATTCCTACACACAGTTCTTTGATTTGATTGCTTTTGAGAAAGATTCGATCTTTTCAATGTCTGATGCTGTCATTTCTTATGATGAGAAGACCGATTCGCTATTTTCAAAATCTACCACTACTTACAGTGATGATGAAGAAGTAATAGGATCCAGAAGTAAGACTCTTGTCATAGACAAGGAAATTGATTTGGAGAATGTCCATTTTTTATCCACTTATAACCAAGTAGGCAAGGACAATGGAGTCATCAATAATGTCCGATTCACAAAAGACGTATCTATTGATAATGTGATCAATGCTTACTTTTTTAACTGTGAATTCGAAGGAAAACTGAGCAGTCGCAGCGGGAATCAGACCATTAGAGCTGCAGAGAAATTAGAAATAGATGTGAGCTTTGAAAGCTTTCAAGTAGAAGGTTCTAG
>Ga0055584_100003748_pt1 | contig 14925 bp, 15 predicted proteins | sample OSDHelmetaG_FD_58716 | JGI IMG/M metagenome (GOLD analysis project Ga0055584, IMG submission 58716) | Pelagic marine sediment microbial communities from the LTER site Helgoland, North Sea, for post-phytoplankton bloom and carbon turnover... | ecosystem: Environmental > Aquatic > Marine >... | reverse complement strand
ACGAAGAGGAAGACCTTGACGAAGAGGAAGACCCGGACGACCTTGACGAAGAGGAAGACCCGGACGAAGAGGAAGACCCGGACGTCGCTATTGCTGAGGAGGAGCTAGGAGAAGAAGGAGAAGAGGAAGACCTGGACGAAGAAGGTGACTCTAATCCTAAAGACTATGTATCAGAAGAAGGTGACGTGGTTTTATTCCTAAGTGATGATAGCGATAAACGTGAGTACGTACTACTTGACATATTCCCACTACCTGCAAACAATAACATCACTGTGTATAAGGTGTACGATGTAACCAACAAGCCTGACGTGTTCAATACTGTCCGTGTAGCAAAAGGCTCTCGTAATAAGTTTGAGAATATGGTTAAGTTCCTGCGCAAAATGAATCCAAAAGAATATAGTGGCTACTATACCTCAGCCGAACTTATGGATAGGTCTAAGAGTCCTATTAACAGCTAAACTGTAAGGATTCCTTATACTGTAAATCACGTATTATGCGAATTACGGAAGTATACTATGACACAAAGGTTAAGTAAAAGACAATTGATTGCAGACCCAGTAGGGTACGCACAATCACTAGAAAAGCCATTACTAGAAAGTCTGTTGGATAGATTGGACAAAGCTTTCCACAATGATATGGACCCCTTAATTTCCGACTATAGCTACGAAGAGATTATGGACTGGTATAGAGATAAGTGGCCTAAAGCTAAAAGGTTAAAGCAGACAGGTATTAGGCTTGGTAATAAGCAAGAGGAGGTAAAGCTTCCTAACTTCATGCCTAGTTTATTGAAGGTTAAACCTGATACAAAAGAGTTTTCGTCCTACGTAGATAACTATATAGGTCCGTACGTACTAACTGACAAACTCGACGGCATTAGTCTTCAAATTATATACGAAGGCGGACGCCCTACTAAAGTTTATACGCGCGGTAACGGACTTATGGGTAAAGACGTTTCTCGTCACATACCGAACTTTAAGATACCTAAACGTATTAGCACTAAATCACGTATTGCCGTTAGAGCCGAAGCTATTCTTAATGAAAGTACGTTCCAGCGTAAGTTCAGTAAAGACAGTGGCGGTAAGTATACCGCAGCACGTAATACAGCGGGTGGGTTTATTAATAACACCAAAGGCGATAGCACTGGTCTAAAGTCAGTTGATGTTATTGTCTATGAAATGCTCGAAGGGCCGAACGCCAATAAGAAGCTTAGCACGCAGTTGAAGTATATGGAGAAACTTGGATTCAAAGTAGTCCATCATCGGACAGTTAAATCAATTGATAGCGCCAAGCTCAGTAAGTACTACGCAGATCGCGTTAAGAACAGCAAGTACGAAATTGACGGTATAGTTGTAGCCAATAATGCGCCCTATGTGAGACGTTCCTCGTTACCTAAACACGCTAAAGCCTTTAAAGAAAACTCACGTTCTGATATGAAAGACGTTAAGGTACTTAAAGTATCTTGGGAGTTATCTAAAGGCGGTAAGATTATCCCACGTATATGGTATGCTAAGACCACATTAGGAGGTGTCAGTAATGATAAAGCTACAGGACATAATGCGTTCTTCGTTATTAATGGCTTTAGGCAAAAAGAGATTAAAGATAACAAGCCAGTTATGCCGCTCGGACCTGGCGCTGTTGTCCGAATCGTCCGTAGTGGTAAAGTTATACCACATATTGTTGAAGTCGTTAAAGCTGCTCGTGGCCGCAAGCCTCAAATGCCTGATGTACCTTATGTTCTTCGTGGTGCTGATGCTTATTACTCTGGTGAGCGTCACGGTGATACTTATGCAAAGCAGATTACACACTTTTTCGTTACGATAGGTGTTGACGGATTGAAGCTTACTTCGGTTAAGAAGCTAATAGACGCAGGTCTAGATTCAGTTAAGAAAATAATTGAAGCCACCGAAGAAGATTATGCCTCTATTGATGGTATCGGTGAAGTTAAAGCTAAACAGTGGTCCCGTCAGATTAAGATTAAACTTAAACAGACGGATGCAGCCACATTGGCGGATGCCTCTGCAATTTTCATAGGCTTTAGTAAAAGTAGGCTAGATACTCTGTTTAGTATATTCCCTAGTACTTTAGCTATGAGCAAGTGGACTAAATCTAAGGTTCTAGCTAGGATACACGGTTCAACTACAGGCTTTAAGAAACTTGCCGATAACTTCGTTGATATGCTACCTAAGTTTATAGACTTTGTAGAAGATAACGAGTTGATTTTACGTAAACCTAAGAAAGCACCTAAGCCTAAAGGTAATAAGTTCAGTACTTATAAGATTACGTTCACTGGTGTTAGAGATAAAGACCTGCAGCATTATATTGAGGAGCAGGGAGGTATTGTTCAGAACATGAAGTCCGATACTAACATGCTGCTTATTAAAGATGATTCATATACTTCAAGTAAGATAGATAAAGCCAATGCTAAAGGTATACCTGTTCTTACCTTGATTCAGTTCAAAAAGAAATTTAAAATGTAAGGTACACTAATGGACATATTTGTTTCAAATAACCAAACACTAGACAGCGCCTTCGAGTCCCATTTAATAAAGGATGCGGAGCGTATGAGCAGGAACAAAAGGAGTCGTGAGACTTTAATTTATCTTAATCCAAAGGACTTTCTAAAACTAGCGGAAGGAGTAAGGCACTATGACGAAGCTAAGCACGATACGGTAAAAGGGGTCTTATCTAGAGGTGAGAGCTTCGACGCACTTCCCTACCTAAAGACTAAATTAATCAATGGCCGTGAGTTTAAGGTGACAGGTCATGAGGGTCGTCATCGTAGTATTTACTTACATCAAAAGTTCCCTAATAAACTAATACCGATTAGACTTATAGATTCATCAATGCGTTGGGGTGAAGACGGTCTAAGTAATTCTGAGATTACTCTAGAAGCCGAATCTTCTAGACTCAGAATTAACGTAATAGTTCCTTAAGGCAGAGGATTTAACTTGATACTTATGAATGGGATACTCCTAGGGACTTTAATCGCACTGCATGGAATTCTAGCAGTAGGACTAGGTGTATTGTTAAATGGCGATTTAATAAAAGCAAAATCATTAAGGCAGTTTCAGTTATACTTCGTATCTGTAGCCTTAACTTGGACAGTTCTTTATTTAAAAGGTCCAATCGTACAAGAAGGATGGATAGGTACACTAGGGTATTTACCTTTCTTTCTGAGTTATATACTTCTATTAGCGGCAGTATGTTTACATGCAGGACATAAAGCACCTGTTAGACGGAGTCTTATAGCATCTGCGTTAATTGCCTTCTATCTAGCCTTACTATACTGCTCACGAAGTTCAGTAATACATATTACGGATATGTATCAAGTATTAGCTTTAGGTTATTGTTGGAATCTATGTAGATTGAGGTATGAAAGGACGCATAACATCGGAGACCATTACCTATCTAACTTTATGTTACTTGGCATCATTACTTTAAGTGCCCGAACTCTGTATGTTTATGTTAACGGGAACCTCGGATCGGGTTTTGTATACACAGCCGTAGCATTTACATTAGTTAACGTAGGTATATGCTTATCTATAATGGCTAGTTACTTCCTAGAAGTAAAAGTGGCTCTTGAGAAACAGGCAAATACGGATAGTCTCACAGGAGTGTATAATCGACGGTACTTTACGTCTAGCTTGGAGCAAACACACGCGTCCTGTAAGAGACGCAATTCCACATACTCTATTATTATTTGTGATATTGATTTATTTAAGAATGTTAATGATACTTATGGTCATATTTGTGGAGACTTAGCTTTAATTAAAGTCGCTCGATGCTTAGACAAAATTAAAAGATGCGAGGATACCCTATCTAGGTATGGAGGAGAGGAGTTTGTATTTCTGCTTCCTGATACAAAGCTTGAAGAGGCTACTAAGTTGGCTGAACGCTTCCGTCGCAAAGTAGCGGATCTGACAATCGACCTGGGTCAGAAGTCCCTATCATTGACCATGAGCTTTGGAGTAGCCGGAGTGTACGGTATGTCGGATCCCTCTGATGTAGTCGGAGACGCGGACATAGCCCTTCTGTATGCTAAAGGTGACGGAAGGAATGGAGTCTATTACTCGGATCGTGGAGTGCTTCATTCAGGAAAGACCCTATAAGCACCTTGTTCTAGGAACATAATAAACCTTGCTGTGTTCACATGGCGAGGTCTTTGGTATCTAATGTCAATAATTGGTACCAAATTTAACCTTTTTAGTAGGACATAATATGTATAAGAAACATATGGTAGGCACTGAGAGCTGGAGGGACTTCATAGCGGAAGCACCTAACTTTAGACTTGAAATATACTCAGGCATACCTTTCTATTTGGACCTGCAGCAACTGCTGATACAAGGGGCTGTAAGTTTTGAAGGTGAGAGCCCTATACCAGATTTAAGTACCCATATTGGGGATGACGGCCAACCGTTAGGAGACCCTCTTCTATATACCGTAGAAGAGCTCCCCTTACGTGGATGGAACTATATACCTATAACGATTATGGACCCAGTTAATGCCATAGTCAGAAACACTAGAGACCGACGCGGCTGGGTGATAACGGCCGCTCCAGGATATGAAGGTGAAGACTGCTTTAACTACTTTCTAACAAACGGCTTTCAGGCATCCGGGTATGGTAAAGTAGAACTTATAATACTTCCTTGGTATGAGTTACTTGTCGAGATACAATATAATCCAGATACAGGTCAGTATAGATTCGAAGCGGATATTAAAGTACCCTCAGGTGCCGAAGTACCTACCTTCCAATCCTATAGATGGACTTTCTTAGGACCTAATGACTACGACGGAGATAACCTAGTTTCTTTTGATGAAACAGGTGTCTTTATGAGTACGTTCTATAAGATTGAAACATTCGGTACTTGGAGACGTAGCTACGATAAAGCTGTAGTGTACCGCACTGGTAAAGATACAGGTTGGATTACAGTACCTTCGGACACAGATGTGGATGGAATGAAGGACCCTATGACCGGTCTACCTTACTCGGCTAATGGTACCTTATTGGATATAGTTATAGAAGTAGACTTGTACTTAGATGGTACTAGTACTCTACCTAATTTCAGTCCTACTGGTCGGACTTATACAATAAGGAAAAAGCTAAGTGACCTCCTCGGTATGTCTGACTGGTCAAAATCAGGACTGATAGATAACCTAAGTAAACCTACTGTAGATGAAGCTTCCGGTAATGTCTCTCCTCCTTATGCAATTGAGACCGAAGCTCGGACACATTCTGTCGATGACCCTTACGTCCCAGACGTAGACTCCCCTGTATAGGTGAAATATATGTATTTAAGATTCAATTTAGCTGATAACTTACCGTATCTGTACGATATGAAATATTTTAACAATTCCGACTCCGAGTTATATACGGATGATGGTATTGAGATGAACCTGACGGATATAGGACCTATTGCTAGTGGATGCTACGCAGGTAAGGGTAGACTCAGGAAGGGAGAAGATGCACAAGCCATGCAGGATAGGGTAGACTATCCTATTTTCTTGAAAGCCCAACATGATTTTAAAGAACATTTAGGTGAATTTAGAGATTACTATATTGAAGTACCTATTGTACTTAACAGTGATATACTAACTCAGTATAGCTACAAGATTAGGCATAATGGTTTGGACTCACCTACAGAGCCTCTATTTTGGACAGAATCCGATTGGGAGACTTATTGGGACCTGACACCCGGCTCATTCAATAGTTCAGTGCATGGTCAGAACTTCCACAAAAAGATAAGTATAGCCGACCCGAAGCAGAACCCTGGTATATTTTATTTAATGCACCCTTATTACGGACCTATACCTGGCGAGTCTGACTTCGAAGAAGAATACTACCAAGGCGAGGCCAGCCTAATAGCTAGCGTAGCTACAGGTGGTTCTATTCCTCAGGAATTCATACTGGGTAATTGCTTTAACTATGCAGCGAGAGAGAGAACTACGCCTGACTACGAGGCCTTCTTGAAGGTAAGTATAATACGGGACGAAGACTCCAACGGAACGGTCGATATAGTAGACGGATATAAATCCGTAATCTATAATATGTTAGATAGGCCCTCTGATTATAAGGTCAGCGGGTTGGGTATTCGTATAACACTAACTACACCTTTACCGCGTGATTTAGATTTCATAATATCGCTGGAGCCCGCCTTTAGTACTTTGACTGGTGTAGACCTTATTGACAGTATACCTGTACTTGAAGAAGTTTACGGACTTACCGATGATACTATCATGTCTGTGATTCCTACGCCTTCAGGCATACCTAACACAGAGTTTAAGTCGGAATTAAAGACCACTACAATATTGGCAGGATCTACGATTTCCTTATTACCTATTACTTTGAATCGACCTGTCGATGGGCGTTACGCACTAGTAGCGCGAGTCCACTCCTTTGATAATCGCGATGGTTTAAAAATACTTAACAATGATATATTAATAACAAATACTATGCACACCGCCGATACTTACGACGATAGTGACTTGGCCGTTAGTACTCGTATAAATATTTATGACTCATCCCATGCTTTGGTGTTTACTTCCGATTCGCTATCTTCTATTCAAGCTACGTTGCCTAAAGGTGACGACTACCTTGTCGAGTTCGTTCATGAGTACTTCAATAGGTTAAAAACTGAATATAGATTAGGCCAAGGATTATCCCCTAGTATAACGGATAGGTATACGGCGGAGAAGCATCATAAATTCTCCGTGACTACAAAGTCTGACGGCAATTTAACAGTAATTGATAGTGTGGACAACGCTCCCTCTAGAGTTATTAGCGGTTGGCTAATAGCTGGAGGTAGTACGTCCAAGAGCTTATACAGTTTACCTAGTTCGATATCAGGAAGTGCTATTTCATTTGAGTGTAACTTTGGTTATAACTACGGTATAGTAGATAGTACAGTTACTACTAACGCCACAATACTATTAAACATAAACTTAACTTAAGGAATCTGTATGGGTATATCATTAACTCGAAATAACTACACCTCACTACAGAAGATGGTGCACGACGTCCATCAGGACTTGGTTGCGGGAGGATTTAAGCTTATTCTACAAAGAGACGCAATTGAAATGGAGGATGACTCTATGGTTATTAGTCCTGAGATTGTGGAGGTAGCGCCTGACTGGACTAAAGCAGGATTATATGTGTTTGAGGCAAGTCCTTCTGTTGATCCTTTTGCCGTATATGAGCCTTACAACATAGTGTTTATGGTTCATAGGAAATGGTGGAAGGTATTCGTATGCACTCCAGTAGGTTTAATCTACGACACGTTCAATGACACGTTCTCCGTAGAGTCCTACACAGATGAATACTGGCCGTTCGCAAGCATAGGGGAAGACCAGCAAAGATGGGTAGGTGCCTTAACCGTAGACGGCGTATCTTCCGACACAGGGATCGGACAGCAATTTTTAAGCTTCCATAGCGAGTTTTCTACATGGCCATCTTTAAGACAGAATGCAGTAGACGAGCACGGAGTATTAGAGTTAGAATCGTCCCCTCTAAGTTACAGAATTACAGTAGAGGCACATGGCATTGTATTTTGCACATGGGCTGAAAACATGGATGATAGAGGAGATTGCCATTCTTGGTTTTGCATACAGCGACCTAAACAGTCAGACGGTGAAATATTACCCTATACGGGTAAGCATCCGCTGTGGTGTGTATACTCTCAAAATGGTGGCGGGAATCCTAATGATATGTCAGCCTTTCCTTCAATGGATGTAAACGGTATAAGACAGTTCGTTGTCAGAGAGCGTGACATAGATTTACCTAGCCACAGTTGTAGTGCTGTACTGGGAGAAGGTGAGCACTCAGCCATAATAAATCCTATGGAGCAAACCAGCTTACAGGAGGACGGAACGTACTTACTTAATATACCTAGCGGCTTGAACTCATGGAGATATGTATATCCTTACTTATTGGATTTAATTGCATTCTCAAGCGCAGACCTATCCGCTCACGGTTATAATGTAACACATGACGTATTTGGTAATGGCGAACCTATTACATACTACGCTATGAAAGCCAATAGACCTGAGAACAGAGGCATGAGGATGTTCATGAAAGGACCTGATGTTAATGCTGCGGACGAGCAAGAGCCTTTCGAAGTACCTTTATACTTTTACGTACGTCACCTTTTCCGTGCAGCTACAGAATCTAACGTGATGCCTCTAATATTTGTAGAAATTGAATTAATGGAAGGCGTTACTTCTACCAGCTACCCTGCACCTAGGGATATAGAAATACCTTTCACTATAGATCCTAGTAGCACTGCGTTAGAGGGAATTGATTACGTACTAACCTCACATAATAACCATATACTTATTCCTGCAGGCAGCACTAAAGGTAGACTATACGGACAGATACTTCCGCGATCAGGAGATAATGGTACGAGGTCTGTGACGTTTATACTAACAGATAACCTAGGTGAAGGTAACTTACTAAGTAGTCCTATATTCACCATACAAGACAGTATTGTCTAAACATACAATCCCGACAGGACAAGGATGATGTAGGGTTAAGGACGACCCGCTACTAAAAGGCTATTTATGAAAATCGCTATATATGCAATATGTAAGAACGAGCAGCATAACATTGTTTCATTTTTAAAAAATACAATGTATGCAGACACTATAATAATAACCGACACAGGTAGTACCGATGATACCGTACGGATATTAGAAGAGCAATCTTTGATTAATTCTAAAATTGTACTACATAAGGCTGAATTTGAACCCTTCTCATTCTCAGGCGCCCGTAACTTCTGTCTAGCTCAGGTACCTGAGGATATAGATTACTGTTTATATTTAGACTTAGATGAAAGACTTGAGGAGGACTGGCTTAAGAAGTTAGAGCCTCTATTGGCACATCAGCCTACCCACATCACTATGGACATGGTAACTTCTCGTGATGAATCAGGTAACGTAGCTTCCTCTTATTACCAAACACGATGCCATAGACGCGAAGGATATAGATGGCGTTACCCTTGCCATGAAGTCTTGCAGTGCGAATGGACTAATGGTGACAAACGTACTATAAGTAGTGCCATACAAGTAGAGCACTATCCTACGTTAGATAAAGAACGTAACTACTTGGGTTTACTGGAGCAAGGCGTAGTCGAATACCCAAACGACCAACGTATGCTTTATTATTACGGCCGTGAGCTTTACATGGCCAAGAACTATCTTGACGCGATAGCTGCGCTAGACAAAGCCTGTTATGCGACAGAACTTTGGTGGGATAGACAAACTGCATCCTGCTTTAAGTATATGGCCTTATGTGCCGTAGAGCTGAAAGACCATAAGTTGGCTGAAACTTACTATTTAAAGTATTTAAGCTACAGTACGGATGAGGCTGAATCGTGGTACGAAGTAGCCATGTTCTACTACTCCCAAGGGCTCTACCACTTGGCTTTAGGTTATTCAAAAAGATGTATAGATTTAGGTCAATCTAAGACAAAACCTAGTAATTTCTTATTTAGAGACTTGAGTTGCTGGACATGGAAACCCCATGATTTAGCAGCTTACTGCTCCTACCATCTTAAAGATAGTTCTGGATATGCAGCACATGCCACACTGGCTTGTAACCATAATCCTCAGGATGGGCGTCTACAAGCTAATATGGAAGACGCACTCAGGAATGTTACAGTAGTAAAAAGGACCGTGGATGAAGATACTTGATATAAGACCTACATCTGAATCTGCCGATAAGCCTCCAGGCTGGTGGATTAGGAAAGGCAAAGGCTCTAGACAAGCCTACATTAAACGGCATCCTAAATCTAAATGGTCTAAGTTTTTAGAATACGGGTTGAAGTCAACTAAGCCTCAATCTAGTAAGAAGAAACCTAGCCCTGCAGGAAAGGGTACTAAGGATAAGCCTGTTGCTTCTGGCAAAGGTAGCTCCACAAAGAAAAAAATTAATGAAGTTAAAGGTAAAGCTAAACTAAAGGTCTCTCGCTCGAAAAGAATTAAAGAGATGGCCTCCAAAAAGGCGCCTTTAATTGCAAGTAACCTAAACAAAGGTCTAAATAAACTTGTCACTAAAGCTCCTGCTTATGCGTCTAAGATAAAAGACAGTATAAGTAAAGCAACTTCTAGCAAGGTGGGTAACTTCTTTAAGAAGAAACTTACCGGTGGAGAAGTAGACGAAGCCGAAAAAGAGGCAGTTATATCGACACTAACACCTGTGTTGAAGGCTGTCTTAGGTGTCGCAGTACTTGGCGCTTTGGCTGTCGGTGCCGCACCATTGGTAGCCGCTCTTGCTAATACCTATTCCTCCTCACTGGATAACCTTATGACCTCAGAGTCCTCTGAGTTAAACACCGATGAACCCGTGGATTTACTTATCCATGATTTCATGCGTTGGTTTAGTAAGATAGATAAGAATGTATTAGCTGAGAAGATAGCAGAGCTACAAGTCCTCGAGGAATTCGGGGAGGGTGAAGCCGAAGAATCCGAAACTTCTGTAGAAGGCGACGAAGAAGACCCTGATTTTACATCGGAGTCTGCCGTCGTTAAACGGGTTTCGTTCAGAGTCTCTCCTCTACAGCGTAGAGTTGTTGCTAACTTAAGAACTAAGTTCGAAGTGATTTTCGATAAAGAGGTCGTAGGTCATATTGAGTCCGACCCTAAGATTAAAGGTGATGGTTTCCAGAACCGATGTTGGGTTGTGACGCTACGCGATGGTTTTAATGAATCGTCGTATACGAGTGGATATAGATCAGACGAACCTTTTACCTCCGTCAGGGGTGATGACGTGTTGCTGAGAAATCCACAAAGAATGACAATGCCAGAAGCTCGAGGATGGGTAAAAGGCGCACTAGTAAGGAGTTTCCTTTGAAACGACTAAATATTAATATTACAACTACCGATGTTTTTCATCCAGTAGATAAGCTAGGTACCTTTGATAGATCACAACTACGTACCTTATTCCTACAACTTAATGCCGTTGCTTCCACTGCGGCAGATTGCGCTGAGCAATGCCAATCAATACCTAATGACTTAGTCGAACTGGGTTTAGATGATTTAGACGTATCGCCCCCGCACTTACGCAACTACTACGAGCGAGTGGAGGCCGAAGCAGTTTCATTAAGTGACGCCGTGGCTAATCGCTTACAGGCTTCGGCCTCCACTGCTCACATGCAAGACGGTTTTGTGCGACATCAGTTCTATAAAGCATTTGAAATAAGTAATAAGTTTGGATCTAATCAGTATAGTGGTATTAGATCTAGAGTACTTGACGCTATAGATAACCTACCTGTTACAGGTTTAGGGCACGACGACAGTACAGTAGAGGTAGCCTCATATAGTCCTTGTACACCAAGACCTGAACCTGCCCACGCTAAGTACTCGGCCTTGGTATCTACTGCCGTTGTACTAGAAGCGTTCAATACGGCCTTACGTAAGTTTAAGGCCGTAGCGGTTGCTTCGCTGGACATGCCTTGCGATCAAGGTATTCACGATGAAGCTAAAGCACTGTTGTACGGAGCTGAATTATAATGAAGTCAATTACTGTAGGCCGTCCTCAGCATAGATTCTCAAGTGAGGCCTTTGATGTAGGTTCATTGGCCCCTGCTACCGAAATGCTTGATGCTAGTAGAACATCGAAATCGATACAATTAAAGCCTGAAATTACTGGTGGCCAATCTGTTGACCTAGACGTTAACGCTTGGCTTCCAATGGCCTCGGAAGTATATAACATAAGTCCTGATATTAGAGACTATGTTCTTGCTCCCATCCCAGCCATGATTACAGGTATGCCGAATACGAATGGTGACAGTGCGACGACAAGAGAAATGTTACGCTTTCAACCAGACCATGGTATGCCGAGCTACAAAACGTTTAAGGGTAAACCTACTCACGTTGAGCATAACAATAAAGATTATACGATTGCTAAAGGTATTATCTTTGACAGTTACTTGCAACGTCTGCCTCAGTTTAAAGGCGACCACGCCAGATTAACATTGCTATTAGGATTTGATCGCAGACGCGACCCAGATTTAGCAAATGCCATCGCAGCTAATAAAATAAACACATATAGCATAGGTATGTTCTTTAATTCCTATCGCTGCTCTATATGTAGTCATGTAGTGCAGCAAGGTACGATGCACATGTGTAGTCATACCCGACCACGCAGACCGACTTACTTGCATGATAGCGGTGTTCTTTCTTACCGAGAATGTCAGAATATAGTTGGCTTTGAATGTAGTTCTGTAGGAGACCCTGCCTATGTATCAGCCCATCATAACCCCGACCAGGTCATAAACGTCCAAGACTTTAGGAATTAATCATGGCAGAAATATTTGCAAAGAAACAGGAAAGCGAGAGTGCCAATGTAGGCGGTAAACGTGTAGAGAAAGCAATCACAAAACTGTTCAACGACAACGGAGGTAACGGGGAAGACTTAATGTTTGACCTAGCCGACTATTTCATAGTTGACGCACCCTTCAATGAACTTAAACGCTTGAAGACCACTCTGTTAGGCCGAGTAGCTTTAGGTCTTATCTTGAAAGAAGAATTCTACAACGATGAACTTCTTGAAGACCAGCCTCGAGCACGGCGTACAGCCCTAGCTGAACTGGGTTTCCCAAGAGGTTAATATACAAATATTCATAAGTGAGTCAGCCTCTGTGGAATCTCTGATAAAGCAGAAGGCCAATAAAGCAATAAAGCAGTTGTTGAAGAAGAACCAATTTGAGGTTCTAAATGACAATGACGTTAGCATTGACGTAACTGATTATCCTCAAATGACTTCTACGTAGGCGTTGATGGACTAAGCTTCACGGTGAAAGTTAAAGTACGTAAGCCTATGGAGATGCCCAAACGAACTGTAAACTTATAGTATAGCCAAATCTTAAACGTTCGTATTGTATATCATACGAACATTGAAGGAGGTGGGCCCACGTCTCCCAGACTACTACCTCTGGGTAATAAAAATGTAGTAGAGCGATGTCTCGGCCCTCCTAATAAGAGGGCTTCCTTAATTAAATTGGAGTGGTATGTGAACCCACCCATCATAATCCAAAACTTTAGGAATTAACTATGAAAGTTATATTAGTAAGCCAGTCATCCGTTAAAATGGAAAACAACGCTATCGTCATATTCGGCAGACGCGGTAAGAAGATTGCAGAAGAACTGAAGGCAGTAGCTGACTTAAGTAAGAAAGTTAAAGGCTCAGTTCCTATGATGGATACTGACATAATGAAAGTAGTAGGACTTCTGCAGGTAAGCAAACAGAAAATTGCAGAGATACCTGCGGATAACTTAAAAACATTACGTGACTACGGCCCTAAATTGCTTTCCTACTGCAAGATGTATAAGAAATTAAATGCAGCCTCTTATGAACGTGACGATTGGTTAAAAAGTGCAGGTAAGAGTAAATCGCAAATAGGCAATATAAGCACTAAACTTAGAGTATAGCCAAATCTTAAACGTTCGTACGGACATTGAAGGATGGCTTCCTTAATTAAATTGGAGTGGTATGTGAAACCTATTATGATAGCACTTAGCGCAGGGTTGCACTTTGATGATTTTGTACGCGGGTCATTCAAAGCAGAAACAATAGAAAAAGAAGGCAGTGCATTAGTCTTCACCACCACTCTAGTCGGCAAGGCAACTAAAGCCCCTGACTATAAGAAGAACCAGCTTATACGGAACTTCTTAATTAAACTAGGTGAGTGGACTCAAGCCCATCTAGATGAATTACATTCACAGGGTATTAAAGAAATACGAGTATCACCTATAGTAGAAGACCTTATGGGTAGACTACGAAGAACATCAGGTAGCTCTAGATTCTACTTGAACAGCAAAGAGACTTCGTTTCATATTGTTGTTGGTAAAAACTACTTATTACTATCTGTTCCTGAGAAGAAAGTCAGCACGATTGACAACAAGGCACAGCTAGCCAATCTACGTAACATATTAAAGGGTAACACCTAATGAAAATCTTTATAAGTCAAAGCGGTACTGGTACTCCTAAGAACATAGCTAAACTTTTAACAGGCCGTGAAGCGGAGCAGATTACACAAGCATTGAAAGTAGTTAAGAAGGACTTAGCCCTTACCTTTACTCAAAGGGGTACTCCTAACGTATACGTACCTAATCGTGACGTTCAGAGTTTAGAGCAAGACTTTTTGATTGAAATCTTCGAAACCGAAAATAGACATAAGAATCTGGGTTTGATGACCGACTCTAAAGATAGAAACATATTCTACATAGTAGATGCCGATACTGACGAAGCCTCGCCTCGTAGGTTAGGCGCTCTATTCACTAAGGCTTAGGAGCTATCATGAAGAAAGTAGAATTTCTAAGGTTCCAGTGGTACGTATACTTACAATCTAAGCCCGTCGCACTGAATGACATACATGGTACTGACGGAGAAGAATACGACATTGATGTAGACCGTAAAGAGAAGTTTGGATTACACTTCGACGGTAAGAAGTATTGGTTCATGATGGACGACCCTCTAGATGTAGCCTTTGAGATAGATAAGCATAACGCTGAACTGCTAACAAAGAACAGTCGTGGCTTTACAGGCAAGATTGGAGGCAAGGTAGTTGTTAAAGGAGGTGACTTTGCCTCTCTTGATAAGAAGCCTAATGGTACTGGTCCTGCTAGAGGAGACTCTGACAAAGGTCCTAAACGCTCTGGTGTAGGTGTTACTAAAGTGATTAGTTACGTACAGAAATCCCTTAATGCACGACCTAAGCCTAAGCAAGTTAAGATTAGTTTACGTGCCGTTGAAGAAGACGTTAAGTTCACTTTCGGTTTATCACACCCACCTAGCCAAGCTATATGGGATATGGTTAAAGAAGCTGAACCTTACCTAGGGTTAAAGATTAAAATCAATACTGACGTGGTTCTTATTTGTGAAAGCGAGAAAGTACCTACTGCATTGATAACTACCTTTAGTAAGAAGCTCGG
>Ga0055584_100003745_pt1 | contig 14934 bp, 13 predicted proteins | sample OSDHelmetaG_FD_58716 | JGI IMG/M metagenome (GOLD analysis project Ga0055584, IMG submission 58716) | Pelagic marine sediment microbial communities from the LTER site Helgoland, North Sea, for post-phytoplankton bloom and carbon turnover... | ecosystem: Environmental > Aquatic > Marine >... | reverse complement strand
CTCCCCAATAGCGCTGTCTACTAAATGTCCAATCACGTAATTTATAGTTAACTGCCTTTTTACCAATTTTTTTATCGGTAATCCATTCTATCATTGAAGGAATAGTTTTTCGTGTTGGCATTGCGGTAAATTGTTCAGAATTTATTGTGTATCCATCAGCTGCGGAGCAAGTATCTGCTATATTAAAAATTTCTGGATGTTCAGTTACTAATTTTTTGTAAGTTTCTTCATTTTTTGCTGCTTCGTATAAAATTGAAGCTCCTTTTTTTACGTTACCGTCTGCAAGAGATGCTATTTCTTCTTTAGAAGCGACAACTTTTATAATCGGTAAATCAAAAGCCTTTGCAAAATCCCAGTCACGCTCATCATGAGCAGGAACAGCCATAATAGCTCCTGTCCCATAAGATATTAAAACATAATCAGATAACCAAATAGGAATTTTTTTACCATTTACTGGATTTAATGCGTATGCTCCTGTAAAAACACCTGTTTTATCTTTTGCAAGATCAGTTCTTTCTAAATCACTTTTTGCTGCAGCAAGTTTTATATATTCTTCAACAGCTTTTTTTTGCTCAGGGGTCGTGATTGTCGAAACTAATTCATGTTCAGGAGCCATAACCATATAAGTAGCTCCAAAAAGTGTGTCTGCACGAGTTGTATATACTGTTAATTTGTTTGAGGTTGGATTTCCATCTTTGTCTGCAATAATAAAATCTACTTCTGCACCAGTACTTTTACCAATCCAGTTTCTTTGCATTGCCTTTACAGAATCTGGCCAATCAAGAGTATCAATGTCTGCAAGTAATTCTTCTGCATAATCAGTGATTTTTAATACCCATTGTCTAATGGCTCGATGGGTAACTTTTGTACCACAACGCTCACAATATCCGTCTTTAACTTCTTCATTTGCAAGCCCGGTTAAACAACTCGGACACCAATTTATAGGTGTTTTTGATTCGTATGCAAGCCCTTTTTTATATAATTGTAAGAAAATCCATTGAGTCCAATGATAATAGGATTCATCACTGGTACGTATGCAACGATCCCAATCATATGAAAATCCAAGTGATTTTATTTGACGAGTAAAATTTTGAATGTTCTTTTCAGTTGTAATAGCAGGATGTGTTCCTGTTTTTATTGCATAGTTTTCTGCTGGAAGTCCAAAAGAGTCAAATCCCATTGGATGTAAAACATTGTATCCGTTCATTCTTAAATAGCGACAATAAATATCAGTTGCTGTGTAGCCTTCTGGATGACCTACATGTAATCCATTTCCTGAAGGATAAGGAAACATATCTAAAACATATTTTCGTTTTTCTTTTGGATATTTTTTATCTTCTAAAACTTTAAATGTTTTGTTATCTTCCCAAAATTTTTGCCATTTTTTTTCAATTTTACTAAATGGATATTTTGCCATATTGTCCTCTGTATTTGTTGATTTTTTTTGTATGTAGTGAGAATGTATCAACGTACATATATGTAAAAATAAAGTATATCACATGGTGTGAGTGTATTCAATAATATAGAAATGTTGTAGCTTATTTTTGAGATTGATTTTTTTTGTTTGCTGGACTATAAATTGTTTTTTATGCTAAACTTATTTAATGAAGTATATAAAAAAACTTGTGCAACTATTTGGTGTATTTTTTTTTATTGGAATACAAACCTTTGGTGGCGGTATGGCAATGCTACCTATTCTTGAATCAGAATTAGTAGATAAAAGAAGTTGGACAACGCAGGAACAATTACTTGATTATTTTGCAATAGGGCAGTCAACGCCTGGTATTATTGCTGTAAATGTATCAACTTTTTTAGGATATAATCAAGCGGGTATTTTGGGTGGTATAATTGGTACTTTGGGTATTGTTTCACCTTCTATAATTATTATAGAGGTAATTGCAAAATTTTTTAAAACTTTTGGCGATTCTGTATATATTCAAAATGCCTTTATTGGTATAAATGTTGCTGTTTCAGCACTTCTGTTAAAAATTTTTATTACTTTTCTAAAAAGAACTCTTTTTAATAAAAATAACAAAAATCATGCGGGAAAATTCTCTGTGCGCTATATTATATTTACTCTTGTATTAGTTTTGTGGGGCTTTGTAGGTGTAACTATTCTTAATATAAATACGGCACTTGTAATTCTCTCTGGTATTGTAGCAGGGTTTGTTTTACATATTGTAACTTTACTTAAAGCAATAAAAAAATAAAATGCTATTAATGTATTTTTAAAATTACTATTTAGGGAGAAAAAAGTGAGCTTACTAGGCTTATACTGGCAATTTTTTTGGATAGGACTTATAACAATTGGCGGTGGACAAGTTGGTATAACAATTATGTATGACTATATTGTAGAAAAGGGGCTTTTAAGCGCTGAAACTTTTTATAATATGGTTGCAATTGCAGAATCTACTCCAGGTCCTATAGGCATAAATATGGCCACATATATTGGGTATAAATCGTATGGAGTTTTAGGGGGAATTATTTGTACTTTAGGTACAGTAACTCCTTCGATTATAATTATTATATGTATTGCAAAATTTTTTAGCAAATTTTTTAAAACCCCATTGATACAAGATTTATTTTGTGGAATTAGACCTGTTGTAACCGGTTTAATTTTGGTTGCAGCATGGCAGGTTTTTCGTATTTCTGTGATAAAATCTGGCTCTGAAACTTTTTTAAGTATCCCCTGTTTGGTATGTTTTGCTTGTATGTTTGTATTGATGCTTAAAACAAAAATACCGCCCATTCTTTATATTGTAGCCGGGGCGGTATTTGGTGTCTTGGTTTTGTAATTAATGCTACACTATTTTTTTGCTATTTCAGTTATACTTGTAACAAAACCTGCCATATCTTGAATATTTGACGGAATAATAATTTTAGTAGCTTGTCCATTTGAAACTTTTTCAAAAGCTTCCATTTCACGTAATCTAAGTACTGCCTTATCTGCTTGTGCTTCTTTTATCATTTTAAGCCCTTCTGCACGAGCTTTTTGAACTTCCAAAATTGCTTGTGCTTCACCTTCTGCTTTTCTAATATCAGATTCTTTGGTAGCTTCAGCTTGAAGAATTACTGATTGTTTTTGGCCTTCAGCTACTAAAATTGCACTTTGTTTTTCACCTTCAGCACGCAAAATTGCTTCTCGACGGCCACGTTCTGCCCTCATTTGTTTTTCCATAGCTTCTTGAATGCTAGCTGGAGGAGTAATGTTTTTAACTTCTACTCGGTTTACTTTTATTCCCCATGGATCAGTTGCTTCATCGAGAATGCTTCTTAATTTGTTATTAATAACATCTCTACTTGTTAATGTTTGATCGAGTTCCAGTTCTCCAATAATATTACGGAGCGTTGTTGCCGTAAGATTTTCTATTGCTGCCATAGGTCGCTCAACTCCATAAGTGTAGAGTTTTGGATCAGTAATTGCAAAATAGATAACAGAATCAATCATCATTGTAACATTATCTTTTGTAATAACAGGTTGTGGTTGAAAATCAAAAACTTTTTCTTTTTTTGATATTTTTTTTGCAATTCTATCTACAAATGGAATTTTTAGTTTAAGACCATTATCCCAAGTTGTAAGATATGTTCCAAGGCGTTCTATAACGTACGCTTGTGACTGAGGTACTATTCTTATGTTTGGAACAATGAGGACCAAAAAAAGAATGATAATAGCAATAGTTAATGTTAACATGCAAATCTCCTTATAAAATCACGGTTTTTACCGTAAAATTTTTAATTTTTTTTAGCTAAATCGTCTGGTGTTGCAGGCCTGACAATAAGAGTAGCTCCAATAATATCTGTAATAATTACATCCGTATTAACTTGTAGTTTTTCAGAAATATTTTCTACAGTTTTATCTGCTTTTGCACTCCATGGCATACTATCAATAACTACTTCACCTTTTTTTAACTCTGTAATAGGTTTGGTAATAACTGCAAGCCGGCCAATATTACTATCTGCGTTTGTTTTTACATGGCCTGTTTTAAAATATTTAACAGCTATGGGACGAGTAAAAAATAACAAAATTGATGAGAGTATCAAGAAAATTAATGCTTGAAATCCAAACGGTATAGGAGTAAATGATATAAATATCATAATAATAGCTCCTATTGCAAACCAAATTGTGGTTAATCCCATGGTAAAGGCTTCTATTACAACAAAAAGTACTGCTGCAAAAAACCAAAACCAAGGTATATTGTTTAAAATTATGTCTGTCATATAAAGACTATGGCATGTAAAATAATGTACGTCAAGGTAAAGATGTCTTTGTTATAAAGAAAAGGGGAATGGTAATATTGAATCTATTGATTTACTATTCGCGAATAGTGCTATTAGTCGATCAACTCCCAGTGCAACTCCTGAACATTTAGGAAAGTTTTTAAATATTTTATAATAATTATTATCAATTTTATGGGGAATTATGGATTTGTTTTTTAATAAAGTTTCTGCTTTAAAGTAGTCTTTTATTTTTTGAGGATCTGTTTCTTCAGAATAGCAGTTTGCAAGTTCAATTCCTCTACAATATAGTTCCCATCTTTCTGAGCATTGATAAAACGCAGTTTTGTTTTTTATGGAAGTTGAATCTTTGTTTTTTGCAAGACATTTTACAAAGGATGGATAATCCATAAGTACAACAGGTTTGTTTTTTGGAAGTGCTGGTTCTACACATTGTACAAATATTAGATTATATAGAGCCTCAATTGTCCATTTTTCAAAAGGGTCTTGTTTACTTTCTGTAATACCGAGTTTTCGTGCTTGTTTAGCAGCATTTGCTACAGGAGAATCTTTTGAAAACCATTCACTTATGCGACCTCCGGCATATTTTTCAAAAGCTTCATCTATAGTCATACGAATAAAAGGAGGTCGTAAATCTGAAAAATTATCTATTTTTTGATTTGTTTTTTGTTTAGTAAGTAAGGTATTAAATAATTGTTCGGTTATTTGAATGCTATCTAAATAATCAGCCTCTATAGTATAATATTCTAACATAGTAAATTCAGGGCTATGTAAATGTCCGCAACTTTCTACATTTCGATAACATTTGGAAATCTGAAAACAATTAATATTATGCTGTGCGATTATTTTTTTTATATATATTTCTGGTGATGGCACAAGAAAAAGAGGGCTTTGTTTTCCGCTAAAAGGGGCAATGTACTCGGTTTTAAACACTTCAAGGCAACTTTCCGGAATTAAATTGGACGAAAGTGCTGGGGTATCTAATTCTAAATAAGGTTTCTGGGCTTCTTTTATAAAAAAATTTCGTATATTTTGTATTATCAATGCTCGGAATTGTAAACGTTCTAAATCCATATCCTGACATGTTACAATAAAGAGATATGTTAGGCAAGTTATATATTTATGGTTTCTGTACTTGACTGATTGTACAAATTCACGTAACATTTTAGTGTGGAATCACCTTATACAATCGTTGTGCCTGATCAAGATTTATTGAGTAGACTTTGCGGTACAAACGACAGTAATTTAAAAATTATCGAAGAGTATCTTGGTACATCAGTTTTTACACGTGGCAACCAGTTGTCCGTTTCTGAAACAGATCCGGAAATTCATCGACAATTTAAACATCTCATTGATCGTCTTACCGATGAGGTTATGGATGGTAATACAGCAGATTGCCATTTAATAAATTCTATAATTAATACCGTTTTACCAGACGGGGAAGATGAACATAAATTCTTTAAACGCGCAAGTATTGTAATACCTGGTAGTGTTCGCAGAATATATCCTAAATCGATAGAACAAGCAAAACTTGTGCAATCGATGCGTTTAAGTGATATGGTCTTTTGTGTAGGGCCTGCTGGGACAGGAAAAACTTTTTTAATGATGGCAGAAGCACTTAATTTGCTATTAAGTAGAAAAAAATCTAAAATTGTTATAAGTCGTCCTGTTGTAGAAGCTGGCGAAAACCTTGGGTATCTTCCTGGAAATTTAGAAGATAAAATTAGCCCCTATTTGAGGCCTTTGTATGATGCTATTGAAACTTTATTACCACATGATATCATGCATCGACTTATTGATTCAGGGTCAATTGAAATTGCTCCACTTGCATATATGCGTGGTCGTACTTTAAATGATAGTATTATTATACTTGATGAAGCCCAAAATACAACATGTGGTCAAATGAAAATGTTTTTAACCCGTATGGGCGAAGGGTCAAAGGTTTTTATAACCGGCGATATTACTCAAACTGACTTGCCTAAACGTACACCATCAGGCCTTTTGCAGGCTGTACATATTCTTAAATCTATTAATGATATAAAAATTATTACTATGACTTCAGAATCTGTTGTACGAAACACTCTTGTCCGTAAGATAGTGCAAGCTTATGAAGCGTATGGAGAAAATGAAAACTAAAACTAATACAGATAAAACAATTGTTGCTTATTTTTCACACCATGGTAAATCAATAATTGTATTCATTGCAGCTTTTTTGTTGTTGGCAAGTGTTTCCTTCTTTAATGTGGCAACATCAAAAACGGTTGTGACATTTAATATCGAAGATTATGAAGTAGGACAGATTTCTGATATAACAATTACTGCTTCTAAATCGATTCCAGAAGATGAAGAGTATCCTTTTACTATTTATAAAGGGGAAACTATAATAAAAAAAGGTTTTCCTATTTCAGATACCGGCATACAAAAATTAGAAAAAATGGCAGCTACTCCTATGTATATGGACTGGCGCTCTTTTGCGAATTCTTTATTAATATTTTTGCTTTTAGGAGGATTTTCATTTTTTTTGTATTCAAAACCTGTTTGTGGTCGAGATACAGAATTAAAAGAGCAAGCTTTTTTATCTAGTGTGTTTATTATTGTGTATGGTATTACAGCTTTTGCTGCTAAAATTCCTGTGTTTTCAACAGCTTTTATGTTGCCAGTAATAATTCCAGCAGCATTTGCTATTATTTTGATTACTATTCTTTTTGGCCAAAAATCTGCAATAAGTTTTTCCTTTCTTATAAGTTTGGGCGTATTATATGCTGCTCCTGTCGGAATAATTCCTTCTATTTTTGTTTTATGCTCTTGCATAGCAACAGTACGTATTATGAGAGAAATACGGCATCGTATGGATATGGTTTCGGTTTCTATTGTTTTGGGAATTTTAGATGCTGCTTTTTTGTTTGTGTTAAGAATTGCATATAATAATATAGAAACATATGATCTTTTTAGCATTTTTGGAGTTGCTATAAATGGGTTTCTTTCTGGTATTATTGCACTTGGCTTTTTGACACCACTTGAATCTTGGCTTAATACACCGTCTATCTTTCGTCTTATGGATCTTTCTGATTTAAATAATCCTATTATGCGTAAAATGCTTTTAGCAGCTCCAGGAACATATAACCATTCTTTAGTAGTAGCACAGCTTGCAGAAGCAGCTTGTGATGCTATAGGAGCTAATTCTTTACTTGCACGAGTTGGGGCTTATTATCATGATATTGGAAAAATGGATCAACCTGAATATTTTGTAGAAAATCAACAGGGTGAAAATAAACATGATGAAATTAATCCTAAAATGTCGGTTTTAGTTGTTCGTAGTCATGTTAAAAAAGGTGTAGAAAAAGCACATCAAATGCGATTACCAAAAGAAGTAATAGACATAATCGATCAGCACCATGGAAATAGTCTTATTCAGTATTTTTATTTTTCAGCTAAAAAACAGGGGTTAGAAGTAACTCCTGAAGATTATTCATATCTTGGAAATCCGCCAACTTCGCGTGAAGCTGGTATTGTAATGCTTGCTGATACTGTCGAGGCAGCATGTAGATCTTTAGAAAATCCTTCTGTACCGCGACTCGAGAAATTTATTAACAAATTAGTTATGAAAAAATATGAAGACCATCAATTAGATAAATCTGGCTTAACATTTGCCGATATAGATGAGATTCAAGAAAGCTTTGTAACTATTTTGGCTGGATATTATCATTCTCGAGTAAAATATCCTAATCAAAAAGATCCTGATCAAGATGAGGTTCCAACAGTTCATGAACAATAATATTCTTATTTCAGCCGAAAAAGTAAACCTGCCGTGTGAAAGTGATAGAATTTATGATTTTTTGACAGTTATTCTAGGCGAAAGAAAACATTCTTTATGGGAAGTATCGGTGTTTTTTTGTTCAGATACTCTTATGCAACAATATAATAAAGCTTACAGACATATTGATGCAACAACTGATGTTCTTTCGTTCGAAGCGGGAGATAGTTATAAAGACGAAAATGGTACAGAATGGTATGTAGCTGGTGATATTGTAATTTCTCCACAAGCAATTATAAGAAATAGTAAAGAATTTGGTGTTAGTGTAAATGAAGAATTGAAGCGCCTTTTAATTCATGGTATTCTGCATTTAGAAGGTATGGATCATGGAGATGCACATATTACAGCAGGGGCACACATTACAGCAGATACAACAGGAAGCGATACCGATGATAATATGTTGGAAATTCAGGAAAGACTAGTAAAAAAAGTCTCTGATTATATATTAATAAAGGAAAATAAATAAATGGGATTAGTACGAAAATTTTTTTCAATTAAAAAAGATGAGGATCCTCACTCTAGCACTCCTGCAGAGGCAGGAAAAGAACAGCAGGCTATGCTCGAAGAAAAACGAGATATGATTAGAGGTATAGAAGAGCTAGCTGAAACTTCTGTAAAAGAAGTTATGATACCTCGAATAGATGTGGATTTTTTATCAATTTCTACACCAGAAACTGAATTACTTGAAAAAATTGCTGAAAGCGGACATTCTAGATTTCCTGTGTATGCTGATTCAATTGATAATGTTGTTGGGGTTTTGTATGTTAAAGATCTTATAAATGCATTTAGTCGTAATGAACCTGTAGATTTAGAAAAAATAATTAGAAAAGGTTTTTTTGTTCCCGAGTCAAAACGAATAGATTCTCTTTTACGCGAGTTTAAGCGTAGACATGTTCATATAGCAATTGCGATTGATGAGTACGGCGGAATTTCTGGAATTGTTTGTATGGAAGATATTATAGAAGAAATAGTTGGTGATATCCAAGATGAATTCGATCATGAGTGTGAGGATATTCTTGATTTGGGCGATAATGTTTGGCTTTGTGATGCAAGAGTAAACCTTGATGATTTAAATGAATTAGCTGAGTTTAAAGGTAATGAATTTCCAACAGAAGATTTTGACACTCTAGGTGGCTTTGTGTTTGATTTGTTTGGAAAAATACCAGTTAAATATGAGAAAGCAAGTTGGAATAATTATGATTTTATTGTTCAAGATATGGAAGGTCATAAAGTTAATCAAATAAAAATAATAAAAAAAACAGGAGATGTAAGCGAGTGAAAAGGTTGTTCTGTACCGTAATATTGTTTTTAGTATGTTTTTGTCTTTTTGCATCAACAGCACCTCAATTATATAAAGATGGAAAAGAAGCTCAAGACAAAGAAGATTGGTACACAGCAATTGAATTTTATCAAGAAGCGCTTAAAATTAATCCATCGTATGGTGAAGTATGGTACGCTTTAGCACAATGTAGCTATGCAACTTCTCAATATGAGCTAACCCTTTTATATTTGGATTCTGCAGAAAAGTACATGAGTAATAATACTAATGTTCTTAATTTGCGAGGATTTGCCTTTGTTGGAATGGGAGAAATAGAAAAAGCACGAATTCAATTTTTACAAGTTTTAAATAAAAATCCAAATGATATTGAATCTCGATTTGGATTAGGTGAATTAGATATTTTAAGTGGAAAATTTAGTGGGGCAGAGCTGTATTATATGGATGCTCTAAAGAGAGAGGGCCAAAATAGAAAAGCTTTACTTGCTTTAGCTTTGCTTTCAGATGAATTAGGTGATAAAGAAGCTTCAACTAATTATATAAAACAAGCACTTGCATATCATAGTGGGAGTGCTGAAGTCCATTATTTTGCAGGGTATATAGCTGCTAAAGAAAATGATTTGCAAAAAGCAGAAGGATACTTACGTACTGCAATATTGCTCAATGGCACCTACGATAAGGCATATAGTCTTTTAGCAGAAATTTTATATGAAGAGGGACGGTATCAAGATGCAATTGATATTTGTGATTATCGTATTTCTGTAAATCGCAATAGTGTTTTGGCTTGGTATTTAAAAGGTCTCTCGTATCGGCAAATGAATCAAATTGATAAAGCTGTTACAACCTTATCGACTGGGCTAACAATAGATCCTCGTGACGAAGTGCTACGAGCGGCTCTCGAAATGATTATAGATGAGTCTCTTTCGCTTGAAGATTCGCGTCGAATAGATTTATCAGATTATCATGCCCAAAAAGGCAAAGAATACTATGATCTTTTTTACGCAGATCAGGCTAAATTTGAATATCTTGTTGCTCTTCAATTAAATCCTGAAAATATTGATGCACGGATTGCTTATGCAAACATATTATTACACAATGGATATGATGAATCTTATCTTGCCCAACTTGAATTTGTGCAAAATCAAAATAAATCAACCCAAAAAATAGATGATCAAATAGAAGCTTGGCAATCTATTTTGGGAGAAACCATTTCTAATAAATGGGGAATTAATTCGTTGTATCTTGATAAAACACGATGGAATGTCGAATTATTTTATTCAAATAATAAAATAGAACTTGAGCATGCACAAGTTCAAGAAGTTTGTGCTCGCCGCATTGTATCCTACATGAAATCTATTCCATCAGTAACTGTAAGTGCTTCTTCTTCAACTGGTTTTTCAGATGCTTTTAGACAGGCTACACAAAATAAACAAGATTTTTTTGTAATTTTGAATTTTCAAGAGTCAGATAGAGAAATAACACTTTCGGCAGATTTATATTCTGCAAAAAGTGGCAATAAATTAAATGAATATATAATATATAGAACTGGAAATGATCGATTTTCTACCGCGGTATTAAAATTAGCCACACAGCTTTCTGCAGATTTACCAAAAAAAGGACTTATTATTGACAGAAATGTTAGCAACGTGTTAATTGATCTTGGTAGTCGCGATGGCGTTTTAGTTGGAGATGAATATACCATAATAAAAAAAGAAGCTCTTAATTTAAAAGCTGCTGAGTTGGGTTTAACCTGGAAAGAAAATGATGAATTAGGAATTCTTACTGTAGAATCTGTTGGGGAAGATGTTTCTGAAGCAACAGTGCAACAAAAAGGGTATTATGATGTTATTAATGTTGGAGACGAAATAGTTTTTAAGTCTAAAAAAACAGATTCAATTCCAGATTCAGAAGATAAAGAATCTGCAACAAAAGAGGATTCAGAAAATAAATTTAATGTAGAAAAACAAATACCTGTTTTGTATAATTTAATTCAATCTATTTCTAATTAGTTTTATTGTAGTTAAATTTATTTATTGTTTTTTCGAGCCATTTGCGAGAAATTGGTTTATAAATTTTTTCAGAATTTAAAAAATAATTAACAGCTTCTTTGTAGTTATTTTGAAAATAAAGACATTCACCTATATAAAAATTAGCTCTTGCGGTAACTTCATCTGGTCGAGCAACTTGTAAAAATTGGGTAAGTTCTTTTTGTGCTAGGGACCAATCTTTATTTTGAAAGGTTGAATCTATTATATAAAATAATGAATAATCATCGCCTGTTGTATTTTGACCTTGTTGTTCTTTATCAAAAATAAATGGAGTAGGGGTTGCCTCTAGAATTGATTGGTTTTCAAGTTTTTGTGCTGCGTCTAGAGCTTGAGGTGAAATAGTGCCTGCTTCTTCTTTTGTTTGCAGCGGTAAAATATGCAGACGAGGAAGTGGCGTTTCTCGCATGTCGTTCTTAGGTGTTTTTTTAGGTAAATCTTTTACAATTTCTTCTTGTTGGAATTCAATATTTGGAACTGTATTATGTAATTTTACAGGTAGTACAGTTGTGTTTACTGATGGCACTAAAATATCAAAAAGGGTCCCATCTTTTTTTTGTGCAATAATAGCGTACCAATAATTTTTATTGTCTGGAACAGGATCATCTATAGATGTTGTAAGTGGATTAACGGTTCCTATCAATTGGGCATTAGAAAAATCTTGCTCTTCTGAAAATTCTTTGTCTTGTCGATAAATACGTACATAATCAATATCGGTAAAAATTGCATTTTCGGGAATTGTCCATGAAACAATAATTTCAGTATTATCATCGCTTACAGATGTTGCTATAGAGCTAACAATTGGACGAGTACTTTGAGCAATTAAAGGAAGTATAAAAAATAACATATAAAAAATTGTACAAAAAAAAGTTTTTATTTCTTTCATATTTCTATAATGCGCTAAAAATTGAGGTTTGACAAGACACAAACTTTATTTTATTCTATGTATATGTTTGTATCAGTTGTTCTAGATCCTGGTAGTGTTGAATCTTCGCGTGCTCTTGTTGCTATTCTTATGCAACATGGATTTAAAAAAGTACAACGAGCTTGTTGGGAGCACACTTCTATTACAGAAAAAAAATTACTCATTCTTAAAAAAGATATAGATAGAGTAACTGATTACTATGATACAGTACGTATGTATCAATATCCTATTCAAGGTCTTATGGCTATAACTGAACTTGGAAAAAAGCATTGGAAACGTTGTGTTCTTAGACCGCCTGAACTTATAAAATAATTAAAATTGGAGTTTTTATGATAGAAGATTATAAAGTGCGCATTGCTTCTTTAAAAGAAGATATCCTTTCTGTTTGGGGGCGTCTTTGACGTACCTTCTATAGAAAAAAAAATAAAAAATAAAGAAATACTCACTTCGAAACCTGATTTTTGGAATGATTCTGAACAGGCTGAAAAAGTTATGACAAGTATAAAACATCTTAAAAATAAAATAGAGCCATGGCATAGCTTGATTGTTAAAGTTGAAGATTTAGAGGCTCTATTTGAACTTGCTTCTGAAAGCGGCGATGAAGAGCTTGAAGATGAGATTAAAACAACCTATTTTGAAGTTAAAACAATATATGATAAATTAAGCATTATTAACTTACTTTCTGACGAAGTTGATAAAAATAATGCATTTCTTACTGTTCATTCTGGAGCAGGAGGAACAGAAGCGTGCGATTGGGCAAAAATGCTTTGTCGTATGTATACAAGATGGGCCGAGCGAAGAGAGTATAAGATACAGATAGTTGATTTGCTCGAAGTAGAAGGTGGATATAAGTCTGTGACTATACAAATTTCTGGTGATTATGCATATGGCTTTTTAAAAGGTGAGGCGGGTGTTCATCGTCTTGTCCGTATTAGTCCATTCGATTCAAATGCACGGCGACACACTTCTTTTGCTTCTGTGTATGTCTATCCAGAGCTTGATGACTCAATTGAGGTTGATGTTCGCCCAGAAGATTTACGAGTAGATACTTATCGCTCTGGTGGTGCTGGTGGGCAACATGTTAATAAAACAGATTCTGCTGTACGCTTTACTCATTTACCGACAGGAATTGTAGTTTCATGTCAAACAGAACGGAGTCAAATAATGAATAGGCAAACTGCAATGAGTATGTTAAAGGCTCGTTTATATGATTATTACAAGGCAGAAAAAGAAAAAGAAAACTCAAAATTTGCACAAGAAAAACGAGATATATCTTTTGGTAGTCAAATACGCTCGTATGTTTTTCAACCCTATACAATGGTAAAGGATCATCGTACTAAATTTGAAATTGGCAATATACAGTCAGTTATGGATGGTGCAATCGATCCTTTTATTGAAAGCTATCTTTCTGCAAAATGGGATAAAGCAGAAGCTATAAAATTGGATGCAGAATGAAAAAACGCTTCATTACTCTTTTACGAGTAAGTTGTTGTTTATTTTTTTTTCTTACTCTTATAGATTTAAATGCAGAGTCTTCACCTTGGATTATCGGAGCAACAGAGTTTTTAATACAAACAGATGCTGACATAGATGTTTCAGCTGAAAAAACGGATTCGATATCTACTATTGCAAAAATATTGCCATCTCTTATTCTTTCTGATTTAGAATTGCCTACAGTTCGCGTTGTTACTCAATCAGAGATTTTTGCGCGTCAAAGTAGACAATTAGAAGATGAGCGTGAAGTTTTGCAAGAAGATTACGAAGATAAAATTGCAATAAGAGATAAACTTGTGATATTGTCAAGTGAAGATTCAGATTATAAAGATCAATTAAAAATAAGTGAACAAGATATTGAGCAATCTAAAACAGCTCTTGTTGAAAATGAAAAAAAACAAAAAGAACTTTTAGAAACAGAGATTGATTCTACATCGGAAACTGTAGAATTATATAAAAATGATTCAAGCAAACTGTATGTTTTATCGGATGAAAAAGATCCTTATGATGATGTTAATGCCTTAATTACCGGATCTTTAAAATCTTTCGATACTTATGTTCAGTTAAAATTGCAACTCATACTTTATCCTGAACAAACAGAAATTTATTCTACAACAGTAACTTTTTTGCCGACAGAAGTAAGCATAGTAGGAGAAAATCTTGCCAAAGAATTACTTGCAATTATTCAAAATAAAAAGTTAGTAAAACTTGAGTTTAAAATTTTACCGCAGGAAATAGAACAAAAAACAAAAATTCGTATAGATGGAGAAAATGTCGAACTGGATGAAAATAGATCTCTTATGGTATCTAGAAATTCTCACCAACTAAGTTTTTTTAGTGAAGGGTATGAAATTGCAGAAACTCAATCAGATTTTACCGAAAAAGATATTTATACTGTAACAGTAACATTAAAAAAACTAAAAAATTATGAAATAACTATAAATAGTGCAATACCTTTGACAGGGCTTTTTGTGAATGGTAAAGAGTATGATCCAAATGAAAAATTTGTTGTGTCAATGTTACCAGCACTTGGTCAAGCTATTGTAGCTCCTGATGTTGCTACCTATTTAATTTTAGAGTCAGGTGGTATACAAAAAATAGAACCTCATTCTCAAGATATAAGTGCTCTCATTGAAAAAAGACG
>Ga0055584_100003744_pt1 | contig 14937 bp, 8 predicted proteins | sample OSDHelmetaG_FD_58716 | JGI IMG/M metagenome (GOLD analysis project Ga0055584, IMG submission 58716) | Pelagic marine sediment microbial communities from the LTER site Helgoland, North Sea, for post-phytoplankton bloom and carbon turnover... | ecosystem: Environmental > Aquatic > Marine >... | reverse complement strand
ATCTTTTAACAGTTCACATAAAAAAACTATGTTTTGCTGTAATCCGTTTGAAAACAATCCATTTTTAAACGATGCAGTAAGCAATATATCCATGAAAATATATACACCATATATACTAAAAATGATTTATATCTTCTGATTTTTTATGTTCTTCGAATTGTTTTTTAGTTTTAGAAAAAAGCTCATTAGCTGAAGATAGGTCAATAGTTTGACCCATGTGAGTGAATGACTGTTGTTTTTGTATATTATTCATTATGTATTCTACAATATCAATAGGTTCTAAACCGAGGCTTTGTGCATATTCAGTAAATAAGTCAATATTCATTGATCCGTCTTGATTCATGAGCGGATTATCTTTCATCAAGTTAAAGTTTAAGTTACCCTCTAACCCTTTGCCTATTTCATTCATAATCGATGCTGAATCGTACCCTTGATCGCCACTAACATATTTTGAGTGATTTAATACACCTTCCAGGAATTCTTTTTGATCATTAATGTGCATATTATATTATATTTTCAGAAGCTAAATATTTCAATTTATAACCAGTTGAATTGACTTGATCAGACAAAATGAAAGTAGCAAAAGTAGTAGTGGGATCGCCGCTAAGAATTAAACCTAGTATAGGATCTTCTTGATTGGAGGTTGATAAAGTTCCAACAACATGAGGTGTGTTTGTGAATCCAGCTACAGAATAATCTATTTCGATAGAACAATTCCCGGATGGAATAAATACATTATCGCTATGTATCGAAACTGCAGAATTTTCTAACGAAGATACTTTATCATTTAAATCATCTATTGCATTTTGTTGGGAATCAGTGTTAGCGTTTCTGGGAAAATTATAAAATATTACATCAGTAGCATAGCCAGAACCATATCCATTGTATGGTATAAATCGATACATAAAATGACTACCGCTTTCGTAATGACCAGTAAATAAATCGCCAGGGGAAAATTCAGTACCAAAACCAGTGGGAAATATGCCTGTATGTTGATAAATCTTATTCTTATCAATACCAAAGGGAGCTTGAATCATATTGATGCCAAGATCAATATTGTTTAAAAAGTAATTTTGATAATCATTAAAATCGAGAATTTCTAAAAAATCATCATCTAAAAAATCATCTTCACCGGTATTAGGTAAGGTGGAAAAAGTATACTTTCCATACATTCTCGTAAAATTGATCGGACTACTATCCACAGCTGCAGTAATATCAAAATGCAACGAAGCATCAGACTGACTGAAATTTGTAAGAGTGTGGTCAACCGAGGGCAATGTCCCTGATCCTGATATCAATATATTATCGTAAATTAAATTATAATTATTGGAATTTACTAACTTGATATCAACATGATAGTCTAATAGACCTGTTGAAAAATTATAGCCAGAAAAAAGCGAATAACCACTATCATTTTTTCCTGAAATTAGAATATCAATACCACTTTGATTAAAGGTAGGGTAGCTATCAAATTCTACAGTAGTCAAACCTGCTTGGTAATCCAGTGCGATATTATCATAGACGATAGATGGCACGACAGCCTCGTACTCTACTTGATCTTCATCTTCAATATAGCTGGAGTTTTCTTGCAATAATTTAAAATTCAAAAAAAATGGTTGTAATTTGAGGTCACCAAGTGTTTGAAAATTGTCATCATCTAAATGATCAAAATAGTTGAATGTATGCTCTGTGGCATTTTCGATCTGACCAGTAAAATAAGAATTGCCATCAAAACTTGAACCGCTGCCTGAATCTATTGAAAGTAGAATAGAACTTCCAGTATTTGATACTTCTGAGTGATATGGAATTATAGAAATTTCCCCATATACATCATTATTATTAACCAAAATTGACAAAAATTGATTATCTTCCGATGTAATATATTCAATATTTTCGCTGTAAAAATAGTCAGTATCATGAAAAGCATGGCCTGAGCCAAACCAGTCATATGGTAGTAATTCAAAATAACCAGTCACACCCAAAGGTAATTCTATAGAAAAATCGTTAGGTGTATTTGTGTATCCAGTTACGAAAGGGGTACCTGTGAAAGATGAATTTTCATAAAAGGAATATTCAGCATATTCAGCAGTATTGCTATATACGGCTGAAAAAAGATTAAAATATTTAGAACCACTATTAAATTGAGTTTTGGAAATTGACTGCAATGATATTGCATTATTTTCTAAATAAATATTTCCAGTAACTCCTGACCCATAAAAATCTTCAAGTACCACTTGAGTAATGAAGTTACGATTATTTTTAGGGTTTTCAGTAACGAAAGAAAAAGTATTAATCTGTGTAAACGGAGTAGTATCTGTTAAACTGTCAATTTCTCTGTATTGTATCCCAGTTAAGAAAGGCTCTTGAGTAAAATACTGAATGATAGAATCATCTCTAGGTGTTGCGATATCTAAATCAACAATCGCATTGTAATTATCATGGAAACCAGATGCAATAAATGTATTTCCACTAACAGCAATATTCAAAGGGATACCATCCACTTGGAAACCTGAGAAAGATAAATTTTGATTTATGTCGTGAAAATTAAATACGTCATAATGTTGAGGTGTAAAACTATATGAGCTATCAATGAATTGATCATTAATTGAGGTATAAACTTCCCCACCCACTAAATCGCCCTCCGATAAGCCTGTTAGTTGGTAGCCTGTCTGACTAGTCGTAACAAAAGAAGAAGGAGTGTTGTTAATATAAAATTGAACACCGTAAAAGTCAGCGTTACCAACTGCAGGCCAATAAAAATCTAAAACCCCTGTATTGTTAGTTGTCATAGCAAATACTAAAAAGTAATGTCGTTTCCGTCAGGACCTTTTGGATTAGAATGGTCAGATAAGATTGATGAAGATTGGTTGCTGGAAACTGTGTCAAGGAAATCATATTTTTCCGCAACATATTCTAAAGCAATAATTTCAAAAGTCAAATCTTCGACTTCCTTGATTGATTTAATTCGATAAGGTTTTGTGTGATTGGTGGTAGATAGGTTTTCAGCAAACCATGAATGTCCAGCTTTAATGTTTGAATGAATATCGCTCGTAAAGGTAACCTGGAAACCATTCGATGCACTAATTTCGTACTCTTCGTATTGAGGTTCTTGAGAGGAATCCAAGAGGGACCAATTATCTAAATCTCTAGATGGATCGGGGCTGTTTGTAACGCTACTAACAGTACAAATATATAAGAGAAAATCAATTGAGCTATACACTTTATCGTCGGTTGTATAGGTGCTGTTTTGGGACCAAGTAGAATAATCTGAGTTAGGTAAAGACAGTTTAAGTTTAGTGATATCACTAATCACCGTAGCTGGTATATCAATTTTTATATTCCTATTGTCAATCACTTCTAATATTGAGCCACCATGGTGTTTTGAGTTTTTGTTGTTATCTACAATATCAATTACGTCACCAACTTTCAAATAGCTAGCTTGTAGACCAGCTTTAAATTGGATAATTTCTCGCTCTAACTGTTGGCTCAGTATTTTACGCCAAGCTAGACGATGAGCTTCACCTTTACGAGTTATGCCGATCCCTGGAACTTTGATGTGGGAATATCCATGCTCAGAAATATACCTAACATCTTCAACATATTCTGATTTACTCATGTAATTATCTCTCTCATCTAAATAGTCTACAGTTACGGCGCTAATTCTAGATGTGCTAGGGGTAGATGAATAATTAAATCCATCTTCATGAACATTAGAGTTATTGAATAACATAACAACTTTATCTTCGCTAATATATTGGTCGTATGTGATGTAAATTTGACTACCGCTAAAGTTTAATGATGCATGATATAATGAAAATAATTGTTTTATATAACTATAAGCTTCCCTTTCTGTATCTACATACAAATTGCACATATGTCTGCGTTCTTGATATGGAGTGTTTCCACTATCTGTCACTCCGTCAATAACGGAATCAATTTTTTCATCGCAATATTGTGCGAATTCATAAAAAGACCATTTATTGATTTGAGATTCCGTAATCCCATATTTACCCATGCCATATATATTATTAGTTAATAGGTCGTAAATGACCCAAGCAGGATTGCTAGTCCAATCTAATTTAAAGCTACCATCCCAACTTCCGTTATATAATCCAAACAAAGGAGAGTAGTTAGAGGGAACTTGAATCAACTTGCCTTTAATTAAGTATTCTCTGTTGGGTATATTAGGGTGATCTTTAGCGTTAACTCTAGTAGCTATAACTGCAGTATTAGGAAAAGACAATTGATTCTTGATGTATTCAGTGACTGAATGTAGCTCTGCTGCAATTTTATACCTAGCCTCAACAATACCTTGTCTCACTGGATCCATTTCTCTGGTGATTCTGTAAACTTTAATTATCCTATTTTGATAGTTATTGGAATTCACTTTACGTGGCACAGGTAAATTTTCTATAGGTATATCTTTAACGTATTCATTTGTAGCACACCCCCTAAAGGCAATAGTTTCTTTTGTTAAAATTTCTCCTTCAATGCCGTATTCTATATTAACATATACTTTTGCTGGCCAGATTTCTCCACTATTTTTGATAATTTCGCCTACCTTGAAGCATAAAAAGGGGAGAGTTGTACATTTTATAGTGAATTTAGATATCATGTCAGCAATAAAGATAATCAGAAGGGCCGTTACGCCGCTCGATATGACAGCAAGAGCAGCAGCCTTTAAGGCTGGACCAGGATTGGTTGCAGCACCAACTGAGGTAGTTCCAACAGTCGCGCTACCACTACCAGAGCACGGCACAACTTGAGCACTACCACTACCAGAACCAGTTGCAGCTGTAGGTATAACTGTGGATGATGCAGCATCGATACCAGCAGCCATTACATCTTGTATTAGGGCATATGCTGCAGCCAATATAAGTATTGGGCTCAAGTTAACATATACATTACTTTCATCACCTTCGTATATGTAATGTAATTCAGGAATTTTAATCGAAACCACTACATCAGAAACATTGGGGTTGCGAATAGTATGAGTATAGTAATAATCCATCTCACCGTTGTTGCGTGGGCCATATAGAGGGTAGTTGATGGCTGTTGTATTACAAGGATATTTAAATTCTTTCATCAAGGGACCTTTGGAGTCTTTATCTAAGTTCGCGTTGTTCACTAAGCTGTTATTGCTATTCCCGTTCAGCCTATAACCATTTCTAAAATCAAAATGAAATTTAGAAAAATTAAAATAACCATTCTTGTCGCGTATTGGGGTGTCATTTAGAAATATGCTATAAGCCCATGCTTTGGGGTCAGATGTGAAATCTGGAGCGACGTTATCAATTGATGGTTTAACTTTTGGCACTTTAACTAAAACATCGTCATCTAGCTCGCTATAACCAGGATGTGAATCTCCTAATATTTCTAATTTTTGTAAAGAACCATCTTGAATAATAACATCAAATTGTACTGGTGATACTGATGGTCTGTTAAAAGGATTTTCGAATACTTCATTTTTTACAAAACCTTGGCCCTTTTGGAAAACAAAAAACTTATTAATACTACCAAATTCTTTGGGGTCTGACAAAAAATCAGAAGATACTCCTATAACTAAATCTTGACGCGGAAAATGGTTATTCGGAATTATAAAGGAAGAATTGTCATCACTAGCAATACCCGAGGCAGTAACTACACCTTGAAATAGAGGGCTAAAAGCCTTAATTTCATACAACCAAGTTATCGGATTTGGTGCTGCGACACTAATCATATTAAATCCAGGATCAATAATCTGGATTCTATCAATCCTTCCATCTTCATCAGTCGTAATTAATATTTTAAAGTTGAGCAAGGTTGTTACTACTTTAACATCATCAAATGCTCGAGTTTGTCGTAAGTAATTAGCTATAGCTGCATCCATACCATAAGCATAAAATAAACTATTAGGTTTGTAGCCAGCGCCTTTATTTTTTGCAGTAATCGATCTAATTTTAACATGTTGTGGGAAAATAGATAATGTTAAGGATTCTCCATCAGCTGTTTCACCATTAACTTTCGTGATGTTATTACCTGCTTCTTTTAAAGTTACATTATTTGGTCTCCCCGTGGAAATGTATCTCCAATTTGAACTTAATAAACTATTTGGTAAAGTAGTTTTTTTGTAGCCTGAATTTAAATCTAAATGCTCTAACTCTACTACCAATTTTCCAGTTTTACCACCAGAATTATCAAACTTTAAATCTTCAAATTTATGTTGATCTAAATCGAAAGTATTTTCAAAACTGCTAGGTTCATTTAAAAAGTTATGAGTCACGACAGGAAACAGCCCAGCTCCCTCAGAGGGATCCTTTAGTTTCGGCGAATTATGAATAATATGATTTTCATAATTGGATTCAATACTAGAGTTTAAACGCTTATCTTTTTTTGGGTCAAATTTAAATGCAAATTTACTATTATCAATTCTCAAATTAAGGGATGTAGAATCGCTGCTTGAGTCAATTGATAAAGCAATTGCAAAATCAGTAAAACGAGGCACGCTCTGAACAAAAGAATCACTGTCTTCGCTATCTGGAGATCTATAAAATATTTTACCATGAATAGGCTTATCAAAAAAGGGATGAATAGGGAAGAATTTTTTCAATCCTTTTTCGTAAACTGGTAAATCAGGAACTTTTAGTAGGTGTATTTTTTCGATAGTGCCATTCGGACTAACTTGAGCCACAGCTTCAATAGTCGTTGGCACAATAGATACTGTATTCAATGCATTTGGGTCTGTGTATCCACGAATCACGAAAACAGTAACTCTTGGATAAATTAATGGATTGTAAAAACCTCTTACGTTATCTATATAATATGAATCATTGACGTAATCGGCAAATTCAATAGATCCATCGCTTAGCAAAATACTATCGTCAAAATTATCACAATTTTTAGTCAGCATATACTGAGGTAAGTTGTTGAATAATTCAGAAGGCTTTTGGGAGGAGCCAGTTCCTACACCGAACTTAATAAATTTCCTGGCATTAAACTCAACCCCCTTTACTCCTGTAGCATTACTGACAACATTAAATAAGGCTTTAGAGAAATCTGAACTAGCGCTTAAATACTTACTTAAATCGATGGAGCTACTACCAAACATTACATTGAATGAATACGATTTAAACGAAAAATTGCGTGCTAGACCACCTTCAAAATAATTAATTTTTTCGTCGGTTGAATATTCGCCTTGAAGCCTATAATCGTCATCAGAGAAAGACTGTGAAATTTCAAACGTATTATTATTATACGAAAGGACATCCGCAGCAAGCTGGTCTTGTGATGAGGTAGATCCTTTTATTACAAAATTGTTTTTATTTATATTAGCTAAACTTATATAATCTTTGACTGTAATTTTTAGATGTACATCCTTAGTTGTAGTTACCCTCATAAAGCTCGAACCAGTAGTCCATGTTGTTGTGCAAAATTTAACATAAATAACCTGATCAAGGTTTGCCTCACTAGGATCTAAATGGTTGCCGTCATAGTATATCCTTGGGATATGTTTCCAGTCTCGATTAAAAAAAGTAGAATCAGTAGATTCTGAAAATTTTGATCTAAAATATTGAGTTGTTTCGCTTGGAAAATCTAATCCATCTGGATCTATTAATATAGTAGCATCAAGAGCTTTAGCTTGAACTTTTCGGTCTGAAGGCGAACTCAGCTCATAATCAAATTCAAATTCTGGGTCTGTTTTGATTGGGGAAATGGTATAAGTTTTGTCTACAGCCTCATAACCCTTACCTACAAGAAAGTCGTAAGCAGGTTTATTTTCGTCTGAGCTTTCCGAAAGAGTGTGTAGGTTGATTGTTGTTGCTGTTTTTTGAGTGTTAAGAAAATTAAATGTTGATATAGTGCGGTATGCAGGCGATAAACCAAAAGAGCTATCTGTACTGGATATAGCATTAATGTCCACTTCACCATATGAGCTGTCATCTTTTTGACTAAGTGTAAATAGGCCGTTGGAGGATACGATTTGATCTTCATATATAGACGAATCATCGTTAAAGTCAATTTCTCCAATATCTGCACTATCGACACTGAATGGGGAATCTATATATATATAGAAAGGGGAAGTTTTGTCGTTTGCTGTAATAGTGGTATTAATGTCATCGTAGCTGCTACCTTTAGCAAGAATTGTTAGTTCACTGCCGCCTTGTTGATTCGTTAACCTTTTGCGTTGATTATCAAATTTTATAGATTCTACCGCAATAGATTCAACACCATTTTGAGTAGATAATAAAAGATCTGAGGGGTTGCGAGTTTCTCTATAAGGAAATACTCCAAGACCATTATCGAATTCAAATCCAGTGATAGGATTAGCTAAACCAACAATAGGACCTTCCGATAATATTTCTGTCGCTTGATAGATCGAAAGAGACTCTAATTTTTGATATTTACCTCGACGACCAACAGTCAGCTCTCTAGTACCTTTGCGAAACCCATGGTTTTTGTTACTTGGAAGAATGGTCTCTATACATCTATCGTCTTTACTCTGAGGTCTCATATTCTCGTCTATCCCATTACCCCATAAAGTTGGTCTCATTGGAGTGTTGGGGTCATGGCCCTGCCACCAACTAGAACTAGCTCTGGCATAATTGGGGGAGTCAGATTTTTTTGTAGGACCTACGATTTTTAACTCATTAGATTTACCTCCAACAAAATAATTAGACGATGCATTACCTGCTGAACTTGAAAATGGTTTCTCCTGCTTGCCACCAAAAGGTAAGTCAAAGGTGTCTCTTTTTGAGTCGTCAAATGCGCCAAATTGATCATACGCTTCGAAAGATTCTGGAGTTTCTGAGCGTGTGGCGACAGTTTTAGATCTATTGTTTAAGTCTACCAAAATTTTGGGCTGTATGAAATCAGAATAACTGGGACCAGGATTTGTATAAATGTCTGCAGCATCGTAATTATAGTCATAGTTTTGTACGCTAGAACTAATTACTTTCGAACCCACTCTTAGCTGCCCATAAACAACAGGGATGGGTGTACCTTGTTCAATGGTGTTTTCATTATTGTTGTAAATGAAAGAGTTTGTGGTAATTTTTTCGTATTCTGGAGTTCCGTCATCCTCTATTCCTTGTAGCTTATCCATAGCTGTTTGCATAGCATAACCCATTGCGAAATTACCAGCAAATGCAGCAAAGGCAGCCGCACCTTCAATAACAGGCATAACATGATATGATTCAGCAGTAAATGGAATGTCGTGACAATAATACTCTAATTGATCTTGATTATTGTCAACAAAAACATACTGTACCCCATTCAAACATTTATTGAGGTAATATTTTCTAAATGGAGGAAAGTTAGAAGACAAACTATCAAAGAATTCGCGAATAGTCGACACATTTAAGTTAATGCTTTCGCAAAAATTCTCAGCCATATCTCCGTGCAAATGAAAAGTCCTCATAAATCCTTATACCTATATATTTTATACACTTTATTTTCTTCTAATTGAGACAATAATTCTCTCGAAGGGTATAGTTCGGCAGGATGATGCCAATAATAGATACCATCAAGGCATACAGCAATATGAAACAAAGGGAAGCTAAAAGGTTTAAAAACAATTAAATCTCCATGCTGAATATTATGGAAGTCAACAGGCAAAAATAACTTGTCAATACATTCTATCATGGTATCATTAGAATGATTTAAACGTCTAGACCAATTACCAATTTTGTCTGACAAATCAATCTTTAAATTGAGATTATAAAAATCCTTCACAAAAGTAATACAATCCTGAAAATATGGAATGAAAATTCTTTTTTCTAACCTCCTTGACTTATAACTTTTAGGGTAAAATAAAAAACTATTTTTAGAATTAACAGAAAATATAAAACTAGGTATACCTATAGAATTAGATATTTCTTTATCGAGTTCGCTGGGAGCAGGAGAATCAATTAAATGTGTATGAAATAAAGATATTACTTTTTGATCCAAATAATGACGATAAAAGTCATGGTTATCAGAAGAAAAAAAATGTGGATTAAAGGAGTTTAAATTTTCGCAAGGTATAAATTTATAATCAGAATATGTATCATTAAACGCAAAAAAGCCAAATTGCTCTGCATTTTTATTAGTGAGAGCATATTTAAAGGCTTTGAATATAGGTTTAGTATTTCCAGGCTCCTGGAAATCCTCCAAATGGCAATCCGTTTTCGTCTTCATGTTTTTGACCAAATCTATTATGGCAAGCAGTTAAAGTTTTAGGGCATACATCCAATGCCCACTTAGAGGGATCTTCGGCAGGCTCGATGCCCTGAACTTCATTTTCGAGACAAACATAAACCTTATCAACATCACGACTGCCTGGTTTAGCTCTAACAATGACAGCTGTACCTATGGCATAAGTTGTAGAAGCATTATATGGGGCAGGGGTATTATTAGATATGAGGGAATTTCCGTTTCCGTCAGATTTAGGTGGACCATTATAACCGCACCCGATAGAATCTCTATATCTCCATTGGCATACATTAAACACTACTTTTCGGCTGGGTATAAAAGCATTTTCTTTTTCTAGTGGAGACACTAACTCAAATTGAATAATATTTTGTGTTTCTGAGGTTTTTTTATTGATAATATAATTTTCTACCGGAAAAGACATTCCTGTATTTACCCCAAATGGATTTGTGTTATTGGGAAAATTGTCGCCATCCAAAAATTTAACAAAAGTACGAGTACGCTTGACAGGAAATCCAACAAAATCCTTAAAATACCTAGCTTTTAAGCTAAAAAAAGAATCTGTATTGTCTGCAGTTAAGGTTGGTCTAGGTAATTGAGAGTCACTATAATCGAAACCGCTAGCCTTAACGGGAATATAGTAATATTCTTTGTTGTTGAATTTAATTTTTGTATTAAGACCATTTTCTCCATTATGAAACAAGTAACTTTCTCCATGACCAAGTAGAACGATTTCATACAAAGTAATAAGTGTTGAAGGCTCAAGTTCAAAGATCTCTTTTTGTACCAATTGGTCCATGGTATATTATAAATTAATACGGCAAACATTCAATAAATGTTGCCTGTATCGTGTGGTTACCTTTATAAACAAAAGTGTGCTGCCATTCCGGACAGTAGAAATAAGATAATTTAACACCATGAGGTGTTTTACCTCGATTAGAATTTGGGGCATCTTTTTTTGGGTAATCTGCTTGTAGATGAAAGCCAAATTTTTTATAACCAAGATGACTTTCTAAAAACAACAATATTCTTTTTGCTTCTAAGTCTGATCGAGCATCGAAAGTTAGACTTAGATTATTTAAGTTGGGGTTAAATCCATATTTATTAAATTTTTTATAAACATCAGACGCCGTACTCGATTTGTACTTTGGTGAGCTATTTATTGATATTTGATTATTTGGGCGAAAATCAAACATTCTATATTGTAATTCACTGCCATTATGTTTTGGTTCATACGGATAGTAAGAACAGTCATTTGGGTTGTCAATATAAATTGAGTGACGCATATTAGTATGCTGAGTCTCCCAATCGTTTGATCCTACATGATCATAAAAGCTGTTATCTACGGAAACACTAGAGCCCGCATTTGAGTTAATAGTAATGCTACTTTCATCCACCTTTCTAGATACGTAAGTATCCGGTTGATATATATAATTTTTATTATTTAAAATAATACTTAAGTCGCTGGAAGTATTTGAAACATGTCCCCCGCCGGCAGAACTGAAGTTAAAATTTGCACTAATATTTTCATTAAAAATTGAACCAGGTTCAATACTGGAAAGAATACTTCCAGCAACAGAGGAAAGATTAACGGATACTGTATTATTATTGAAATAAGATTTATCGTGCTTATAGTCTAAGGATATGAATTTATTAGTCTTATATGGATAAAATGGCAATACATCAAATGGCTCTATTCTTTTATTGGTAAAGCTACCATTATTGGAATAATTTTGGGGGTCGTAATAGAATTGACTTTGAAGGAAACCCAAAAGATCATTAGCTTCATCATCTTTTATATTATTATAATTTAACTGTAATGACATATTAAGACCATTAATCCCTTTTAGTGTTCTTTGCGATCTATTGTCCCCTAAATTAATTGAGTCCGAAATAGAAGAAAAGCTAGCAGAGGATCCAAAGCCAGGCAGTAAATTATAAAATAAATTATAATCTGAATTGTCATGATGTGTGTTATTAATATCCATTATTGTATAGATTGACTTATGTTAATAGACCCATTAAGGTAACCATTGGATCCAACACTAAGGGATTGAGAAGTAATAACGCCACTACATGTAAAAGTATTTAATATATTATTAGAGTTATCCTCGAAACCTTGATAATTTAAATCTTTTAAAATAATTTTTATATTAGCTTCCTTACCATTAAAACCATCAGACAATATGTCTGGATTGATATGTTCTCCCTCTATAGATAAAGAAATATTACTAGATTTTTTAGACACTCTTTGAGGTACTAATCCGACTGTAGGGTCACTATTTATATTTGGAGCTTCGTATCGAACTACCCTATCAACATTCATAGAATAATCAAAACTGATAGGATGGTCCATATCCAGGTCTGTAGTTCCAATAATTTCACTATTCTGACCATGAGGAACGGATTGCTGATCATATAAATTGGAGGAAAAGTAATTATCGGTGAGACCATCAACATGATTTAAGGTGCCATAAACATTAAACGAAGCAGTAGCTTGAGAGATAGAATTAGGGGATAAGCTAAAAGCAAAAGATGTTAAGTAAATATCATCAAATGTAAAGTCGCCCAAAAATCCAGTCACACGTTCTTCGTCAACTGGCGGGTAAGCATTAGGGTCAGAAAGTCCAGTTATATTAAAAAAGTTATTTAAATTACCTGTATTCGGGTAAAAGTTTACGCTCAATTTTCCTTCTACAGGGCCGCTAGATACATATTTATATAAAGGCTTAAAATAGCCACTCTGAGCTTCCCCTTCAGTAAGATTCCAATTTCCACTCTTGGCATGTAGCGGTATGACATAATTATGGCCATCCGGATAAATATCTTCACTAAAATATAAATGCTTACCATTAGGGAATGTAATTTTTGAGTCTTTTTCTATCTTCCTGATCGAAGTAGCTAAGGGTCGAGGTGGTCCATCTGTTGGACCTAACGTAACAAAAAAATCACTATCTGCAGTAAAACTTGTGGTAGTATAATCCATATCTTCACCGATACCATATTCACAGATTTGAAGAATATTGTCATCAATTTGTCGAGAAATAGAAAGAGGTTGATTTACAGATAGAGTGGCATTTTCAGCAAATATATATTCACCATCCTTACCATTAACAGCTAGGTAAAGTGGGACATCTTCATATGGTAAGAACTTCATTTTTTATTGATATATCCGTTGTATACTAAATCAAGAGTTAATAAATCTTCACTTGTAGAATTAACTGATTGAGATAATAAGCGTGCTTTTTTAATTTCTATAGTTTCTATTTCACTATCATTAATTGGGTTGTTGAACTGAATAGATAGATCTTGTTGTTTTGGGGAAATTAAATATTCTTGTATTTTTGAAACTTCTGCATTATTTATATCTAAAGAAAAAGCTGCTTCTTGAAAAATGGGAAATTGTCTATCAACTTGTATTGGGAACGGAGATCCAATTTTATATATAGGGTTCCTGTCTATCCTTAGAGTGTAAGAAAATTCCGTCACACGGTTCGTTTGATAATGCTCGCAGTTTAAAGATATCGATCCTTGGTTGGGTATTGCTATGTTTGGATGAAGTTCTGAACCTGAAGCATCTATACCTGATCCTATATCTCCATAAACAGTAATAGATGAATTTGAAATCGGTATTCTACCTATACCAGCAGAAAGAGAGTACTCTGTCAGATAGCCATCAATAAAACCAAAACTTTTATCCTGATAATTTATACTACCACTGATTGCGTGGTCTCCAGTATAATTCAATAAAGGATCCGCCCCTATGTAGTACCTAGAAATATTAAAGTTTCCAATTAAGCTATCATTTCTTACTGGGTATGTATAACCTTGACCAATAATATTAATTGGACTTTCTTGTATTGAATACCCTCCATCTATATTAGTAACACCAGATAGTGGAATACCTGATAAATAGAAAGATTGTTCGTAATTTAATACAGCGTTATTATCTACCACGCAGCATACCTCCTACACGTTTTTCTTGGGAGATAACACCCAGAACAGCATCTTTAACTTTCGCTGCAAAAGCTTGTTGGCTACCATCTCCTCCATCAATATTAGCATTACCTCCGGATGAAACATTGATATTGACAGTAACATTACTTGAAGAAGTTTGATTCGATTCATTTTTTGTAACATCAGTAAGGTTGGAGCTACTATCAACTAAGCCACCTTCCTTCATCTTTGATGAGTTTAACCTATCAAAAAATCCAGGATATTTCTTTTCTACTTTATTGACGCTAGAAGCCTTGACAACATATTCACCCTTATCTAAAAGAACTGGACCAACCTTATCAACTCCGCCAGGCCCATAAACTTTACCACCAGAGCTATACCCTTGCATGCGTCTATTTAAAGAATGCGGAGAGAAATTACCTTGTTGTATATTATTATAATTTTGTTTGTTGGAGTAAGAATACGGGCTACTAGAATAAGTATTGCTCGATCCTTGCCTATTAACAAAAGTTGACATCTGTTGATTGGTGTAGGCGTGAGTGTTTAATCTAGATTCGTTACTACTTTGATTAGCATTAAATGCACTTGAATTTTGTGAAGTTTGATTTTGGTTAAAATAAGAATAGGGATTATTAATATTCGTATTAACAGCAGAATTTTTATTGGAATAAGAATAAGGATTAACACTAGCGTTAGACATGTTTACATTACCGCCCCTATGGGAATATGAATATGGATTAGAGTGAGAGCTCAAGTGAGAGCTCATATTAACCTTGCCGCCTTGATTAAAGTAAGAATAAGGTCCGGCATTTG
>Ga0055584_100003743_pt1 | contig 14937 bp, 15 predicted proteins | sample OSDHelmetaG_FD_58716 | JGI IMG/M metagenome (GOLD analysis project Ga0055584, IMG submission 58716) | Pelagic marine sediment microbial communities from the LTER site Helgoland, North Sea, for post-phytoplankton bloom and carbon turnover... | ecosystem: Environmental > Aquatic > Marine >... | reverse complement strand
TGTGTCTGACCACAGCCAAACGGGTGTGGCTGACGCGCTTTCTTCGGCCAGCGCTGAAAAAGCTAAAGACCATGAAAAAGCGATGATGATGGCGGCGAAAACGGTTCTAAGGCGATCTTCGGTCAACATTTGTTTCTCCTGTAGCTGGGACACGAAGGTGTGTCGATGACCCATGTTCTAGGATGCAAAGAAAGTGAATGGAATTGACTAATAATAGATATTTGATATAAAAAATCTGAATAGCGTTATCGGCCCCATTAGAGACTAAGGAGAGCGACATGGATTGGTCTGTGGTTCGGGACTTTCTTGCCGTTGTTGAGACCGGAAGCCTATCCGCGGCGGCTCGAAAACTACGTGTGAGTCAGCCAACACTCAGCCGCCGAATCTCAGATCTGGAAGAGAAATTAGGGGCAACTCTGTTTCTCAGGACCCCCAAAGGTTTGCTGATGACTGAGACCGGAGAGGGCATCCTGGCCGATGCGCTTGAAATGGAGACCCGAGCGCTGGCCATAGAACGACGCGCCGACGCTGGGCGAGACGCTTTAGAAGGGACCGTGAGAATCTCTTGCACGGAAGGGCTGGGGACAAAGTGGCTGCCCCGGCATCTTAAAACCTTCCATGACAGCTATCCGCGCCTACAGGTCGAAGTTCTGGTCGATAACCGTGCGGTCAACTTGGTGAGACGTGAGGCTGATATTGCTTTGCGTTTGTTTAGGCCAGAACAACCTGATCTCGTTGCCCGCAAATTGGGTGGCTTAGACATGGGGTTGTACGGCTCTAAGAGTTATCTGAAAGAGCGCGGCGTCCCGGCTAAGGTCAGTGATCTTAAATCCCACTTGCACGTTGGTTTTGATGAGAGCCTGACGCGGCGCTCAGATATTCAGTATCTCGAGAGTATGTTTAATCCTGATGCGATTGTGCATCGCTCAACAAGCTTTGTCGGACAATTTGAAGCTGCGCGAGCCGGCATTGGCCTTGCGATGGTCGACTGCTTTTTAGGAGATGCAGACCCTGATCTTGTGAGGATACTACCGACCAAACTGTATCACACGATGGAGGTATGGTTGGTGACGCACTCAGAGGTCAGCCGGTCCGCGCGCATACGTGTTTTGTTCGATCATCTTGCGGAGGCGTTTCAGTCGGATCGTGCATCGATCGAAGGGACACCGCCGGATGCAGCTGTGGCTTAGGCGGTCGTCAAAACACCAATGGGGCTTGCGCAGAAGGTCGACTGCGATCGTCTTCGTCGAACAAATCGGTTAACTGGGCCATGACCGCACCGCCCAACTCATCAACATCCATCAGGGTGACCGCGCGTCGATAATACCGGGTCACGTCGTGCCCGATGCCGATGGCCAATAATTGAACCGGCGACCGAGTTTCAATAAACGTAATCACGTCTCGTAGGTGTTTTTCCAAGTAGTTGCCCGGGTTGACGGACAGAGTCGAATCATCCACCGGCGCGCCATCAGAGACGACCATCATAATCTTGCGGGCCTCAGAGCGGCCGAGAAGGCGGCTGTGTGCCCAAGCTAAAGCCTCGCCGTCGATATTTTCTTTCAAGATCCCTTCGCGCAGCATCAGGCCCAGATTTTTGCGCGCGCGCCGCCAAGGTGTGTCTGCAGATTTGTAAACGATATGCCGAAGGTCATTCAGTCGTCCTGGGTGAGCTGGCTTGCCAGAGTCCACCCATTGCTTGCGTGCTTGGCCACCTTTCCACTGGCTTGTTGTGAAGCCAAGAATTTCGACTTTAACGCCACAGCGTTCCAAGGTTCGCGCCAAAATGTCTGCGCTCATCGCTGCAATGGTGATGGGGCGTCCGCGCATTGACCCAGAGTTATCGATGAGCAGCGTGACGACAGTGTCTCTGAATTCCATTTCCTTTTCGCGCTTGAACGACAAGGAGTGGGTTGGGTTGGCGACAATGCGGGCCAACCGGCTTGTGTCGAGGAGGCCTTCCTCAAGGTCAAACTCCCAACTGCGTACTTGTTGGGCCATGAGCTTTCGCTGGAGACGATTTGCCAAACGAGACACGACGCCCTGCATATGTGCCAGTTGCCGGTCTAATTGTTGCCGCAGACGTGAGAGTTCTTCGGGATCACATAAGCTGTTGGCATCTTCGATTTGATCGAACTCAGTTGTGTAAACACGATACCGCTCTTCTTTGAATTGGCGGTTGTGACCTGCCTGAGGTTTCGGCTGTTCGCCGTCGTTGCCTGGGTCTTCGGCAGATTCCATGGCGAAGGGAATGGACGATTCTTCGCTGTCTCCAATCTGAACATCTTCGTCTGTGTTGCCTGTCTCAGGCTCGGCATCACCTGATTCCGGTTCGGATTGGTCTTGACCCTCGCTTTCGCCCTCATCGCTTTCAGATGTCGACTCAGACTCTTCGTTCAGGTCAGGGCTTTCGTCTTCGTTCAGGTCGCGTCCGCCGTCGTCTTTTTCAAGGTCAAGAACCTCGATCATTTCTCGTAGGATGTTTGAAAAAGATTTTTGATCGTCGACGGAATCGACCAAGCGATCCAAATACGGCGCTAATGGTTCTCCGTATTCACGTTCTGCCACCTCAAGGACGTGCGCTCCGGCATCCCCAAGGTCGAGGACTCCGCACTTGGAGTGGATCATCACCTTCAGCGCATCTTGCATTTGGATTTGCACTGAGGCGCGTGCCATCTGGTAGCCTTCGAGGTGTAGGCGCTGCTCTAGGGCTTGGCCGAGGTTCGTCGCCACACCCATGTAATCTTGTGCGCCACGCACTTCTACGCGCGCCTGTTCCATGGCGTTATAGGCGTCGATGGCGTCTTTGCCATGGGGCATGCGCCGCTCGTGTACGCGATCGTTGTGATGCCGCAGTCTCATTGCGCTAGCGTCCGCAGAGCCACGTAGTCGAACAATGTTTTCTTTGTTCAGTTTCGCAGAGGGCAAGGGGAGTCGAACAGAGGAGCCTTGAGCGTTGCTTTTCTGATTTGTTGCGATCGGCGTATACGACACATTTGTGTCTGACCGCCCCGATAGGGCGCGTACGGCGGCTGTAGTTGCCGTTTTAAACGTTTCAACACGGCCTGAGTTACGGCCGGCGTCTCGTTCCATAGACGTTGCCGATTTCTTAGGTTGCGGCTTTGTAGCTGGTTCGTCGCGTGGCGGCATAGCCAGGCTTCCGGTTACTGAGCCGCGACCGAGTCCGGCAATTCTTCACCGAAGCAGCGCTGGAAGTACTCAGCCACGATTGGCCGCTCAGTTTCGTCGCACTTGTTTAGAAATGTGACGCGGAACGAGTACGGAATATCTTCAAAGATTTTCGCGTTCTCAGCCCATGTGATAACGGTGCGTGGAGACATCACTGTCGAGATATCGCCAGCCATGAAGCCGGCGCGTGACAGATCCGCCACCCGGACCATCGCTGATATCGTTTCTTGGCCTTCTTTCGAATCGTAAGCAGGGACTTTCGCGAGGACGATATCCGCTTCAGCATCGTGATCTAGGTAGTTCAGTGTTGCGACAATGTTCCAGCGGTCCATCTGGCCTTGGTTGATCTGCTGAGTGCCGTGATAGAGCCCAGTTGTATCGCCTAGGCCAACCGTGTTCGCGGTCGAAAACAGCCGGAACGATTTATGTGGGTTAATGACCTTGTTTTGGTCAAGGAGCGTAAGGCGACCTTCTACTTCCAAAACACGCTGAATCACGAACATGACATCCGGGCGACCCGCGTCGTACTCGTCAAAACACAGGGCGATGGGATTCTGAAGCGCCCACGGCAATATCCCTTCACGGAATTCAGTGACCTGCACTCCGTCACGCAAGACGATCGCGTCCTTACCAACTAAGTCTATCCGGCTGATGTGGCTATCCAAGTTGACGCGCAGGCATGGCCAATTGAGCCGCGCTGCCACTTGCTCAATGTGCGTCGATTTCCCGGTGCCGTGGTAACCCTGAATCATCACACGCCTGTTGTGGCTAAAACCTGCCAAAATGGCACGCGTGGTATCCGGGTCAAACTGATAGGCCGGGTCGAGGTCGGGCACATGCTCTTCGCGTGTGCTGAAGGCTGGTACGACCATTTTACTGTCGATACCAAAAGTCTCTTTTACATTGACCTCTGTGTCGGGGAGGCCATGGATTTGTTCACTATCGGGCGCCATTAAACGATCCTTTATTGCAGACCAGTTTATACCCCGATCAGCCTTGGTTTTGTATAGCGTGGAATGCCCTTAATTTTGCGGGGCTAACCGATGCCTTTTGTCCAGCCGCCGTCGGCCGTGAGGCAGGCGCCGGTCATGTTTGCAGCGCGCTCTGAGGCAAGGAAGGCAGCCAGGCGACCGATCTCATCAGGTTCTGCAAGCCGATCCATAGGAATTTGATCTTTGTAGTCCTGCTCGATATCGGCCACTGAGCGACCACTGCCCTCAGAGAGTTTGCCCATCAGTGTCGTCCAGCGCTCTGTCCGGGTCGGTCCTGGGTTCAGGGCATTGACGATCACGTTATGGGGGGCCATGTCTTCAGCGAGGCCCTTTGTGACGGCCAAGAGGGCGGCGTTTGCTGAGGATCCTGGCAGTAAGCGTGGTGCGGGCTGCAGGCCCGTGTTGCCAACAATATTAACGATTCGGCCGCTCTTATTTTCGATCATGTGCGGGATAACGGCTCGCATCATGCGAATGGTACCCATGACTTTGAGCTCCATGCTGTCCTGCCAGACTTCCTCTGGAATTTCCCAAAAAACCCCGCCTTGCGAGGCGCCAGCCGAGTTGACCAGGATGTCGATGCGGCCAAAGGCGTCGATGCCTTGCTTGACGAGTGCATCGCCAATCCCAGTTTCGGTTAGGTCGGCGGCGATAGGGATGGCTTTGATTCCGTGTTCTGTCGATAACCCATCGGCCTGGGCTTGTAGCGCGCTTTCGTCTCTTGCCGTCAGGATTAGGTGTGCGCCTTCTGCCGCAAGAGCAGCGGCTGTCGCCGCTCCAAGGCCTTTGCTGGCGCCTGTGATCAACGCGACTTTGTCTTTTAGGAGGAGGTCCATGGATTCAATGCCTTGAAGAGATGGGTGTCTACTCTGACGGTTGGGTCAGGGCGGTTCGGAGTATGTGATAGGCAGCGTTGATTGTTTTTAATCTGTCTTCTGATGCGGTTGAGCCGCCATTCGTGTCTGGATGATACCGCTTCGCCAATTCTTTGTATCGCGCCTTAAGGGTTTCCATCGTGACGGCACCCACCAAGCCAAGGCTGCGGCGCGCCTTTAATTCTTCTGCAGATGCCTTTGGCTGACTATGCCCTGGGGTGCTCGGGTCTTCCATGGCTTCGCGATAAACATCAAACGGGTCGTATACCGTGTGCCATGGCCGACCCGGCGCGTGGCACTCGCCCATCTTCCAGGTTGGCCGGTCCCACGTGGCGGTGCTGCGAAACTCGATTTCCATGTCTTCGGGTGCGACGCCCTGGTGGTAGTTCCATTGTGCGTTGTAAAGACGGACATGCTCGAGGCAGAAAAAATAATAGTCAGATAATGAAGAATCCTGGGGTGCCTTATGGACGCCTCCCTCAGTGCAGCCTCGCCATTGGCAGTGGCGGATGGCACCACTGCCTGCGGATTGCGCGCCTGGGAATCGGTCTTCAGTTGTCGATGTTTTAGTCATTTTATAAAGTATCGGGACCTAAGCGGAGGGGCGCAATATTGCTTCTTCCCATGAAGTATGCTTGCTGACGTTAGCTTTATACGTTGCACAAAGAAGGAGAGTCTCGTTGGGCGAATATAGTGACCGCATCGAACGTAAACTAACCGAGGCTCTTAAGCCCGTTCGCCTTAATATTGAAGACGAGTCTCATAAACATGCGGGTCATGCTGGTGCCCATGCGGATGGCGGTGGTGAAACGCATTTCAGCGTTGAAATTGTGTCAGACGTGTTTGTTGGTCAAAACCGTGTTGCTCGCCAACGGCAAGTTTACGCCCTGCTTGCGGAAGAATTGAATGAACGCGTGCACGCCTTATCCCTCGCGACTTTGACACAAGAGGAAGCAGCAAAAAAACCTGCTGCCTAATCGCCCGTATAGTGGTCTGGAAATTCGCGTTTAACGATTTCTCCGTCGGCATCCCAGGCGTGGCACGTGTCGAGAATAGGCGGCCGTTTTATGGCGCCGGACTTCAAGGCTGCGCCTAGTCTCCCCATACGCTTGCCGACGAGGGTTTGAAACGCGGTTGTTGCGATTGGTTTGATAAGTTCAACAAGGTGCGTGCACCCTTTAGTGCCGCCCAGTCGTTCTTGAACTTTTTTCGTTAGGCCTTGAGAGATACGAAGTCCAACCAGGGCTTTAAAATTAGGGGTGATATCTCCGCACAAATTGAAGGGGCTGAAATCAGTGACGGCGACGCAATCTCGAATGGTGAGTGTGTCATCGACTGTCAGTCGCAACCCCATCCCGTGAAGGGGTTCCCCTGCTTTGATCTCTGTTCGGTCGTGATTAGGGAAGTTGTAGGTCTTGATGTCGGTCATCCAGCCATCAATGTCCCACATGCCGTCTGCGCGCTGGTAACCACGGCATTCTATGGTGCGGGTATGGAGTAACTCTCGGTCTTCGGTTGGCTTGGGAAGGGGCATGACAATCCTGGACGTATTGGAGAATGTTCAGGCAGTCCTACCCGAACCCTATACCCAGGCAAAGGTCGAACTGTGTATGGCGCCCATGCAGTGAAGGCAGGGCTATTGTGTTGCGGCTGCTGAGCAGATCAGCCAGTGCCGTAGTTTTCGCCATAAATGAAGGCATTACGATCCTTCAAGTCTTCTTCAAGTTCTAGGTTGTAGATGGCATAGAGATCTCGAACGGAAACCATTCCTACCAACGCTTCCCCGTCCGTGACGGGAAGGTGGCGATAATTGCGTTGGATCATCATCTTGAGTGCTTGCGCCGACGTGTCGTCAGGGTGAAGGGTGTCTGGGTCCGCCGTCATGATGTCTTTGGCAGTCGACGTGTCTGGGTCGTTTCCAGCGGCAATCACGCGCGCCGTCATGTCGCGTTCAGTGATAATCCCAACGAGACGGTCTCCTTCGGTTACCATAACGGCCGCGATCCGTTTTTCATGCATGAGCTTAGCAATAGCGCGGGCCGTATCGCTTAGGTTCACTGTAACTAAGGTTTGGCCGCTGATTACATCCGGGACGATCTTGCGCATCATAGCTTTAAGTCTCCACCGGTAGAGATGTGCCAGACGCCAATGTCTGACTCTGAGCAGAAAGTGTCGCGCTCCACATCCAGCCGGTCAAGCTATGGCCCAGACAATGCCTATTTTTCGTCAGAAATCCGGGATTCAGGGGGTGCTTCGTCACCTGTTCGTGGTGGCGTGACCCGCATCTGCACGATTTGGTTGCGCTGACGGCGCAAGATTTCGAATCGGAAGCCATGGAACCGGAACACCTGCCCGGGGGCAGGAATGGTGCGGGATTCAGCCATGACGAGTCCAGCAATTGTCGATGCCTCTTCGTCCGGCAAACCCCACTCGAATTCACGATTGAGGTCGCGAATTGTGACGGAGCCGTCAACGAGGTAGCTACCGCCTCTTTGGGGTTTAACGCCCGAGACTGAAACGTCGGTTTCGTCGACGATGTCCCCAACGATTTCCTCAAGGATGTCTTCAAGGGTCACGACGCCCTGTAAGTCGCCGTACTCATCGACGACAATCGCGAAGTGTTCGCGGCGTTCTCTGAAGGCGTTAAGTTGGTCGAGAAGGTTTGTTGTTTCCGGCACGAACCATGGTTTCACACTGGCGGATAAAATATCGATCGAGCTTAAGTCGTTGCCAGCAGATTGAAGGGCTCGCAGAACGGCCTTTGTGTGCAAAACCCCAACGATGTTTTCTGTGCGTTCGCGCCACAACGGTATGCGCGTATAAGGGCTTTCGGAAACTTGCGCGAGAATTTGACCTAACTCCAAATCCGCATCGATTGTTACAAGGCCCTTCCGATGGGTCATGATTTCGCGGACTTCGACGTCGGTTAAATCCAGCACACTCCGAAGCATGGCCCGCTCATGCTTGATCTCATCTTTAATGACGGCTTCGCCAGTGTGCAGGTCGATGGCCCCACGTAACTCTGAAAGAGTTTGTTGAGCAGTCAGGACGCGCTCTGTGCTTGCGCCCAATAACGCGAGGGCGACTCGCACAATGCCTTGAATCACAACGTTGACCGGCCTGAAAACCCAGGTCAGTACCTGCATGATTGGGGCTACGGCGAGCGCCATTTTGTGGGTGTGAATGAGAGCGTAGGTCTTGGGTAGAATTTCAGCAAAGATCAAGACCAGCAAAGTCATGACGATTGTAGCGTAAACAACGCCGTTCTCACCGAAGGTTTGGATCATCAAGCTCGTTGTGATGGCGGACGCCAGAATATTGACGAGGTTGTTGCCCAGGAGGATCGTTGCAATCAGTCGCTCACGATGGCTTAGGAGCTTGTTGACTGTGGCTGCCCGCTCGTCGCCATCATTCTCGCGTTGGTGCATGAACGAGCGTGATGTGGCCGTCAACGCTGTTTCGGAGCCGGAGAAAAAGGCTGACAACAGCAAAAGAAAAAAAACGAAACCTGCGGTAAACACCATTGGTGAATGACTCCGAAGCGATCAGGGATTTAAACAGAGAGAGTGGCGTCGACGATAGCAGTAAGGTCGTCCCGTGGGACGTCCTGCGTTAGAAATGCTTTTCCGATACCGCGCGCGAGAACGAATGTGATGTTGCCGTCGGCAACTTTTTTGTCCTGCATCATGTGGTCGAGGAAGACATCTGTGGCGATGCGCCCAGCTTGGCCAGGCGGGGTCGTCGACAATCCAATTGTATTGAAATGCTGACGAACGCGATTGGCGTCATCAGCAGGGCAAAGGCCTAGGCGAACAGATAGGTCGAACGCCATGGTCATGCCAATGGCGACGGCTTCGCCATGCAATATGGCGCCTGAATACCCGAGTTCAGCTTCGAAGGCATGGCCGAATGTATGGCCGAGATTGAGCAGCGCCCGCACGCCGTTTTCACGTTCGTCGTCGGCGACAACGCGGGCCTTTGCTCTGCAGCTCACTTCGATGGCCTGGGTCACGGCTTCCGCGTCACCGTCGACAACCTTTTTACCGTTCTGTTCGAGCCAATCCCAAAATACCTCGTCGCCTAATAGCCCGTACTTGCAGACTTCCGCGTATCCGGCGAGGCGTTCTCGTTCTGGCAGAGTGTTTAAAGTGTTGATATCTGCCAGCACGGCTTTTGGCTGGTGAAAGCTTCCCGCTAGGTTCTTGCCTTGTGCCGTATTGATGCCGGTCTTACCGCCAACCGAACTATCAACCTGGGCGAGGAGCGTTGTTGGGATCTGGACAAAGTCGATGCCCCTCAGTGTGGCCGCAGCTGAAAATCCGGTGAGATCGCCAATGACACCGCCACCTAGGGCAATCGCAGTTGTCGACCGCTCAACTCTCGCGGATAGCATCGCTTCGACGACGGCCTGAAACTGCGTGAAGCTCTTTGTTGTTTCTCCGGGAGGCAGAATCAAAGCGTCACTTTGAATGCCGGCCGATGACAGGGATGATTGCAGCGGCTTAAGATAATGTGGTGCGACGTTTTCGTCCGTCACGATGAACGTTCTAGGTTTCTGAAGCGCGGGACCGAGTAGGCCGCCAGCGCGTTCTACTAGGCCCGGCCCGATGTGAATGGGGTAGCTACGATCATCGAGAGCGACGGTTAATGTCGTGTGCTCAGTCATGACGCATCACTGGTGGGCGATGTTTTCACCGCAGGTATGTGGTCGGCTAGCGCGTCGATCACGCGCCCGCACGTGACGTTAGCATTGTCTGATCCGGTGTCCACGACGACGTCGGCCTCGGCATATACTGGGTAGCGTTGGTCGATAAGCGCTGACAGTATTTCCCGCGGGTCACTGCTGTTGAGTAAAGGGCGATGACTACGACCTGAGGTCCGCGACACCAATGTATCGAGATCTGCGCGCAGCCAAACTGATAGTGCCTTCTCCCCGATGAGCGCTCTCGTTTGCTCGTCGATGAATGCCCCGCCTCCGGTTGCGATGATTGATGGCGGTCCATCTAATAACCGTGCAATGACCCGTCGCTCTCCATCCCGAAAGGCTTCTTCGCCGTATTGCTCGAAAATGTCGACGATGGAGCATCCTGCGGCGGCCTCCACTTCCAAGTCAGCATCAATAAATGGGATGTCCAGGCGTTGCGCCATGCGCCGACCGACGCAGCTTTTGCCAGCCCCCATTAAGCCGACCAAAACGATGATCGTGTCTTGGCCTGGGTTTCGACTTGGTGAATGGGCGGCGCTGGTCATGGTAAGTTTTGCTATAGACGTGGGTCAGAGATCAAAAAAAGTTTCAGCAGACAGCCTAGGCTCCGTCGCGTGAGATTTGCACGAATCAGCTTGCTTAGCCTGTCCTTCGCTAGACATTATCACACCTCTCACGTAGTGTCCCGGCCATCGGAAAGGGTGTGTTTAGGCGTCGCCATAGCCAAGACACAGAGTCGCCCTCGGAAGGTCACAGTTCATTGCAACTGTCACGGATTAGGCGGGTCCGCTCACACTATAATTTGGTTCAGAGCCTAAATCATGAAGCTTATTACTAAAATTCTGGTCGTCCTGGTTCTTTTCCTCATTATTGGGGGGGCCGTCGCGCTTGCGACCTGGGACATGCCAGCCCCCACTGCTCCACGCGAGAAAACAATCTCCAATGATCGATTCCGCTAAGCTGATGAGTCCAAGTGCTCGAAAAAGTAGAGATGCCTCTTTTTACGGGGCTATTTTCGTGGTTTTGGCCTGCAGTGTGGCTCAGGCGCAAGACTCGTCGCAGCTTATCAGTCCGGACAGTTCTATCCGAGCGGTCGAGGCCTTGCCGCCACCAGTTTCGTTGGTCCCTGATTCTTTCTCGCTGAACACCGGCAGGCCCGGCGCAGGGGGCATTGTGGCCGACGGTGAAATCTCCATTAGGCAGTTGGATGCGTTAAGTTCGGATTCAATAGGCCTGCTCGACGAATTTACGGGTGGCCTGGCAGTCGATCTTTGGTCAGGAACTTCGAAAGAACTGGTCGACCTGCTTTTACCCAAGCTGCCTAGGCGCCTAAAATCAGGAGCCGCGCGAGACCTAACCAAGAGGTTGCTCCTCTCGGTCGCACGTCCACCAGAGGTCGCGCCAGTTGAAAACGTTTTCGTTGATATGACAGCGATCGTACCAAGTGCGATTGGCTTCACATCCGATGCGTATAAGCAGTCTGAACTTTTGGAAGCGGATGTAGAACAGCCTGAGTCCGTGGAACTGGCCTTATTAGAGCGCCGCTTAACTCAATTGGCCGCGATGGGGGACTGGTCTTCCGTAGGTGCGCTCATTATTCAGGTGCCGCAAGCATCTTTGACAGATGGCATTCGTATTCTGGCATCGGACCTAGCCCTTGTAGAGGGACGCGTAGATCAGGTTTGTCTAGACGTTACGGAAAACTTGAGAGTTTCGACAAAGCCGTATTGGCAAAAGGCTTTTGCATTTTGTCAGTTGAGTGACGGCAACGCGGCTAGCGCCTTTCTGACGTTAGATTTGCTTAGGGAAACGGGCATCGATGACGCGGCCTTCTTCTGGGTTGCAGAATTGATGGCCGGTAATCGACCGATCACGCCAAATGGGCTTACGCGTTTGTCGCCCTTGCAGCTTGCCATGTTGCGCCACGCCGGACGCCCGTTCCCGCCCCAATTGGTGCGCGATGGCGACCCGACATTACTTCGTGTTTTGGCAACGTCAGAGCCTTTGTACGTTGTCACGCCAGACGAGGCAGAAGACGTCGTCGCGGATCGTTTGAGGCAGGCCCTTGACCTACGCCTAGAGTCAGCGGAGCGGGCGGTTCAACTAGGGGCGCTTGATGTTGATGTGCTGCGAACATTGTATCGAGCAGAAGTGGAAGTCGAAGATATTGATGGTCTCAATGAGATGTCGTCATCAAACGCGGTATCTGCGGCGCAAGATCAAGATGAACTTGAACCAATCTTGGATTTGAGTTCGATTCCAGTCGCGACAGCCATTGACCGCGCGCGCCTTTTTATACTTGCCGAGGAACAGTCTATCCCGACGGCTAAAGCCGAAGTTGTTTCACGTGCAATCGATTTCGCACGCAATGACCGTGGACGAAATGGGCCAGATGTTGGCGCAATGGGACAGGTGTTTGCACCGCTCATTCTCGAATTAGAGCCGACCGGGGATTTGGTATGGTTCGCCGGAAATGCAGCACGGGCACTGATCTCTGCCGGAGAGGTGCGTGCCGGCGAGGAGTGGCTCGCGTTGTCTCAGGCGTATGCGAGAACCAGCATTGAAGCGTCAGATGTCGCTGCTGCGATGTGGCCAACAGAGCGCCAGTTGCGGCCTTCCATGATGAACCGGTTCACACCCCTTCGTTTTAAACGGTGGGAAGAGTCTCGCCCGCCTGGCTTATTGGCGAATAACAAAGCGTTGGTGCTCAGCACGTTAACTGCATTGGGCGAACCCGTCGTCGCAGCTGACTGGATGGGGCTCATGGACCGGCGTGTGCGAAGTTCTATTGATATGCCAGCGCCCCAAATTTGGAATGGCTTGGCTCTTGCCGCGCAAGATGGTCGTGTCGGTGAGGTTATCATGTTGGCGTTGATCATGCTCGATGAAGCCGGTCCTTCTGGCTCCTCCCCTGTGATTCTGTCGCATGTTGTTTCTTCGCTCATGACTGTTGGACTTGAAGATGATGCGCGTCTATTCGCAGTTGAGGCCGCGCTCATACAAGGTTTGTAAATCCCGCTAGACCGACTTTAGGTGGACCGTGAGCCGCTACATTGAGTCTTTCCTTGATATGATGTCCGCAGAGCGCGGTGCGTCCCCTCATACGTTGGATGCGTATTCACGGGATATCGTTGGATTCTCCGAGAGTATAGATGGCGACGTTGCGAGGGCTACGTCGGAACAATTGCGCGAATACTTCGACGATATTCTTGCGCAGGGCCTTAAACCTCGAACAGCTGCGCGCCGACTATCGTGTTTGCGGCAATTTTTTCAGTTTCTGTTTGCGGAAGGGGTCCGTGACGATGACCCGACGTCAATCCTCGATAGTCCGAGGCAGGGATCGCGTCTTCCCAAGTACCTAGGCGAGGATGAAGTTGATTTGCTGCTTGAGGCGGCTAGATCTGAAAGTACGCCTGCTGCTCTGCGCCTGACGGCAGTTCTTGAACTGCTCTATGCCAGTGGCCTTAGAATTTCCGAGCTTGTGTCTCTGCCGTTAGCCGCAGTCGCGCGGGAGCGACCCGTGATCATCGTTCGTGGTAAGGGCAATAAAGAACGCATGGTTCCTGTTGGCGCAACTGCTAGGGCGGCAGTCGCGTCGTACTTAGAAGTCCGGCAGAGTTTTATTCCGGCCAATACAAAAAACTCTCGCTGGCTGTTTCCATCGCGCGGGGCAACTGGCCATGTCAGCCGGGACGCTGTTGCTAAATCTCTTAAAGATCTCGCTATCGCAGCCGGTATCGCGCCGTCACGTGTATCGCCTCACGTGCTGCGGCATTCGTTTGCCTCTCATCTGCTCGCCCATGGCGCTGATCTTCGGAGTTTGCAGCAGATGCTTGGGCATGCTGATATTTCGACCACACAGATTTACACTCACGTTTTAGATGAACGTTTGCGCCGGTTGGTTGAAACCAACCACCCCCTGGCTGGCTTGAAATTCTCTGACTAGAGTACAGAACCGCGATTTATATCCACAGGACCGAACGGCAGGGTTTTGCCATCGGGCCGGAAAGCGGTTAGGCTTTTGTCACCATGTTGGGGCCGCGTAAAGAAGGGTGAACGTAGCGATGTCAGGTGCCGTTGATAATTGTCCGGCTCTTGTTCTGAACGCCGATTTCCGGCCGCTCAGCTACTTCCCTTTGTCTCTGTGGTCCTGGCAAGACGCCATCAAGGCGGTGTTTCTAGACCGCGTTAATGTCGTGTCCGAATACGATACGGTTGTTCACTCACCCAGTTTTGAATTTAATCTGCCAAGCGTGATTTCGTTAAAGCAATTCGCACCGACAGACCGGTCGCCAGCTTTTACACGGTTCAATGTTTTTCTGCGCGATCGCTTTACATGTCAGTATTGCGGCATCAATCAGTCGGCCAATGACCTAACCTTTGATCATGTTTTGCCGCGCTCTCGTGGTGGCAGGACCACGTGGAAAAATGTGACGACAGCGTGCTCATCTTGCAATTTGCGCAAAGCCAATAAAACACCACGTGAGTCAGGGATGGCCTTAAAGCAAGTGCCGATGAGGCCACGTTCACATCAATTGCAAGAGTCAGGGCGTGCTTTCCCACCAAACTACCTGCATGAAAGTTGGCGGGATTTTCTGTACTGGGATTCTGAACTCGATCCTTGGTAGTCGGTCGCCTCGTTTCGGCGGCGTGACTAAACTCGCGCCGAGAGCCAAATAGCTAATCGTGATCCAGTTTTAATGGCACCTGTCAGGAGCGGGTAAGCTGGTGCGTTTTCTGCTCCCTCGGCTAACCCAATTTCCCGGTGATGCTGCTCATCGGCCCTGAACTCTTCAATGGTATCGCGAAGTTCAGCCTCATCATCTCCCAAGGTCTCAGCCTGGGCGGCGTAGTGTTCATCGATGACTTCTTCGATGGCGACTGTGCAGGCCATCGCAGCGTCTCGCCCAAGCAAGGCCGTGCCTGCACCCAGAGCAAAGCCGGCGATGTGCCAAAGCGGCTGGAGCGCTGTCGGTCTAATGTGCCGATTAGTCAATTCTTGATTGAACCGCTCCAGGTGCCCAAGTTCTTGGTCGAGCATCTCCCTCAGAATCGGTTCTGCGTCGGTACCAGCCAGGACGGCTAATTGTCCTTCGTAGATACGTTTAGCGCCATATTCGCCTGCTTGGTCGACACGGACTATTTGTGCCACAAGTTCGCTGGCATCCGGGTCGCCAGG
>Ga0055584_100003742_pt1 | contig 14941 bp, 14 predicted proteins | sample OSDHelmetaG_FD_58716 | JGI IMG/M metagenome (GOLD analysis project Ga0055584, IMG submission 58716) | Pelagic marine sediment microbial communities from the LTER site Helgoland, North Sea, for post-phytoplankton bloom and carbon turnover... | ecosystem: Environmental > Aquatic > Marine >... | reverse complement strand
AGCCCAGCACTGGCCGAGCGTGAGCGCTGGTTGGTGCTTAATAAGCTGGATATGGTGCCAGAAGACGAGCAGCAAGAGCGCTGTCAGGCAGTCATTGACGCCCTTGACTGGAAAGGCCCTGTATTCCAAATTTCTGCTATTGCCAAAACTGGCACCGACGACCTAGCCAAGACCATGATGAACTTCATCGAGGACTGGGAACTGCGTATGGAAGAAGATCCAGAAGCAGCCGCAGCCGAAGAAGATCTAAAGGCTCGCCTAGAAGAAGAAGCGCGCCAACGCGTACAGCAGCTTAAGTTGGCTCGTGCTCAGAAGCGTCGAGCAGAAAAAGAAGGCGTCGATCAAGATGACGACTTTGATGATGACGATTACGATGTAGAGGTCGAATACGTCTATGAGTAAACGCACTGTTGGTGCATCTAGCCAACGTTGGGTAGTCAAGGTTGGTAGTGCGCTACTTACCGATGATGGTAAAGGTCTGGATACCCAGGCCATTGCTGGCTGGGTAGATCAGCTAGCGTCTCTTTGTGCCAGTGGTGTTGAGCTGGTGCTCGTGTCCTCTGGCTCTATTGCCGAAGGCATGGTGCGCCTAGGTTGGGATAAGCGCCCAACCGAGGTGTATAACCTACAAGCGGCAGCTGCGGTAGGCCAAATGGGTCTAGTGCAGTGCTATGAGCGCAATTTTGGCCGCCATGGTCAGCATACGGCGCAAATTCTCCTGACTCATGATGACTTATCTAACCGCAAGCGTTACCTTAATGCCCGCGCCACACTGCAAGCCCTAGTTGGCTACGGTGTAGTGCCGATCATCAATGAGAATGACACTGTCGTAACTGACGAAATTAAGTTTGGTGACAACGATACCTTGGCTGCGCTTGTGGCCAACTTGGTACATGCTGATCTACTCGTAATCCTGACGGACCAAGATGGTCTGTGCGATAAAGATCCACGTCATCATGCTGATGCCAAGTTGCTGACTCAAGTGCAAGCTGGCGACCCTAGTCTAGATGCTATGGCTAGCAACAAAGGCGGTGTGCTCGGTAGTGGCGGTATGTTCACCAAGGTACAGGCGGCTAAGCTAGCGGCACGTTCTGGTACCCAAACTATTGTGGCCAACGGTCGTGAAGAAAATATCCTTCTGCGTTTGCGTGAAGACGAAATGCTTGGTACCTTATTTACTCCAGATCAAGAACCTTTAGTGGCGCGCAAGCAATGGTTAGCTGGCCACTTACAGGCTAAAGGTGAGGTGTGGCTGGATGCAGGCGCGGTACAAGTGCTAAAGCAACAAGGCAAGAGTTTATTGTCTGTTGGTGTTACTAAGGTAGAGGGTGATTTCTCCCGCGGTGAAATGGTGCAAATTAAAGATCCGCAAGGCGAAGTTATTGGCCGTGGTTTGATTAATTATAAGGCCCGTGAAGCTGCGCAAATTTGTGGTGTGCCAAGCAATCAGATTGCTAGTGTCTTGGGGTACGATAATGAACCTGAGCTGATACATAGAGATAACTTGGTTTTAGCTTAGTCTTATATCCACACTATTTCAGCGCTAGGTAATAGTGTGATAAAAAGGGTTCTTGATAGAGCTCTTTTTTTATGACTGAAGAAAACTAAAAGGTAGTGAGTTATGCAGCAAGGACAGCAATTAAATCAAGAATCGTTGGCACAGATTCGTGGAGATTGGTATAAGGCCTATTTCGCGGCTGACCTAGATTATCTGCTAAAAGTCGAAGCTAAGGGATTTACCTATATCTCTGTTTTGGGAATAGAAGACACCTGTCAACGCTATAAGCTCATTCAAGAGCGTGTTGATAGCGATAGCTGGTTTCCCTCTGAGGCGCATCGTGAAGATCTCTCAGCTAGTTACCAATTCCTTGGTAGCCATTGCTATGTGACCGGTGAAGGTCGTATTCATGCAAATGCGAATGCCGCTCACAACCGTTATTTTAGCGAAGTGTGGAGTTTTGGGGATAGTGGTTGGCAAATACTGAGCTTGCATGCCAGTGTGGTGCCTGCTTAGGAGTCTGTGCTTTAGCAATTTGATAAATTTGTGCTTTGCTTAGAGTAGTGGTAATGGGTCGGTAAATCGGATTAAAGGAGAAAGTATGCAGCCTGATAATAATTCCCATAGTATGTTGATTGGCTATATTTTATGGATATTTGGTTTTTTGGGCTTCCATCGTTTTTATTTTGGTAGGCCAATCTCGGGGACCATTTACTTCTTCACTCTTGGGCTATGCGGTATTGGCTGGCTAGTGGATTTGTTTCTTATACCCGGTATGGATCGGGATGCCGATGAAACCTACTTAACAGGCAACAAGGATTATAATATCACTTGGTTATTGTTAACCTTCCTTGGCATTTTTGGATTACACAGGTTTTATTTGGGTAAATGGTTTTCTGGCTTGATATGGTTGCTTACTGGCGGTGTATTCTTGCTGGGTATACTTTATGACCTGTGGACTCTTAATGAGCAGGTTGATGATGTAAATAGAGGTGGGTGATTATTCGGCTAGGTATAAATGCCAGCGCAATCTTAATTCTGTTGAATAGCCCATGGTAGCGTAGGTGATTTCACCTTGGCTGTTCACAACAAAGGTGGCGGGGACGCCATGGGCATTCCAGCGCTGTGCCAACTCGCCTGACCAGTCCAGCATCACCGGGAAGTTCAAGCCTTGTTTGCGCAAATAGGATGCGATTTCTGTTGGTGTGCCGGAGGATGTGGCTACAGCAATGACGGGGTAGTCTTCGGCAATGCTGTCGATGCTGTCTTCTTCCATGCGGCAAATCGGACACCAGGTGGCCCAAAAATGTACCAGAACAGGCTGGCCGTGCCAGTCAGATAAAGCCATTGGCTGGCCCGATAGACTTATTCCTGTCAGGTCTGGTGCAACGACCTGTTTCGGTAAATCCCGTGCTTGCCACCACTGGATAGCGAGCATGATGACGGCAAAGATCAGTAGATCACGTAGCCAGCGCTGCCATCTGTTTAATGTCATTTTTGACGTTGTTCCAAAGCCAAGAAGTTATCAATACCAGCGATTTTATCTTCCGCATGGTGATTCACATAAATCACCGAAGTTTCGCTACCAGAGCAGATCTTTTCGATCAAGGCTAATACCAACTGACGGTTCATATCATCTAAACCTAAGCAGGGTTCATCTAGAATTAACAGAGGTGGGTGCTTGACCATGGCGCGGGCAATCAATAATAAGCGCTGGTCACCATAGGACAGTTTTTGGAAAGGGGTGTCTGCACGGTCGCTCATGCCCAGCACGGCCAACCACTGGTCGGCAATTTTCTTTTCTTGGTCAGAGGCCTTGGTGTACAAGCCAATGCTGTCATGGAAACCAGAAATAATGACATTGCGTAGGCTTATTTGTACGCGGTATTCCCACTGTAGGGCAGTGGATACGTAACCAATAAATTGCTTAATCTGCCAGATGCTTTCACCACTGCCACGCTTAAAGCCAAACACAAATATGTCGTTGGTGTAGCATTGTGGGTGATCGCCATTGATGATGGACAAGATGGCGGTCTTGCCCGAGCCATTAGGACCGCTAAGCTGCCAGTGCTGGTTGCGTTCAATGGTCCAGTTAAGTTGGTCGATGAGCTTAAATTCATCGTACTTGATGGTTAAGTCAGTCAGTTTTACTAGGGGCTGATCCATCGGTAGTTTGGGAATAGCCGACTCGGCTTCGGCTTCTGGAATATCAAGATCTGAAGTCTTGATATGTAACAGCTGATAGAGGTTGTCGTAAGCCTCTTGGTCAGACTTGTCTACCTGATGTTGTAATTCGCCTTGGTCCATATAGGCAATATGGGTAATGAACTCGGGGATCTCGTCAAAACGGTTGAGTATTAGCACCATGGGTACTTTGGTGACTAGTTCGTTTAAATAACCTTGCAGCATGGCTAATGTATCTGCATCAAGGCCGTCAAAAGGTTCGTCTAGCAACAATAATTGTGGCTTGCAGGACAGGGCGCGAATAATCATCACCTTGCGAGATTCGCCCGTGGATAGTTTGCGAAAGGCGCGGTCTAGAATATATTCAAGTTCGAACTTAGCGATCATGGCATGGGCAGTGTCAGGGTCGAGGCAATCATTAAAAATGATATCTCGAACTGGTGTGCCTTCGCTGATAATGTCCATGATATCGGCGTCGTCTTTCTTACGTTCCTTGTCGATCAGCTCTTCTTGTGCCTCAAAGGACACCACGCCAATGCGTTCTGGTAAACCACTGATTTGACCATCGGTAATATCACCTGCGCCTGCTAAGGAGGCTGCCAAAGCGGATTTCCCGGCACCATTGGTACCCGTAATCACCCAGTGGTGCTGGTCTTCAATGGCCCAGTTGATATTGTGCAACTGGAAGCGTTGGTCAAAATCAACGCTTAAGTTTTCGACGGTGATGGTCATGGTGTTACTCACGTTATTTTGTAGGTCGGGTTTTAATCCGACGTGCTGTTGTCGGACTAAAGTCCGACCTACAAAAAAGCCAGGCGAACCTGGCTTTTTATTTATTGTTTAATCCAGTGGATTATACAATCTTCTTCATGTCAGCCATGTAACCACGCAGTTCGGAGCCGATGGCTTCAACTGGGTGTGCACGTAGGGCTGCGTTCACTTCGATCAAGCGCGCGTTATCAACACCAGTGTCGTCCATGCTTAGGCCACGACCGATAACGTCGGTGCTGATGTCCTTCATGAAATCGCCTAGTAGTGGCAAACAAGCGTGGTTGTACAGGTAGCAACCGTATTCTGCAGTGTCAGAGATAGTGGCGTTCATTTCGTACAACTTCTTACGCGCAATGGTGTTAGCGATAAGTGGCGTTTCGTGCAAAGACTCGTAGTAAGCAGAATCCGCGATGATGCCAGCAGCAGTCATGGTTTCGAAAGCCAATTCAACACCGGCTTTAACCATAGCAACCATGAGGATGCCGTGGTCGAAGTATTCTTGCTCAGAGATTTCTACATCACCAGCAGGCATTTTTTCAAATGCAGTTTCTGCTGTGTCGGCACGCCAGCCTAGTAGGTTAACGTCGTCGTTAGCCCAGTCAGCCATCATAGTGCTAGAGAAAGTACCGTCCATGATGTCGTCCTGGTGCTTGTTGTAAAGCGGACGCATGATGACTTTCAATTCTTCAGACAGGTCAAAAGCTTTGATCTTGGCAGGGTTGGACAAACGGTCCAACATGTTAGTAACACCACCATACTTAAGTGCTTCGGTGATAGTTTCCCAACCGAACTGGATCAACTTGGAAGCGTAACCAGCGTCAACGCCTTCTGCGATCATCTTGTCGTAGCACAACAAAGAACCAGTTTGCAGCATGCCGCAAAGGATAGTTTGCTCGCCCATCAAGTCAGACTTAACTTCAGCGATAAAGGAAGACATCAGTACGCCAGCCTTGTGGCCGCCAGTACCAACAGCGTATGCCTTAGCCATGGCTAGGCCTTCACCTTGAGGATCGTTGTCTTCGTGTACGGCGATTAGCGTAGGTACACCGAAGCCACGTACGTATTCTGCACGTACTTCAGAACCTGGGCACTTAGGTGCAACCATGATTACTGTTAGGTCATCACGGATCTGCATGCCTTCTTCTACGATGTTGAAACCGTGGGAATAGGACAAGCAAGCGCCTTGCTTCATAAGCGGCATAACAGCATTAACAACAGGAGTGTGTTGCTTATCTGGAGTTAGGTTTAACACTACGTCAGCAGTAGGGATCAATTCTTCGTAAGTACCAACGGTAAAACCGTTGTCAGTAGCGTTCTTCCAAGACTGGCGCTTTTCAGCAATGGCAGCGGCACGTAGCGTGTAGGATACGTCCAAACCAGAATCACGCAAGTTCAAACCTTGGTTAAGGCCCTGTGCGCCACAACCGATAACAACGATCTTTTTGCCTTTAAGTGCGTCAACACCATCAGTGAACTCGTCAAGATGCATGAAACGGCACTTGGCCAATTGTTCTAGCTGCTCACGTAGAGGCAGGGTGTTAAAGTAGTTAGCCATTGCTGATACTTCCTTAAAATAATATTAGAAAAACAACTCAGCGGGTTTGCTGATTGATGGGGCTATTTTACCTGTGGTTTTGTGTTCCGTAAATTGATATATGTGCAATGTAGTGTTTCAAAATATGAAATACTGTTTGTCTTGTGCTAATATCATGGCCATGGATATTCGCAGCCTTAAGTACTTTCTTTCTCTCGCTGATAATCTGCATTTTGGTAAAGCCAGCGCCGAAAGCCATATCAGTATTTCTACCCTCTCAAGGCAGATTCGTCAGCTTGAAGATGAGCTGGGGGCGAGTTTGTTTGTACGGGACAATCGCTCGGTACAGCTCACTCATGAAGGGCATTTATTTGTACAGTATGCTCGCGATGCTGTTGCTCAGTGGAGTTCGGTGCGTAACCAGTTGGCGGCCTTAGGTGGTGATTTGCAAGGTGAGGTAAGCCTGTATTGCTCTGTTACGGCAGTTTATAGCTTGCTCTATGATCTATTTAAAGAAGCCCGCGAAGCCTTCCCTGGTATTGAAATCAAATTACATACGGGTGACCCCGACCATGCCATCGAACGGGTAATGGCCGGTGAAGAAGATATGTCGATTGCAGCCCATCCTTTGACTTTGCCTAGAGGCTTGGCGTTCAAGCCTATTACCGAGTCCCCTTTGGTATTCATTAAGCCGTTAGAAGAAGTTGAGGCTTGGGATTTACCTCTAAAGATCAGTAAGCAAAGCAATGATTTTGTGGAGGCTTGGTCACAAGCACCTATGATCGTGCCAGAAGCCGGTTTGTCTCGGAAACGACTAGATGCATGGTTTCGTAATCTAGGTATCACCCCTCGGGTTTATGCTCAGGTATCGGGTAATGAAGCCATCGTAACCATGGTGAGCTTGGGTCTAGGAGTAGGGCTGGTGCCCGAAATTGTATTAGATAACAGCCCCGTGGCCGATCGCGTCCAAGTTGTGCCTGTACAACCGCAGTTAGAGTCATACCATGTTGGCGTATTTGTGCAGACCAAGAATCTTAACAATCCGCTAGTGCAGGCTTTTTGGTCGCTGCTGCCAGAGTAGCCCGCAGTCTTTGCGAACGAAGTGAAGCAATCTCTTTGGAGTGGTGAGGCCCATTATCTGAGTAGAGCTACTACTGATCTTTTTCACTCTCCTTGGTGTGCCAGACGCGAAGGATATAGATGGTATCTTGATTGAGTAGATAACGTACGGTGTAATTGCTTATGTAGAGATCGCGAATGCTCTCAGGATCTGGTGCTTTTAATACGGGCAGGCCTATTTGTGGAAAGTGTGCAAGTTTTGCCATTCCTTCTTGAAGGTCCACAGCGATACGACGGGCTGCGTATGGGTTTTCACTTTCTACAAATTCAACGACTCGATGTAAGTCGTTAATTGCCTCTGGAGAGTATTGAATCTTCATGCTTTTGGTGGTGCTATCCTTGCGCCAGTACCCCAGCTGTTCAGCCAGGTATTCACATCATCTTCTTCTACAGATAGACCCGCGTTAACGGACTCGATTGCTTCAAGCGTAGCAGTCCAGCGCGCATCTTCCATAGATTGCTTCTGTAAATATTCTTTTATAGCTTGGTTGATCAGATAGTTTTTGCTTCTATCCATGCGTTTGGCGAGGGACTCCAAAGGTTGATCAATGTCGCTTGATAATCGAATACTGGTAATGCTACTCATGGTTTTTTCCATTATGTACTAATATGTATTACATATTAGTACATAAAATGAGAATGTGCTAGAAATGGTCTTTTATAAGCTTATCCATACCAGAGATGAAGTCTCTTTTACCACCAAAAGATGGGTGGCGGATGCTGGTTATATCTTGATTCGGAAAAGCTAAGCGTGCGCATTTGCTGCCCTTGTGGCCGATGCCAGCAATGATGTCAGGTTTATAAATTTTCGCTAAGGACTGTAAGTAAGCAATGCCTTGCTGAATTTCTTGGCTGTTAGGCGCGCGATTGCTGAATGGGTTGTTAGTATGATGAGGATGAAAGGGAAAGGAATTCCAAAACAGTGGGGTAATGTTGCGCTGGGTTAGGTAGTCCCACACCATGGTGGCCGTATTTTCGCCTGCTAGATCTTTAATTTTTACTTGCTGACCTAGCTTTTGCAATAATGGATGTTCAAAGCGGCTGAAAATCTCACCACTCGAAAAGGGGATGCCTGTGAGTTTGCAGCCTTTGTGGCCCGGTGCTTCGCCGACCAATAGTATCTTGGGGTTTTCATCTACTTGCAGCATGGCTTCTAGATAGTAACGTAGGTTTGTTGCTAGCTGCCTAGTAAGGTAAGGGTTGCCAATGGTAGCGGTGTTGGGTTGCTGTTTAAGTTGGCGGATGAACTTTTGAATAGCGTATTGGCTCATAGGCCCTATGGTATGCGGTTGTAGGTCGGGTTTCAACCCGACTTGTCGGCTGGCTAGCCCAACTGAAATATGGTTGGGCTAAGGTGTAGTCGGACTTAAGTCCGACCTACAAGCACAAAAAAACCGGCCTTAGCCGGTTTTTCTTAAGCGTCTGTAAATATTACAGAGCTTTGATCTTCGTGTTCAAGCGGCTCTTATGACGAGCAGCTTTGTTCTTAGTGAAGATGCCTTTAGTTACACTCTTGTCCATTACGGAAACGGCAGTAGCGTAAGCAGCTTGAGCAGCTTCTTTATCACCAGCTTCGATAGCTGCGATAACTTTCTTTAAATATGTGCGTGCCATGGAGCGCAGACTTGCATTGTGACTGCGACGTTTTTCAGCTTGGCGAGCGCGTTTCTTTGATCCAGCGGAATTTGCCACGATCTGGCTCCTATATCATTTGTTAAAAACACGGTATTTAAGGACGAGCCTTAAAGAGGTGCGGAATTATTCCTTTTCACGGGCCTTTTGTCAACGCCAATAGTTAAAATATTGCAGCTTTTGGCTATTAAGTTACGTGAGTGGAGTAATCTATCTGAAAAATGGGGTAATATGCTACTACTCTAAGCAACTTTTTCTAAATCAGCAGCCCATATGTCATCACCAGACACCTCTTCAGAAAGCACGGCAGTGTCGTCGCCTTCGTTTATGCGCTCCAGTTTGGTGGTTGCTGCTATGACTATGTTATCTCGAGTGCTAGGTTTAGCACGTGACGTGGTAATTGCTGTGGTATTTGGTGCCGGCAATTCTGCCGATGCCTTCTTTGTGGCTTTTAAGATCCCTAACTTTTTACGTCGCTTATTTGCCGAAGGGGCTTTTAACCAAGCTTTTGTGCCGGTACTGGCCGAAGTAAGTGGTGAGAAAGATCATCAAGCTATGCGTGATATGGTGGCCAGGGTCTCTGGCAGTCTATTGCTTATTCTTTTTGTACTTACTTTGGTTGCGGTGCTTGCTGCGCCCTTGTTGGTATGGGTGTTTGCCCCTGGTTTTGGTGACCAGCCCGAGAAAATGGGCTTAACGGCAGATATGCTACGCCTGACCTTCCCCTATTTGTTACTGATATCCATGACTGGGTTCTTTGGTAGTTTGCTCAATCATGCTCGGCAGTTTGCTATTCCCGCTGCTACGCCGGTGTTGTTGAACCTGAGCTTGATTACTGCCGCCTGGTGGCTGGCGCCTAAGTTGGCGGTGCCCGTGACGGCTTTGGCTTGGGGGGTGTTAGTGGCAGGTTGTTTGCAGTTGGCTTTGCAGTTGCCCTTTGTGGCGCGTTTGGGTTTGTTGGCTAGGCCACGTATAGGTTTTTCCGATGGCCGTGTGAAGCAGGTTATGAAATTGATGCTGCCTGCTTTGTTTGGTGTTTCCGTAGCGCAAATCAATTTGCTCTTGGATACTATTCTGGCGTCTTTGCTGCAGTCGGGTAGTGTGTCTTGGTTGTACTATTCCGATCGCTTAATGGAATTGCCTTTAGGTGTGTTTGGTATTGCCATTGCTACGGTGATTTTGCCGGGCTTGTCGCGTCAGCATAATGTGGATGATAAATCTGCCTTCTCTGCCACCTTGGATTGGGCAGTACGCATGATTCTGTTAATTGGTATTCCCGCTGCCGTTGCTTTGTGGGTGTTGGCAGAGCCCTTGTTGGCAACGTTGTTTCACTATGGTGCTATGCAAGATCGAGATGTATTACTCAGCGCGGCTAGTTTACGCGCTTACGCAGTGGGTTTGCTGGCCTTTATGTTGATCAAGGTGTTGGCTCCCGGCTTTTTTGCCCGCCAAGATATGCGCACCCCAGTACGCTATGGTGTTTGGGCCATGGCGGCTAACATGATATTTAACTTGTCCTTGATTTGGCATTTTGAGCACGTGGGTTTGGCGATGGCCACGGCTATGTCGGCATTTTTGAATGCGGGTTTGCTTGCAGCTGGCTTATGGCGTCAGCAGATATGGCAGCTGGCGCCTGGCTGGTGGCTATGGGGTTTGCGTTTGGTGTTGGCCAACGGCGCTCTGCTAGCCTTGCTTTTATGGTTGCGTGCACCTGTGCAGCAATGGCTGGAGTGGGGTTTGTGGCAGCGAATTGAACAGCTAGCTATGTTGGTTGTAGGTGGTTTATTAACCTATCTATTAGTGTTGCTGCTAGCTGGCTTGCGAAAACGTCATCTGCAAGGCCCAAAAGCCGTATAAATCATCGATTTTTTAACTAGTGTAGGTCGCGTCCTGCGTGGCTTTAAGTATATAATGACTGGCTTTGTCGACAATCGTTTTGCCATTACTTTAGCTAGGTGAGTACGCCTCCACTATGGAATTAATTCGCGGCCTTTATAATTTGCGTGATCATCACCGTGGTTGCGTTGCTACCATCGGTAATTTTGATGGTGTGCATCTAGGGCATCAGCAGGTGTTAACCCGCTTGCGCGAGCAGGCGCAAGAACGTAATTTGCCGAGTACGGTAATCCTGTTTGAACCTCAACCGTTGGAATTTGTAGCACCTGAGCGCGCCCCGCGACGTATTACTCGTTTGCGAGAAAAGCTACGTTTGTTGCAGGCCCAAGGCATTGATCGTGTTGTTTGTTTGCGTTTTGATGCCCAGCTACAAAATCTCGGTGCTATGGACTTTGTGCAGCGCTTGTTGATCGATGGGTTGGCAGTAAAGCACTTTGTGGTCGGTGATGATTTTCGATTTGGCCGTCAGCGCCAAGGTGATTTTGCCTTGTTGCAAGCCGCAGGTGAAGAGCATGGTTTTAGTGTACAAAGCACAACTAGCTGCTGCACAGACGGAGTGCGTGTATCAAGTACGGCAATTCGCCAAGCTCTTGCAAGCCATGATTTGGCTGCTGCGGAAAAATTGTTGGGCCGGGCATATGATGTAACTGGCAAGGTAGCCAAAGGCCAGCAGCTCGGGCGTACCATAGGTGTACCAACAGCTAATATTCGTTTGCAGAATAAACAGCCAGCCTTACAAGGTGTATACGCAACGCGTATTTTAGGCTTGGATGACAAGATTTATGAGGGGGTGGCTAACATTGGTTATCGCCCCACCGTTGCAGGTATAAAGCCGCAACTAGAAGTACATATTTTTGACTTGCAGGCAGACCTTTATGGTCGTCACCTACAGGTAGAGTTTTGTTTGTTTATTCGAGCAGAACAAAAATTTGCTGGTCTGCCCGAATTGCAGCAGCAAATTAGTAAAGACATTGCCGCCGCCAAAGATTTCTTTGCGGCAACAAAACATTAGTTAATACGAAAATAGTGAAGATACATGAGTGACCATAAAGCGACCCTGAATTTGCCCCATACCGAATTTGCTATGCGTGGCAACCTGGCCCAACGTGAACCAGTGATGTTAAAGCGTTGGCAGGAAATGGACCTATACAAAAAACTGCGCGAAGTTGGCAAAGGCCGTGAGCAGTTTATATTGCATGATGGTCCTCCATACGCCAACGGCGATATACATATCGGTCACGCTGTAAACAAGATCTTAAAAGACATTATCGTTAAGTCCAAAACCCTGAGTGGCTACGATGCCCCTTATGTTCCGGGTTGGGATTGTCATGGTTTGCCTATCGAACACAAGGTAGAGCAAAAAATTGGCAAAGCGGGTACTAAAAAGAGCTTCAGCGAATTTCGTGCTGAATGTCGCAAGTACGCGACCAAGCAGGTACAAGGCCAAATGGCGGACTTCGTTCGTTTGGGTATTCAAGGTGACTGGAAAGATCCTTACCTGACCATGAACTTTGATACTGAAGCCAACATCATTCGTGCCCTAGGCAAGATTGTTGACAATGGCCACCTAGTAAAAGGTTATAAGCCGGTTTACTGGAGTGTGGTTGGCGCTTCTGCTCTGGCTGAAGCCGAAGTGGAATATCAAGACAAGGTGTCTACTGCCATAGACGTGCGTTATAGCATTGTTAATGCTGATGCTTGGCAGGCGGCTTTGGGTTGCGATGTAGCAAACACCTCTGTGGTTATCTGGACTACAACGCCTTGGACCTTGCCGTCTTCTCAGGCTGTGAGTGTACATGCTGAATTGGATTACGTAGTCGTTGCCGTGAATGGTGAGCAGCTAGTGATGGCTGAAGCCCTATACGAAGATGCAATGACACGTTATGGCCTCGAAGGCGCAGCGGTTGTTGCTACGGTGAAAGGTCAAGCTTTAGAAAAATTACAAGTACAGCATCCGTTTATAGCTGAACGTCAGATGCCGGTTATCTTGGGTGAGCACGTTACCACTGATGCGGGTACAGGCTGTGTTCATACAGCACCAGATCACGGTGTGGATGACTTTAACGTGGGCCGTGCCTACGGTATCGGTACCCTAAATTTAGTTGATGATAATGGTGTCTTCACCTCGGGTGCTGGCGAATTTGCAGGTCAGCACGTGTACAAAGTTGACGGTGCTATCGTTGAGCGTCTAGAAGCTAACAATGCTGTTTTGTGTGTGAAGAAAATCACCCATAGCTATGCCCATTGCTGGCGCACCAAAACCCCACTAATTTATCGCGCTACACCGCAGTGGTTTATCTCCATGTCCGAAAACGGCCTGCTTGATAAAGCTTTGGAGGCAGTAAAAGGCGTGAACTGGCATCCAGAATGGGGCGAAGCCCGTATCGCCGGCATGCTTTCCTCTAGTCCAGATTGGTGTGTGTCCCGTCAGCGTACCTGGGGTGTGCCGATTACCTTGTTTATCAACAAGGAAACCCAAGCCCTACACCCGCGCACCCAAGAGCTGTTTGAAGAAGTGGCTAAGCGTGTCGAAGAAAAAGGCATTGATGCCTGGTTTGAATTGGATGCCGCAGAACTGCTAGGCGACGAAGCGGATCAGTACAGCAAGGTTACTGACACCATGGATGTGTGGTTTGATTCCGGTTCTACTCACTATGCTGTTTTGGCGCAACGTGAAGAACTGCGTTTTCCAGCAGACCTATATTTAGAAGGTTCGGATCAGCATCGCGGTTGGTTCCAGTCTTCCTTAAAGACCTCCATTGCAATGCACGGCGTAGCACCATACAAGGGTGTATTAACCCATGGTTTTACTGTTGATGGTGACGGCCGCAAGATGTCCAAGTCTATTGGTAACGTTATGTCTCCACAAAAGGTATGTAATACCTTGGGTGCTGACATCATTCGTTTGTGGGTTGCCGCTACGGACTTTAGTGCTGAGATGGCTGTATCTGATGAGATATTGAAGCGTACCGCCGATGCCTATCGTCGTATTCGTAACACGGCTCGTTTCTTGTTGAGTAACCTTAATGGCTTTGATCCAGCAACCAATCTAGTGCCTGTAGAAGATATGCTGGCCTTGGATCAATGGGTACTAGAGCGTGCTGAGCAAGTTCAGCAAGACATTGAAGCAGGCTATCACAGCTACAACTTCCACTTAGTGTACCAAAAGTTGACGCACTTCTGTTCGCAGGACCTGGGTGGTTTCTATTTGGATATCATTAAGGACCGCCAATACACCACGGCAGAAGATTGCTTGGCGCGTCGTTCTTGCCAAACCGCCATGTACCATTTGATTGAAGCCATTACCCGTTGGGTAGCGCCAATCCTTAGCTACACAGCCGATGAGCTTTGGGACTTTATCCCAGGTGAACGTGCTGAATCTGTACAGTTGGATACCTGGTACGGTTTGCCACTACCAGCTCAAGCCAAGCTAGGCTCTGATTACTGGGCTCAGGTTATGGCTGTGAAGCAGGCTGTGAATAAGGCCTTGGAAAGCAAGCGTAGCGAAGGTGGCATTGGCGGTTCTTTGAGTGCAGAAGTTACCTTGCACGTGAACGAAGATTTGCATGCGCTCTTGTCTCAGTTAGGTGATGAGCTGCGCTTTGTATTGCTGACATCACGCGCCGATTTGCAGCTAAACAGTGAAGGGGACGAGACAGACCTAGAAGGCCTGCGCGTTTCTATTAATGCTTCTGAGCACACCAAGTGCGAACGTTGCTGGCACCACCGTGAAGACGTTGGTCAGCACGCTGAACATGAAGATCTATGTGGTCGTTGTGTTGAAAACGTAGAAGGTGCTGGCGAGGCACGTGAATTTGCCTAATGAACCATTAACAGCTCCCTCGGCTTGGCAACGATTATGGCCGTGGGTGTTGGGTTTTTGGCTGCTCGATCTAGCTATTAAATACTGGCTCAGTGGCCAGTTTGTCTATGCCGAACGCGTTAATGTGTTGCCCATATTTGACCTAACCCTAGTGCATAACACAGGGGCTGCCTTTAGCTTTTTGGCTGGGCAAGACGGTTGGCAGCGTTGGTTTTTTAGTTTTATAGGCCTGGCTGTCGGTGTTTGGTTAGTGCGTTGGTTACGCCAAACACCCATTAGTCAGCGAGTACTGGCTTACAGTCTAGCTGCATTGTTGGCTGGTGCTTTAGGTAATCTTACCGAGCGTATTGTTAATGGCTACGTTGTAGATTACTTATTGTTCTACTGGCACCCTTATTATTTCCCTGCTTTTAATCTGGCGGACATGCTGATCTTCTTAGGTGCCTCGGGCATGCTAGTAGACATGTGGCTAGATACCAAAGGA
>Ga0055584_100003741_pt1 | contig 14944 bp, 15 predicted proteins | sample OSDHelmetaG_FD_58716 | JGI IMG/M metagenome (GOLD analysis project Ga0055584, IMG submission 58716) | Pelagic marine sediment microbial communities from the LTER site Helgoland, North Sea, for post-phytoplankton bloom and carbon turnover... | ecosystem: Environmental > Aquatic > Marine >... | reverse complement strand
TCGCTCAACTGATTTGTCAGATATCACAGACGCAGAAGCGTTCGGTGAAAACAACTTTAGTTTGGAGTTGGACGATCTAGGTAAACTAATCGATTGGTTTATAAACGACAACGAAGAATACCGACATTACATCAATACAGAAGACGTTAATTTAATTGGTCATAGCCGTGGTGCCATTACTGTGCTGCTAAAAACCTTAGAAGACGACCGTATTCGACGTGTATCGACTTGGGCTGGTGCGTTTAACGTTGGCAAGTTTGTATCACTTGAAGAAGACGCTACATGGCGTGAAACTGGGTATACACTCGTCACCAACGGAAGAACGAAGCAAGCATATCCGATTGGTTATCAATTTAAACAAGATTACATAGACAATGTAGAGCGTTTAAACTTGCAGGCTCATATTAAGAACTTGGATCAGCCACTTTTGTTGATTCATGGTGAAAATGATGACGTAGCTCCTATTTCAAACAGCGAAAAGATTCATGCGGTTATCAAACACTCTTTGTTCCTTAAACTGGAAGGCGATCATACATTTGGTGCCAGCCATCTATGGACTTCTGACCAGTTGCCAGAAGACTTAGAAGACGTAACCAATGAGACGATAGAGTTTATTGGCTTATAGGAATTCATCTAAAAAAAAGAAAAGCGAACTAGTTATCTGATTCGCTTTTTTTATGTCTTTTTGTTACTGTCTAGATTCTAAACGACAAACCTCCGTTTACTAGCGGTCCACCTATTCCAAATGCAAAATTAGCCCCAATATTCTCCGTAAAGAAAATACGCGTTCCAATGGCAAATTTGCTTGATATTTTTCCAGTTGGGAAGTCTAAGTCATCAATGTCATTAGCGTTGGTTGAAGACCATTTGTAATTCACATTTTTTAGTCCGACGCCAAGGGCCAAGTATAAATCAACGTTTTCGTTGTCCAAAAAATGGAAGTTAAATGTAGGTAATACCCTCATTTTATTATGCTCTCCTGTAATAGAATACTGACTGCCACTTTCTTCATAAGTGTAAACCCGTTTCCCACTGGCATACGTTACTTCTATACCAATTCCGAATTTGTCAGTTACTAAGTATTCGCCACGGACTCCAATTGGCAGCATACCGGTTAAGGTTTCACTTCCGTCTGTGTTTAAGGAAGACGATCCACCTACAAATGCTTTAGACACGTTAGGTCCACCAGCAAATACATCGACAACGGTTGTTCCAAGTGAATAGGTTTGAGCCTGGGTAACAGTTGCCACTACCACTAATGCAATTGTGAATAGTCCAGTAATAAGGTTGTTTTTAGTTTTCATGTTTTTTTTTCGTAAATATACTTTAATACATCACAGTTGAAAGGGACTATTAATCAAATCCTTATTCGTTATTAGTTACTCTTTGTATTCGTTTTAATTTACTTTTCGTCACAATGTGCGGCTCCACCTGGTCTACAGCACTTTGGCAACTTATTTTCGGCCTCTTTGTTCGCCTCAAGTTTGGCAGTAGCATATCCCAATTTAGAAATTATCGTATGTATTTCATTCTCAGTGTATTTACTGTCATTAAATCTTACAGTAAGTATTTTTGAATCTACATCCCAAGTAGCAAAACTGATACCTGGCAAGTCCAATGCTTTTTCGATGCGTTCTTTACACTCACCGCATTGTCCTTCTACTTTAAACTCCTTAACTACACTCTTCGCGATTGCTAATTGACTAATCGTTACTAATAGCGTGATGATGATATATTTTGTTGTTTTCATGTCTAAATGTGTCTTTTAATAAGACGCGTTGTTGTTTCAAAAAGTTGCAACAACGCATCCTGTATTTTGTTATTCTTAATCTTCTATTTTTAATCGGTATCTAAATCCTCCGTAAACCATTCTTCCAAATATTGGTCCCCACACACTTGTAGCATCAAATGTTGGGACACACGGATTGGCTGCCCCAAGTATTGGATTGTCTTGTTTGTAATTCAACACGTTTTCTACGCCAATGTATAACTCAATTGGTTTTGATTTCAACCGTTTACTTACCTGTGCGTTTAGTAAAGGAAACACTGGACTGTACGTTGCTCCATTGTTTTCAGCTGTAAAATCCAAACCAGGTATACGTTGCTGACCGTATAACTGCAACGTAGATGAAAACTGCCATTTACTTCTTGTACTTTGGGTAATATTTAAAAACCCTCGATGCTTGGCTATTAAGGGCTTTGCAACCCGGTGTCCATCATATACGGAGGTTACATCAAACATTCGATAAGCCAGCCTTATTTCTGTTCTTCTAGCCGGTTTTACGTCAAGTTGAGCTTGAGCACTATTGGCTATCGTTCCATTTTTTAAAGACTCTAAAACCAATTCGCTTTTTTCACGATTGGTCATTAATTCGTTTGAAAATGTGGTTCTGAAAAAATCCAACTGTAATTCTGAAGGCATGTATGAAATCTTGAACTTTCGCTGAAGACTTACGCCCATATTTAACGATGATTCTTGGATGACACCCGTGGTTTCGCCTGCCAAAGTGTTTATGACCACTGGTTTTGAGGAAATAAGTAAATTCTGGTTTTGGGCAAAGAAATTCGGTGTTCTACGACCGCTTCCGATTGAGAATCGCAAAGAAGTCTTTTCATCTCTAGAATTTCGTTTACCATGAAGCCTATACGTCGGGAAAAAACCAAAAATAGAACTATAATCAGCCCGCACTCCCGTTACCAAGATCCACAGACTGTCTGGTCTCATGGTGTATTCAAAATAGGCCCCAGGAACCGTTTCCTGCCGGTCCACTTTAAACGTATCGTAGCTTTCCTCTATCCAATCTGACATCACACTAATACCAGTTTTGTATTCGTGGTTTGTATTGCCAAAAATGGATTGATACATCAAGTTTACATAGGCAGTTTGTCCTTTAGTAGTCAATACTTTGCGGTTCGTTTCACTACCATATATAGTACTGCTATTAATGGTATTAAATGCATATTGCGACCCAAAACTTTTATACGGTTTGTCTTTAAACGCTTTGCCCAATTTTGCCCACACGTCGAACTGTTCGTTGTTGATGAGAACGTTGTATGGTGACGACAGTCGACTTTCAAATTGACCTGCTTCTTTTTCGTCCTTGTTGTACGCCACGTTTATTTGTCCTTCCATACCATTGTCACCATGAAACTGCCAACGGTTCATCAATTGGTACTGGGTACTTGTAGGATTGTCTAAAAACCCATCGTTGTTTCGATCCATTTGAGTCGGACGAATCCCAAATCTTCCAAATAGCGACGTAGCTACTTTTTTGCTTAGGTCACGTCGGATCATTATGTCTGTCTCACTCCTACCCGATTCAGATATAAACTGATCTACCATGAACTGATCTCGGCCATATGGCTTCTTCATTTCAATGTTGATTTGTCCAGACATACTTTCGAATCCATTGATGACGCTACCAGCACCTTTGGTTATTTGAATGCCTTCAACCCAAGCCGCGGGAATGAAGCTCAAGCCATAATAAGCGTTTAAACCTCTAACAGATGGCATAAACTCCCGGGTAATGTTGGTGTATACACCGTCTAAACCTAGCATTTTAATTTGCTTGGTACCTGTCACTGCGTCTGTAAAAGAGACATCAATGGCGGGCGCATTTTCAAAGCTTTCCGACAAATTGCAGCATGCTGCTTTTTGAAATTCTTGCTCTCTTAAATGTAAGGTAGTTTTAGGATCTAATGAGCGTAAACCATAGGTCCTCCGTTGTTTGTTTAATTCAACCACGCCTAAGGTTCCGGCCACAGGTTGAAGTGTTATTTCAACCGCTTCTTTGTCGGTGATTTCTACGGTGTCTGAGACAAACGAAACGTAGCTCACCACAATGTGGGTTGTGTTTTCATTGAGTTCGATTTCAAACAAACCGTTCCCATCGGTCAATACCCCATTGGGCTGACCTAATTCCAGGATGGCTGCGCCTTCCAGCGGAATTTTTTTCTTGTTATCTTGTCCGTACACATAACCACTTAAGTGTTTTGCATATGCATTCACACCTGCGATTAAAAGTATTAGACATACAATTATTTGTTTCATTACTTCACTTTAAATTAATAAAAAACGTTGCCAACAACGCGTAAGGCAGACAAGCTGCACAGAACTGTGGTAAAAGTGAAGTCTAACAAAGAGTCACCTGTGTTAACGCCCTGACCGGGGTTGACGCAAGCGATTTGCTAAGAAGTTGATATGGTAGTTGTGATATGGTGCGGACTTCGATATCGTCAGCGATGAAATTCCGTTTGATGTATGCAAAAGGAATTTTGGTAGAGGTAAAAGCACCTGACGTGTAATCCAATAAATGTGGTTCGATCTGGATTTGTTCGGAGTCGCAACAATCAGACATGGGCTGACTTCCGCAGTCGCCCAAATGACAAACGGCTTCCGTTTTGTCCTCGCCAAAGTGGATGCTTTCGATCGTATCCCCACAAAAATCAACGCATAGTTGAACGCCCGTATAGCTAAATACAAGGCTCAATAATACGAGTATGGCAGTGATGCGTTTCAAGTTGGTTACAAAAATAACGGGTTTACGCTTAAAATAGTGCTTTAAGTGTAAACCCGCTATGAAGGTAATTGTTTTCATGTTTTAGTGAGTGCGTTTGTATTGATGATCTGTTGACCTTACTCAATACCCGCAGACTACCAACGCACAGGAGGTTTTTTCACTCCTGGGAAATCTCCTTTTCCAGAGCCTCCTGATCCAGAACCAGGTGAGAATATACCGCCTTGATTCCATGGTGATCGCTTTTGCTCATCAGTTGGCTCATTTCGAGGTGTAGACGTTCTATTTGAACGTTTCTTCGTTTTAGGCTTGTCGCACGGACATGGTACAAATACTTTAGTGGAATCCGCTGGATCTACATACAACTGCTGAGTCGTTTCCTCCCAGTGTCCTGGCACGTCAACTACCTTTTTGGATTCTTCGCTGCTTACGTCAAACACAAAGCCAAATCTAAACTGACCCGCGTTAAGGTCTATTTTTTTCAGTCCTAGGTCGTAATCCAATCCGTTGAACGCTGTGTTGTTATAATCTACCGTGTTCAGATTTCCAGTTTGAATAATTTCGTATCGTGAGTCAAAATATACGTGGGGAGATAATTTGAACCTCACTCCTGCTCCAGCTTTAAGTCCCAACGTTGCTCTCGTTTGAACGGCATTGTCCTGTGTGCTTTCATATTCCGTTGAAGCCAATAATGCTCTAGTGGTTTGACCCGTGGTTAAAATTCTAGTTCCAATCGATCCTGTTAAGTATGGTACCACTCTAAATTCAGCCCACTCTATCTGACCAGATACAAAGACATCGTTGCTATGGCTCCTTAAAAACGTTAAGCCTCTGTCTTCGTTTACTGAATTAATCAATACCTCAGAATTGTCCGACCGTCCATAGAATTGCATTCCCCAATCTACACCCGCAAAGACAGCTAAATTTTCTCCAGGTAAGACATTGCCAAACATGAATTGTACATTGAATCCATGGGTCTCAGCATGTCTGCCGATTTGTTGCCAGTCGTAGCTGTTTTCCATTTGTTGGTTTGTATAATACAAGCCAATCCAGGCTTCTTCAATGTCTCTTGAAGGTCTATAGTATTCATATTTGTAGGTGGTGTCTGCCCATGTCCGAGAAACGACGGTTTTAAAAAACTTAGCTGTGTCTGGTGATGCCAACACTTCTTCGGAGGTAATGGTTGGGGTTGATAAAAGTGGGCTAAAATCAAGGTTTGGATTTGCTTCCGCTTCTGTCAACATGCCGTTAGTCTCTGAAACCATTGGCTCTCTTAGAGAGGCGACATAGTCATTTAAGTTAATTTCAGCTTGTTTCACAAATTGGTTTGTGGTCTTTTGATTTACTTGCTCTGCATTAGAATTGACTTGATTTTTCTTGATTTCGATCTTTTCTGTCGCTCTTTCCACAACTGATTGTGTTGAGTGTGGGACAACAGTAGTATTTGCGGATAAAACTTCCTCTTGTGGTGAAGTCATCCAAAGCATTCCTGCGGTTAGTGTTGTTATAAGTATCATAATGATGGTGTGTTTTGTGTTAGTGAATATATGTTTTGGTGGAAGTAAAATTACAGGTGTTTCATCAGATTCCAAGCGCGACAACATGTCGTCCCAGTCACTTGATTGAAAACCTGGATCATACGTCTCAAATGCGTTTTGAAACGATTGATCGATTGATATGTTGTTTGGTTTATTCATAGGTTTCAATCCATTCTTTTAGGCGTTTGCGCGCATTGTTCACATGCCATTTGCTTGTACCTACCGACATACCGAGCTCTTTTGCTATGTCGATGTGACTGAAACCCTCAATGGCAAAAAGGTTAAAGACCACTTTGGTGGTGAAAGGAAGTTTGTGAATCAGTTGTAATAAGTCCTCGCCGTATAGTTTTTCGACTATTCCAGCATCTACCTCAATTTGCTCATCGAGCTCTTGTTTAGGCATCTGTCGGTCTTTTCGAAGGTGTTTACGAACGTGGTCAATGGCTGTGTACTGTACTATACGATATATCCAGCCACCAAATTCAAACTTCCTGTCATACTTGTGAAGGTTGTGAAACACTTTAAGGAATCCCTGATTTAAAATGTCCAACGCGTCATCTCTATTTTCACAATACCGAAGACATAACGCTAGTAGTTTGCCATGGTACATTTTATAGAGTTTTGCTTGCGCCACACGATCGTGTTTCAAACATAAGTCTACCAATTCCTCAATCGATTTACTCGAGGTCGTCGCTTGATCTAGCGGAATGGATATGTCAATGGTTGGGTTAATTGTCGTGAAGCTATTTTGTCCTTCACTTACAACTACGACAAGGATTAAACCAAAGGTTGGGTATTGAAACGAAAAAAAATGAAAAAGCCAGTAATCAGGTAGACTTCTGGTTGAACAATTCGACTACGAAAAAATAAACACGCAAAAAAAGGATAAGACTTTAATTGGGGAATAGTCAGGTAGAAGTCTTGACTAAATGGTTGTAAGCTTGGCTAGAGCTGCTCGGCGTTTTAGACCGCGAACAGCGGTCATCAACAAAATCATTGTTATCATAGATTTACATAAAACAGCGCGCGAATTAATATCACAAACAGCGCGCGAATTTATGTTTATTTGGTATTCAAAAATCATTTTGAAAAAAAATGTTTCCTCTTTTATTAGGAGCAAATTTCACCGTCATAAAAATTCGCTGAAACACGCCATTTTTAAAGGGATTTATCAAGTAATGATTATTATTTTTTCATTATCCAAGTACATTTGCACCAATGTATTACAACAACATACTCGAAACTATTGGCAACACGCCGTTGGTTAAATTAAACAAGATCGTTGACGGAGTATCTGCGACTGTTTTAGCAAAGATTGAAACTACCAATCCAGGTAATTCTGTTAAGGACAGAATGGCGCTTCAAATGATTATTGACGCTGAAGCTGATGGACGATTAAAGCCAGGAGGCACCATCGTAGAAGGTACCAGTGGTAATACAGGAATGGGTTTGGCCATAGCTGGTTTAATCAAGGGGTATAAATGTGTTTTTGTCACCACCGACAAACAGAGTAAGGAAAAAGTAGACATCTTAAAAGCTGTAGGCGCTGAAGTGATTGTGTGTCCTACAGACGTTGAACCTACCGATGACCGCTCGTATTATTCAGTTTCTAAACGTTTAGGAACCGAAATCCCTGGCGCTTGGTATGTAAACCAATATGACAACCCTAGTAATGTCAAAGCGCATTACGAACAAACCGGACCCGAGATTTGGGAACAAACCGAAGGTAAGTTAACCCACTTTGTAGTAGGCGTTGGCACTGGCGGCACCATTAGCGGTGTTGGAAAATACTTGAAAGAGAAAAACCCGGATATTCAAATTTGGGGCATCGATACGTACGGGTCTGTTTTCAAAAAATATCACGAAACAGGCGAATTCGATGAAAAAGAAATCTATCCATACATCACAGAAGGAATCGGTGAAGATATTTTACCAAAATGCGTCAACTTCGATGTGATTGATAAATTTGAAAAGGTCACTGATAAGGATGGATTGATTTGGCAAAGAAAATTAGCCAGAGAAGAAGGCATTTTGGTAGGTAATTCTGCTGGTAGCGCTGTGAAAGGCATTCTTCAGCTTAAAGATCATTTGAAACCAGACGACATGGTTGTGGTCTTGTTCCACGATCATGCAACCCGTTACATGGGTAAGGCGTTCAACGACGATTGGATGCGCGATAGAGGCTTCCTTGATTCAAAACCTAAAACCGCTCTAGACTTGATTTCTAGTCACCAACATTTGCCATTGGTAACTGTGTTGGATACGGAATTAGCCAAGGCAGGTTTCGATAAAATGGAGAAATACGATATTTCTCAATTACCTGTGGTGAATAGTGCTGGAGAATTTGTTGGCTCGTTAAACGACCACGATACCTTAAAATTGTTGTTGAATGATGCAGATGCTGGTAAGAAACCGGTAAAAGACATCATGCAAGAGCCATTTCCAATTGTTGGGTATTACGAAGACATGGAAACTGTTTCAAAAAGCATCAACCAAAAGATCCCAGCCGTGATGGTAAAAGACTTAGGCGGTGTGTTCCACATCATCACAAAATGCGATGTAATCGCTGCCTTAGCCAAGTAAATAGTATCCTCCCATGATATCAGTTACAGATCAAATGGGAAATACGGTCAGTCTGGAACAACCTGCGAAACGCATTGTTTCACTTGTTCCTTCGCAAACCGAATTGTTGTACTATTTAGGTGTTGCCCCTATTGGTCAGACCGTTTTTTGTATTCATCCAAAAGACCAGTTTGCATCTGCTAACAAAATTGGCGGTACTAAAAAGTTGCAACTAGATAAAATTCGTGCGCTTCAACCTGATCTAATAATAGGCAACAAAGAAGAAAACGTCGAAGCACAAATTGAAGAACTGAAACGTGAATTTTCTGTTTGGATGAGTGACGTAAACACGCTTGACGAAGCATACGAAATGATTGATTGTGTTGGACAATTAATCGGAAAAACAGATACATCAAAGCAATTAGTCAACTCGATTCAAGGTGCATTTAATCGTTTAATAACCTCTAATTCACCAAAACCCAGTGTCGTCTATTTAATTTGGAATGACCCCTATTTTGGCGTGGCGAGCAACACGTTTATCAATGATATCCTTCACAAAGCTGGGTATATAAATGCCTTACACCATCTTGATAGATACCCTAAATTGTCACTTCAATCGCTAAAAGAAATGCAGCCCGATTTCCTCTTTTTATCGAGTGAACCTTTTCCTTTTAACGTTGACCATCTAGCATCGTTACAAAGGCAATTACCACAGACTAAAGTTGTGTTGGTAGATGGAGAAATGTTTAGTTGGTACGGCAATCGACTCTTACAAACCCCTGCTTATTTAAATCAATTATTTTCCGATATTCGAGGTGATGAATCCAAAAGTTGATGAATATATCGCCCATAAAAGCGATTGGTCTGAGGAGCTAAAACAGCTACGATCTATCATGCTGTCTACCGGTATGGAAGAAACCGTGAAATGGGGCGGACCAGTTTACACCGTAAATGGGGAAAACGTGTGTGGATTGGCGGGCTTTAAGCATCACTGCGGTATATGGTTTTTTAACGGTGTGTTTTTAAAAGACACACAAAGCTTATTGGTTAATGCCCAAGAAAGTACCAAAGCCATGCGGCAAATGCGGTTCGAACGGGGCGATACTATTTCTGCGGATACTGTTAAAGCGTATGTCTTAGAAGCAATTGAAAACGAAAAGAAGGGGCTCAAAGTACAAGCCGCCAAGCCTGGGAAGTACCAGCTGTCGGCGTATTTGAAACAAGCCATGGATTCGGATAAGGCATTGTTAGATGGTTTCAACGCACTCACGCCTGGTAAACAAAAAGAATACTCCAACTACATCTCAGAAGCCAAGCAGGAAAAAACAAAAGTGACTAGGTTAGATAAGATTAAACCCATGATTATAGCCGGCGTGGGGTTGCATGATAAGTATAAGAATTGTTAGCAGGGTTGTTGGGGCGCTGACGCTTTTAGGTCGCTTCGCTTTTGGCGTTTTGGTTTATCCTGACACATTTTAAGAGCGTTGCATATTACAATCTCTTTTCTCTTTTCTATTTTCTATCTTCTTTTTCAATACATGTCTCTGTGACCTATGTGACCTCTGTGGTAAAAGAAAAAGGATAGGTTTCCCAAAACCATTCAACTTCAACTTAAACTTCAACTTACTTAATGGATCTAGTCATCTAAAACCTAATGCCCAGCGTGCCATTACAGTATGGTTAAAGTAGGAACCAATTTGCTACCTTCGGACTAAAACAATACCATTCCATAAAAACGAAAGGTTAATATCCCGAATCTAAACACCAATGAAACGGCCATTTTCAATTACCGTATTGATTACCATAGTTGTCATATTCCTGATTGACCACCATTCATCGGGTTCAATCGAAAAGCCAAACAGTGTCTATACTTTTTCAAAAATAGATACCATTTCAAAAGAGCAAGGTGAGTTTTACATTAACAGGTATGCTCGATGTAATGCCCCGGAGGACCTACAGCTGTATTTAAGGTTACAAGTATTTCAAATTGATCCCACTCAAGATTTCTATGTTAAAATATTTGATTTGGCAGACCGTGATTCAAGTGAGGCCACACTTCTTTCCCTAAACGAATGTTACCACCAAATACCACTTAAAAGAATCGTTTTTCGGGCAATAAGAATACAGAATAAGAAGGTGTATGTCGCTGAAACGCATTCGCACAGATTAGGGAAGGAAATGGAAGGATTACTCGATCAAGCGATGCGTAACTGGTGACCGACTTTGTATAGATTTAATACTAGAAGTCTTTACGTTTAAACAAATCATGAGGGAAAGAAAAAAATCTCTTTTCTTTTCTCTTTATTCTATCTTCTTTTTCACTCCATGTCTCAGCGAACTCCGTGGTTAAATCAAAAGTCATCACAAACGAAATCACAAAAATCTACCAACCATTTGGACGTACGACTTTTACGGATACTGATAATAGGATACCCTTTGATAGCTTCAAACTGGACGATCGTATTTGAATCTGATTTGATCTTTATTATATCACCAACATCGACATTAGTTAAACGAATGGTGTTTTCCTCAACAGAATCTCCCAATTGAACAAAAGAATCATTAATTGTTACACTATACCTGCTCATTGATATATTTATCAGATCCAAATAAGCCACTTTTTTGGTTTTGACTTGCCTACAGATTTCAGAATTTGAAAGTTGTGGTAGGTTCTTGATTTTTACGAACTCATATTTTATTGTGTCGTTTTGAACCACCTGCTCATAACCCACAACGTTATAGTGCTTACAACCAATCAGAAATACAACGCTTATAAGACATGTTGTTTTGAACATAGGCATTTTGACAAATCGAACTTCAAATGAAAGCGTTTAAAGTGAATCATACCAACTTTTCGAAGTTGCAGTCAAAAGTTGAGTAACTAAATTTATACAATTGTTAAAAGACAAAGTCCGTATATACCTTTTGAAAACATTTCTATCAATTAGAAATTAAACTTGTTTTTAATCATAGAAATCTCAGTGGTTAAACAATAAGGAAAAAGTTACCCAAAGTCATTCAACTTCACCTTCAACTTCAACTTACATCATGGATCTCATTCTCTAAATCCTAATGCCTAACTCCCGATCTACAAACGCAATTACCTCTTCAAAATCACCTGGTTTAAACCACACCGTCCCTGTCTTATTCCTAAACCAAGTCATCTGCCTTTTGGCGTATCGACGGGTATTTTGTTTGATTTTATCAGTCGCTTCGTCCAACGACATGTCTCCGTCCAAGTGCGCAAACAATTCAGAATAACCAACTGATTGTAAAGCGTTTAAATGCTTATAGGAGAGCAAAGATTGCACTTCATTCAGTAAACCGGCTTCCATCATTAGGTCAACGCGTTGGTTGATTCGTTCGTAAAGCGACTCTCGCGGATGGTCAATAGCGATTTCGGTATAGGTAAATGGTCTTTCTTTTCTTTTGCTTTTGGTTTGTTGCTGAATCGTCTTTCCCGAAACCAGAATCCGCTCTAACGACCGCATTACCCGTTGAGGGTTTTGTTTGTCGATCACTTCATAATGATCAGGATCCAAAGATTGTAACTGGCTAATCAATGCATCAAGCCCACTATTCTTGTACGTTTCTTCAATCGATTTTCGTATGCTTCCATCGTCTTTCGGACTTTCATGAAAACCATGAAGAACGGCGTTAATAAACAGTCCGCTCCCTCCTACCATTACTACTACATCGTGCTCTTGAAATAAAGAATCTAGTAATTCGATGGCATCACGTTCATATTCTCCTGCGGAATAATAGTCGTGAATCGACTTATGCCCAATAAAGTGATGTTTGGCCGCAGCCAACTCAGCCTTTGAAGGTCGAGCAACGCCTATAGCTAATTCTTTGTAAAACTGTCTAGAATCGGCAGAAATGATTTCGGTGTGAAAATGCTTCGCCAATTCGATGGCTAAGCCGGTCTTGCCAGAAGCGGTTGGACCACCAACAACAATCAAGTGCTTGTTAGTAGCACTCAATCCTATTCCTCCTCGCCGTAGGCCCCTGAATCATCCATGGCACCATCAATACCCATGTCGGTTACATCTGGTTCTTCAGCTTCGCTGATGATTTCATCAACCAATTCTTCAAACTCGTTGGTTGCGTTGCCGATTATATGAATCTTCTTCTGTTTAGGCGCCTCACCCACCGCCTTCACCATTCGTGGATAGATTACAGCCGCATTGGCACGTTCAATTTTAAAGAGCTGCACACGGAATGCCCATTCCAGTTCGTCGTGAGTAAACAACAACATACGTTGGTGTGGATCATTCATAAAAGCGTTCAGCTTACAATCCGACATCTGTAACGCATCATCATTGTCCGCATTGGTTATTTCCTTTCCTTTACGCCAGTTGTCGCCCGACATAAAGAACGAAGCCGTTACCGTTGGATCAAACTTGATGCTTTCCACTATGGCATGATATAAATCTCTAAAGCTTTGGTTTGCTCGAACCTCTATCATGCGTTCGACGTCATCAACGTCTTCAAATGTCAACTTAAATCTATATACAATCATTTATATTCCAGTCGATTATGGTTTTTTCAAACCTAACTCAATTCCTTTTTTCAAAACAAAATTAATAGCCTCTTCTCGATTATTCCTTATTTCACCTTCTAAAACTGCCTCTTTAAGTGCATTTTTAATGAGTCCTACTTCTCGTGATGGTTTAATATGAAACATTTCAATTATCTCAGCACCTGAAACCGGCGGCTGAAAATTCCGCACCCTGTCGCGCTCTTCTACGTCTTTTATTTTGCGTTCAACATCTTTCAAATTGGAAAGAAATCTTTTTACTTTTCTTTCATTTTTTGATGTGATGTCACACTTACTTAATGTAATTAAATCATCTATGTCTTCACCGGCATCAAAAATCAACCTTCGAACCGCACTGTCTGTTACAATTTCTTTGGTTAACGCTATTGGCCTTAAATGCAATAACACCAACTTTGACACATACCGCATCTTTTCATTGAGCGGGAGTTTTAAACGTCTAAACAGGTGTTTTACTTTTTTAGACCCAACGAATTCATGCCCATGAAACGTCCATCCTTCTTTCTCGGTAAACCCTTTGGTATCAGGTTTTGCGATGTCGTGCATAATGGCAGACCAACGCAACCAAAGGTTGTCGGAATGATCACACACGTTATCTAGAACTTGTAAAGTGTGGTAAAAATTGTCCTTATGCTTTAAACCATTTCTTTCTTCCACGCCTTGAAGGGCTACCATTTCAGGAAAAAACTGATGTAATAGCTTGGTATCAAACAACAACTTGAATCCTATGGATGGTTTAGGAGCTTGGATGATTTTATTTAATTCATCGGTAATGCGTTCTTGACTGATAATGGATAATCTATCAGCAACCTTTACAATGCCTTTGTATGACGCCTCATCAATCGTAAAGTCCAATTGGGTAGCAAATCGTATGGCACGCATCATCCGCAACGGATCATCTGAAAAAGTCACTTCAGGATCTAATGGCGTTTTTAATTTACGGTCTTTTAAATCCTGTAAACCTCTAAATGGATCAACCAAACTACCATAGTCTTCATCGTTCAGACTAATCGCCATAGCATTAATGGTGAAATCACGTCGGTGTTGGTCGTCTTCAAGCGTCCCCTCTTCTACTGCAGGTTTTCTGCTGTCGCCTCGATACGATTCTTTTCGAGCACCTACAAACTCAAAATCCCAATCTTCTTGTCGAATATGGGCAGTACCAAAGTTTTTAAAATAATTGACTTCTGTTGCATTTTGTAGTCGATTGGCAACTTCTTTGGCCAGTTCTATACCACTACCAATGGTAACAAAATCGATGTCCTTACTCGGACGATCTAGCAATACATCTCGAACAAATCCACCAACCACGTATGCCCGTTGATTCAAGTCTCGTGCTGATTCTCGTACGACTTTGAAGATAGGATGTGACAGATGCTCCAACATGGGCGGCAAATTTAATTCGATTTATCGGTTCGGTTAACTGAGATTGGCAAGTTTATTGACACGTTGTGAATAGATTCTTTCTGATAATTTTCAGTAAGAATGCTAATTTCAATCGATCAACGTTTAATTTGAAGTATCTATGAGCAGAATTTTTATCCTCCTATTCATTTTTGGCATCAGCTACCATAGCAATGCACAAAACGTCGACTTAGTGAACGACAAAGAAGTCCAAGAGTTAAACAAGTTAAACCCGGCATTGACAGGAGTTTTAAACCGACTTCGTTTTTTTTGGGAAATGCCTCCCAGAACGTTGACATGGGTCTTGTTGAATAATTAAATATTTCTTCGACACTACAGATGCATACCTCATTTTATGTTAATCA
>Ga0055584_100003739_pt1 | contig 14947 bp, 14 predicted proteins | sample OSDHelmetaG_FD_58716 | JGI IMG/M metagenome (GOLD analysis project Ga0055584, IMG submission 58716) | Pelagic marine sediment microbial communities from the LTER site Helgoland, North Sea, for post-phytoplankton bloom and carbon turnover... | ecosystem: Environmental > Aquatic > Marine >... | reverse complement strand
ACGCTCGCGAGCACTCTATCTTGTGCATTGGCGTTCGCTTCATCGGCAAAATACACGCGTGTAAAAACGTGCGAGAGCATGCCTCGCGCGGTCACTACTACATTGATATGCGGCGCTTGATCCGCGGTTACAGCGCCCGGCTTTATCGAGCTAAAAGAATAACTGCCATCGGGCATTGTCTCAGCGCGACCAAAACCCTGAAAATGCACGTCTAGCGGCTCTGACTCACGCATGTCCTCAGGATGTGCATAACGACCGGCAGCATTGGCCTGCCAAATCTCCACCAGCGCATCGGAAACGGGCGCGCCGGCGCCATCGCGCACAACGCCGTGCACGGTAATGCGCTGGCCGCGAGTTTGTACATCAATCAGTACCTCGCTGGCGATGCCCACGCGGCCATAAGCAGCCGGGGATAAGGCGTAGGCGAAAAACGGTCCAAGCGTCTGTGAAGGAGTCTGTTTATGCATTGGCTCAGTCTTCTAAAGGTGTGGCGTCACGTCCGCGTAGGACCAGGTCAAATTGGTAACCCAACGCATAGCCCGATTGTGTTGTCGGCAAACTAAATTTTGCCACCAGCCGGTCACGCGCAGCGGCGTCAGCGGTTGCATTGAAAATCGGATCCAACGCTAACAAGGGGTCGCCCGGGAAATACATTTGGGTAACCAGCCGAGTGACGAAAGCTGGGCCGAACAAGGAAAAATGAATGTGTGCGGGGCGCCACGCATTATCGTGATTACCCCAGGGGTAAGCCCCCGGCTTTATCGTCGTGAACTGATAGTTGCCGTCGGCATCAGTCACGCAACGCCCGCCACCGAAGAAATTTGGATCTAGCGGTGCGTCGTGCTGATCACCGCTATGGATATAGCGACCGGCCGAATTCGCTTGCCATAACTCGATCAGCGTATTGGCCAGCGGTCGGCCGCCGTCGTCTAGTACGCGACCCGCCACAATGATGCGCTCGCCCAAGGGCTCACCGTTGACGACACCGTTACGGGTCATATCGGCATCGATAGGCGCAGCTGATTCATGTCCGAACACTGGACCGGTCAACTCTGACAAAGATTGTGCCAAGGCCACCAAGGGCTCGCGCGGAGAACGCAAAGCAGTCGACTTATAGTCCGCGTCAAGATAGGGCGGTTGTTGCTCCCAGTCGCGTGGACGGTAGATTGAGTTGTTCATCAGCCATGGCGCTCCAGGCGCGGCGGTTTGGAGGGATCCGGACGGCGACTGAAAGTCGCAATCTAGAAGACTGCTGAATCATAGCGCCGTGCGCAGTTTTGGACCACCAGCGAGCGCAACGGTGCTGGATGAGCCGCGGCAGAACCGGCACACTGCGTTAAAACAGCGCAGTCAAATGAGGACTCCAACAATGGCAACTGTGAACGCGATACAAGCACCTGCCCTAAAAGCGGCATTCGCAGACGGGCTAGAAATCGCGTTGCTCGACGCACGCGAAGAAGTGCCATTCGACCAGCGTCACCTGCTGATGGCTGCATGTGTACCGCTAGGTCAGCTCGAAATACAAATTGATGCGCTAGTGCCGCGGCGTGATACACGGGTGGTGTGGTGTGATGACGGTGGTGATCTAGCTGAAGCTGCTGCCGTGCGCATGGCTAACTATGGCTATACCAATGTGCATACCTTAAGCGGCGGAATCGATGCGTGGGAGCAAGCCGGATACCCGATGTACAGCGGTATTCACGTGCCCAGTAAAGCTTTTGCGGAGGTGGTAGAGCACGAAGCCCAGACTCCGTCGATCAGCGCGCACGAACTCCAACAACTGATTGATGATTGCGCCGACATGGTTATCCTCGACAGCAGAACCTATGAGGAATACCACGGTAACAGCATCCCGGGGGCAATAAGCGTGCCCGGGGCGGAGTTGGTTTACCGTTTTAAGGACTTGGTGCCGTCGGAACATACGCTAGTAGTGGTCAACTGCGGCGGACGCACGCGTAGCATCATTGGCGCGCAAGCACTGATCAATGCCGGGTTCAGCAACAAAATTGTATCACTGAGAAACGGCACGCAAGACTGGCATCTGGGTGGCTTCGAGGTGATTGTTGGTGCCGAACGACGCGCGCCGGCAGTTTCCGACTCAGGTTTGGCGGCAGCGTTGGACGCCACGCGGCGAATCGCGGCGCAGTTTTCGATCGAAACGATTGATGCCGACATTTTGCAACGCTGGCGTGCTGAGTCGCACGGGCAGAATCTGTACGTGCTGGATGTGCGTACTCCGCAGGAGTATGAGCGCGGACATCTACCCGGCACGCGGCTTGCCCCCGGCGGGCAGCTAGTGCAAGAAACCGACTGCTTTCTTGGTGTTTGGGGCGCGCGAGTGGTGTTGGTGGATGACAACGGTGTGCGCGCTGCGGGGGCGGCCTCGTGGCTGAAACAGATGGGCTGGAAGGATGTCGTCACGCACCAATTTGACCCGTCCAGTACCGAACTCGACTCCGGACCATGGCGCCCGCGGGTACTGGTGCCTGCCGATGGTCAGGCGCAAGCAGTGGACTTCATTGATGCGCACGATCTGCAATCGCAGCTTGGCGATAGCAATGTGATTGTGGTTGATTTGTCTAGTAGCCGTGCCTACACACAAGCGCACATTCCCGGGGCATGGTTTGCTCTGCGAACCTACTTGGCGCAAGCACTTGAAGTATTGCCCAGTGCTCCCACCCTGGTTTTTTCCTGTGCAACTGGAGCACTTGCGCAACTCGCCGCGCAAGACCTGCAATCGAGCGCTAAGTTTGCTCGAGTACGTGCGTTGGCGGGCGGCAATATTGCTTGGCGAGACGCTGGTTTTGCGTTCGAGAGCGGCGCGCAACATATGGCCAGTAAGCCTGACGATATTAGACTTAAAGCACGTGAAATGGGCACTAACATCGAGGATGCGATGCGCGCTTACTTGGCCTGGGAAATTGAGCTGGTCAACCAAATGGCAATCGATGATGAACAGCGTTTTGAAGTGCACACAGGACTTGCTTGAGACCCGAGCAGCAAGTCTCCCCAGCGGGCCGCCGGTGCAGCTGCGCTCGCTTGAAGCGAAAAAAAGCCACCGCGTCGGTCGCGAGTATTAGCGATAAACAGGCTCTAGGTACCCCGAGATGACATCGTTTCCGAAACTGCGCATCGACGAATACGCAATGGTCTATCTGGAAGATACGGACCGTGCGCTGCCTACTAAGATCAATCAGAACACCCGCTACGCGTATTTCAAGACCATCGCCAAGGGTGGAAAATCACTTATTCAATCGTGTAAAGACATGCATCTGGGCCGCACGATCTGCTACAAAAAGCTGTTGCCGGAGTTCGCTGATGACCCGATTGAGCAGCAGAGATTTCTGCGCGAAGCGCGGGTTAGCGCAATGCTGCAGCACCCCAATACCGTGCCGACCTATGAAGTTGGCCGTGACTCAAGAGGTGCTTATTTCTTCACCATGAAGCTAGTGCACGGATACACCTTTCGCGAAGTGCTGAATTACCGCGATCGCTACGACTTGAGCCGCTTGATTGACGTTGTCGTCCAGGTTGCATATGCATTGGAGTACGCCCACGGCCATCGCGTTATCCACCGTGATATCAAGCCAGAAAATATCCTCGTTGGCCCGTACGGAGAGGTGCTGGTGTTGGATTGGGGCTTAGCTAAGGTGTGGTCCGCGGCTGCGAGCAAAAATTCGCAACTCGACAGCAGTCCGGCGACCAATCTGGACGACCCGATTGGTTCCATCACCGGCCAGGGCAAGCTGCAAGGCACTATTACCTACATGTCCCCCGAGCAAATACGCCGCGATCCACAGATCGATCACCACACTGATGTTTTTAGTCTTGGAGTAGTGCTCTATGAAGTCTTGGCTAATCGCACGCCAGCGCTTGCCGAGACGGTGGGCGAGATGCGCGACGCAACTTTAAACGCTACACCACCGCGTATTTCCGCCGTGACCAGTGCACACGTACCGAAGTTGTTAGAGGACCTTGCCATGGCCTGTCTAGCCAAAGATCCTGAGGCCCGTCCAGACGGCTGTGCAGAAATGATTCGCTTGTTACAAGAAGCTTGGTGACAACGAATCACGATTGCCGCGTTCGCGACAGAGGATAAGACGCACCAAAAAGGGGCCCTGGGCGCTTGTCGTGCACCAATGTGGCTCATTGCCTGTACGATCGCGAGGCCTCGGCCCGCAATCCTTACGCTAATTCAACCACGCTAGCGTTACCCGAACCAGCGCGAAATCGCTAAATTCATACTCGCTCGCTTGTATGGGAACGCCTAACCCGGATTCGAAACTGGCGCGATCCGGCGTACGCGTACCTTCGGCACGAGGATTGCATGTTATCGCCACCAATCGGCAATAATTTGGTATTAAGAACAACGGAGCAACGCATGAAATCCAAGTTGGAATACATCTGGCTAGACGGTTACAAGCCAACTCAGAGCCTGCGCAGTAAAACGCGAGTGGAGTCAAATTTCTCAGGTAAGCTTGAAGACTGCCCGATGTGGTCGTTCGACGGAAGCTCAACCGAGCAAGCAGATGGCAGTGCTTCCGATTGTCTGCTTAAACCCGTCGCTGTGTTCCCGGACCCAGGTCGCAAAAATGCCTATCTGGTAATGACCGAGGTGCTAAACGCTGATGGCACCGCGCATGTGTCAAATGGCCGCGCGACCATTGCCGAAGAATCGGACGACGAAGATTTTTGGTTCGGATTCGAGCAAGAGTACTTTCTTTGGGATCCGGCAACCGACCTGCCACTAGGTTTCCCGAGGGCTGGTTTTCCGCGCCCCCAAGGTCCTTTCTATTGCTCCGTTGGCGCTAACAACGCATATGGGCGCGAGGTAATCGAGGACCATCTGGACATGTGCCTCGATGCCGGCATCAACGTCGAGGGAATTAATGCCGAAGTGGCTGCGGGCCAATGGGAATTTCAGGTCTTCGCAAAAAGCGCTAAGCGCGCGGGCGACGAGACCTGGGTCGCGCGGTATCTGCTAGAACGTTGTGCTGAAGAGCATGGCTACGCAATTGACTGGCACCCGAAACCACTTGGCGACACCGATTGGAACGGTTCCGGCATGCACGCTAACTTCTCTAACGGGGCCATGCGTAACGCTGGCAACGAAGATGTGTTCTCGAAAATATGTGATGAGTTCGGCAAGAACATTGCACGCCATATCAGCGTATACGGCGCCTTCAATGACCAACGCTTAACCGGTGCTCACGAAACGCAATCGATCGATCAATTCAGCTACGGTGTATCGGATCGCGGTGCCTCCATTCGCATCCCGGTAGCTACCGTTGAAGACGGTTGGAAAGGTCGCCTCGAAGACCGCCGCCCCGCTTCCAACGCTGATCCGTACAAGGTTGCAGCAGCTATCGTGAAGACGACTAAAGAAGCGGGTTTCTAGCCACTAGCTAGTGCAAGCCAGCCGCTACTAGGCGCCCGCCTAAGGTTGAGAGTTAGGCTCGTATCTATGCGAGCCTAACTCTTGTCACTGTGTTCGGCAGACTTGATTGTCGCCATCGCTAGCGCTTACCCCTGGCTGCGCCGCACCGACTCGCATGTGTGCGCACTTGAATCGCGATGTTTTTGCCCTAACTAATCGAACAGAGTGGACACTATTGTTCTGCTGCCTCGCGTAGTTAGAACAGGGCGCGAATGACGAAGATGGCACGCCACATCATGCGCTGAGTTCATCAATGCTCCGCGAGTGATGCAGCTATGCATCGCGTTAGCATCCTCAAACGGCTAGGCATTTCGGAGATGACGATGAACGCAAGCTCAGACACCAGCATCGCGCAGCCTGCGCACGGTGTTATCGCGGTAACCAAGCTCGGCGCTCCGCCCTGGCCAACTTTGGACCCGTTCTTGTTCTGTGTTCACCACAATGACGATTATCCCGCTGGCAACGCTGACATGGCGCTTAACCCGGAGCAACTCGAAGGCCGTAATATTGGTACGGACTTTAGTGGGAAAGATGGCTGGAGCATGTATCACGGCGACACCACTCCGGGTTTCCCCCGCCATCCGCATCGTGGCTTCGAAACAGTTACGCTGGCCCGGCGCGGATATATAGATCATAGCGACTCGCTCGGTGCCACTGCCAGATTCGGTCAAGGTGACGTGCAATGGATGACCGCTGGCGCCGGCATCGTGCATTCAGAGATGTTTCCCCTGCTCGAATCAGGCGTTAGCAATCCGACCGAATTGTTTCAAATTTGGCTGAATCTAGCAGCTGAAGACAAGCTCAAACCACCACATTTCACGATGTTTTGGTCCGAAGATATACCGCGGGTGCGCATACCCAGCGCGCCTAGCAGTACGGCCGGTGATACGGAGGTCGTGGTAATTGCTGGCCCCTCGCCGCTCGGCCAGCTGGCGCCCGAGCCACCACCTGCTTCATGGGCGAGCCGCGCCGCCGCGGAAGTCGCGATATGGACCATTAACTTAAGCAGCAACGCTACCTTTCAATTGCCGAGCGCGAGCCCTGGCCTGAATCGCGTGCTCTACTTCTTCGCTGGCGAGGCTATTTCGGTGAACGGTCGCACAGTCACCGCTGGTCACGCAGTACAAGTGCAGTCGGACTGCGAAATTGAACTTGCAAACACCGGCGAAGCAGCCGAAATCCTGATGTTGCAAGGACGCCCAATTGGCGAACCGGTGGCACAACATGGCCCATTCGTAATGAATTCGAATGCAGAAATACGCACGGCCATCAGCGATTATCAGCGCAGCCAGTTTGGCGCCTGGCAGTGGCCAGCCGATGGTCCCGTGCATGCCCGTGAAAGCGGCCGGTTCGCACAGCGACCAGATGGATCAATTGAGCGGCCATAGCGTTCAAAGTTGAAATGCCGCGACGCCAACGTAGCATCCAGCGCTAGATATCGAAGCACTTCGCCTGCGTGCGCAAGGTCTGTGCGTTTCGCGCAAAGCAGGCACACCACTGGCGTAGAAAAGCCGAATAACATGCGTTACTGCTATCTCAGTGCCCCGTTGCAATGGCAGATACGCGAACAAGGCTCACGACGCCAGTTCTCGTGCACCAAAGACTACGCGTAAGCGTCTTCCAAGGGACAATCTGACAGCAGCAATGGCCCGCGCTTGGTGATTAAGACGGGCTGCTCCAATTTGACACCTTCGCCGTCAGCGGTGCCAGCATAGCTCTCGATACAGATGATCATATTTTCTTGCAAAATATCATCGTACGCACCGAACACCGCGTCTTCGGGATGCCAAAGATATGGATACTCCATGCCAAGGCCACAGCCGTGCCCAATGTTGGCGTAGCGGTTTGGCTGATGTTCGGGCGCCAGCTCAAACGCCCGGTTACAGAACTCAGAGATAGATGTTCCAGCTCGCAATAAGCGAACGTTTGCATCGAGTTGCGTTCTGGCAGCCTCGTATAGGCGGCGTTGAGCCGTGCTCGGCTGTTCATCGCCAACGACCCAGCTGCGTGAGATGTCGTTGTAAAAACCCATCGGGCCGATGAGATCGGTATCAAGCATAAACATATCGCCAGGTCCAATTACCCGTTGACTGGTTTCTTGGAACCACGGGCAAGTACGTGGCCCTGAAGTAAGTAATCGAGTCTCGGTAGATTCTGCGCCGCGCGCAATACTCTCAGACACCAAGAACGCCAAGGCGTCTGATTCGCGCATGCCCGGCTGAACATGCCCGCGGAGTGCAGCAACTGTTGCATCACAACTACTTTGGGATTGCTTGAAGCCGCGGATTTCTTCGAGTGATTTTATTGCTTTGGCATGTTCTAGCATCACATTACCATCAACAAGCTCAAGTCCTTCTGCCTCCAGCGCGGGTAGCATCGGGGCTTGCGCGCTATCAATCGCAATACGACGATTTTCACCGTCGTACTCACGCACAAAGTCAGCAATCTCCGCCGCCCAGACCATGGCAACTTATGCACCGCGATCTGCGGTCAATAGATAATCCGGAGACCACGCTGGTCATATCTCATCAACGCAGGGTAAGTCGTGACTGTGATGCACAGCCGCAGGGACCTCAAACAGAATACTTGGGCCACTGGCTGCAACAAGGGCATAGCGACAGTGTTGGTGTTTCGAACGAGCGCTTAAGTTTGTGCTGCCAGTGGCATAGCGTAGTGCAATCGGGTCCCAAATGACGATGGCAACAACATCATGGCTAAGCAGCTGTTTGCGGATCTGGCCAAGGCGATAACGCTGGATCATCGCTTCGTTTATTGGCTCCGTGCGCTCAAACAGCCAGCCCGAAATTTCAGCTGTACGATTGTTTGCCACCATCAGTGCTTCACTCCGGAATCCGTATGTACTCGCGCCAATCGCGTTTGACTAGCTACGCCATGTTCGTTGAAACCTTAAGCGCGCCGCAAGTTTGCATGCTGGGATAAGCACACAGGTGAGTGGCTCAATTGGCGTGCTTGGATGGCGCGAAAGGGCGCGGATACATGGCTGCGATTGCAGCTGCGAGGACCCACCAGGCAAGTGTCGAAAAGAAATATCCGTAAAGCGCCTTGTGTATGTTCAATGGCCAAAACGCGAGCAGCGCACAAATTAGCCACGGCCCCGCATTAACACGAGCTGCGCGATCCAGCTGTCGATAACGCCGCAGTAACCAGAACAGCAAGCACACATAGCCGATCGCGCCTAAGACACCAGTCTCGATCGCAATCTCCAGTGCCAGTTGATGCGGGTGTGACGGTGACGTTGGCGGGACAAGGTTTTGCCAATAATCCTGCGGCCCAGCGTAGCTCGCATAGGCTCCGCGAAAGCCACGCGGTCCGATTCCATTAAACCAGTGCTGCTCGAGCATGTTGAGGCCGGTGCGCCATATGTCCGGTCTTTGACCTAGCTGCGCTTCAAGCTGCTCAGACGACTCGAACAGGGCCCCCACTGTCTTTTCCAGTCGAGTTTTGATGAAAGGCTGCGTGAGCAGCGCCGCGCTAGCCAATACCACTACGGCGACGCCAACAAATACGCTGAGTTTGGGCGGCCGCCAACCGCGGTCGTGGAATCTGTAAACAAGAAACATCGCACTGCCGACGATTAGCAACAGCCACGAATTGCGATGCAGTGTCATGCCAATTACTACAACCAATGGAACTAGGCATAACCACCATGCTGGGCGTAGCTGCGCGGGTTGAGCAATTGAGTCTAGAATTAGTGGCACAAATAAGGTCAGGACAAGGCCTAGCTGCAAACGCGGGTGAAAAATGCCTTTCAGTTGCGCACCTTCAAGTGGAAAGCCGAACAAGTTGAAACCCACAATAGCCTGTATGCACGCATCAATTGTCCAAAAAGCACAGAAAGCCAGCACCAGCACACGCAGGAGTGCCAGCGAGCGGGCGTTTGATAACACCCAGACCATGAATACCCCTGCAAGCCCGAAGCGCAAATACAACAGTGTTGCCGAGATGGCGCGCTGCTGATCGAGCGCGTCGAAACATGACACGATCATCGGGATCCAAAAACATGCAAACAGCGCAACCACACAACGCACGCCCGGCAGCCGATGAACTTGTGGCCATGACCGCACCAGAATCCAAAGCCCACATAGCGCCAGAAAAATACTTGTGCCGTTGTAGACCAGCGGCGGCGCGGGTAGCGCGGCTAAGAACACTGCTATAAGCGCTACTGCGAGCCGCGAGTCCTCGTGCGCGAACAGCTTAGATTTCATCGCCGCCCTCAGCGTGTTGTTCGCTACCAGAATTTTGCAACCCCGACATTGACCGACCTGAACACAGCGTGTCGTAGAGGTGCGAATAAGCATCAACGCAGCGCGCCCGACTGAAGCTGGCATGCACACGCGCGCGCGCAGCGCGCCCCACCCTTGTTCTAAGCCCGCCATCGCTTGGGAGGCGGGCAAGCGCGATGGCGATGGCCTCGGACTCTCTGGCGCCTGCGATAGGTCGGCTTTGTTGGTAGTAATTGAGGCTGCACCGGCTCATCACGCGAACTCTTACACCCGCGAGAAATGCCGCTGGCGCGCCAATTAGATAGCTAGCAGGCAAGAAACAATGCGCAACCTCAGGTCGCCAGCGCAGCATAAAAAGCCAAAGCTGCAAAGCCACCAGCAGCAAACGGGCTATCTGGTACAGCGGATTGCGGCTCAATCCACCCCGCAGCCACGGCGCATGTACCGGGATGCCAAGTGCGCGCATGCTGTCACCCAACACCCTCGCCTCCACAAGTGTAAAAACTTCAATGGAAAATCGGGTGCGATCGAGCGCCGACAAGGTCTGTAATAAATGGCGCTCGGTGCCGCCTCGATTTAACGATCCGACTATTACTAGAATGCGTTGGGGTTTCACTTGGGCCGTCATCGGTTACATCGATAGGAACCGGCCACAGCGACGCAGCTGCAGTTACGCAATCCCGAGCTGCCGAGCCGTCTAAAAGGCGTGAGCGTGTAGCTGCCAAGATGCCAGATTCGTCGATTTTGCGCCAGTGTCGATCGGTCTGGGGTTGCTTGGACAATCCCTCCGAGAAGTAGAGGCCTGCTCCTGCCCGCGTTCGATGGGCACCGAGTTCGCGGCTATTCTTCGCTACAGAGATCGACGGCGATCCCCTCGAGTATCTGTAAAGTTTGCGCGTCTTCACGCTCAGGAGTGTTCATGCGATGAACGATGTGGTCATTTCATGCAGTCAAATCAACTAGTTGTAAGCATTAAAGTGCGCATCAAATTGGGTGGTGCTAGGGTACTCTAAGCGTGCGTGTGGCGACCTGAACTTCATTTTGGAATCAACATGACCCAAACAGAACGTACCGTCGAACTGACTCTAATCGCTATGTGTACCGGCCTCACATGGCTGGCAGGGGATTTGTTAGCGGGCGTCTCCGACACTGGTCGAGTTGCGCTGACCTGTGCCGGGGTGTTGTTAGCGCAGAGCCTGATTCGCGATTTTTGGTTTGTGTGGAGCAAGCGCGGGCACAAGCCCACACAAGCTAAGCATGCACGGTGTATGTGCGTTGAATCGACTCTCGGTATGCTCGGCATTGTAGTTGGCGCAGTTGTGTTATTGGCTGGCTTCACTACCAGCCTTCAGACCAGTGCGTTGTTTTGGGCCACCGCAGTAGGCCTCACATTAGTGCTCGGGTATTTCATCAAAGACTACGTCCTGACCTGGTTTCCGGTGCGCTTCAAAAAGGACCCAGACCATATGAATATTATTGTGAAGTGGTAGCGCGCGATGAATGCTTAACTGCATCGGCACGCTCTAGAATCCGGTGTTTTTTGCCCATTGGGCACGCACGCTCAAGCCCAAACACACGCCTAACACGCACCGCAAGCGCTAGCGCGCGCAATTAAACCGCCCATGCCGCGCGAGTGGCAGTAGCAGAGCTCACTACTAGCGCCAGCCGTGGCGGACTTCGGCGTGTTTTTGTGCGCGGCGATTTATGCACCTAGCGGCGGTTGCGGCACCCACCAGTGCGTGAACAAGCTAGCGCCGTAGTTTCGGATATTGACCCACATCGAACGCGACATTAGCCGTGACGAGGCCGCTATATAAACGGCACGTTCCTCAGGTACGCTCTTTGCAGATCTCAGGCATGTACCGGGCTTATGGTACGACCGTGGATGAGTTCCTGCGCAGCCATCCCGTGACAACGCCAGATTATATAAAAATTGACGTTGACGGCATTGAGCATGCCATTTTGGAAGGTCCCCGAGAGACCTTTAAAGCAGGTTCTGTAAAATCAGTGCCAGTCGAAGTGAATGAGAATTTTTCTGAACAATTCTTAGCCTGTGCAGAGATCCTGACCGACTGCGGTTATAAAGTGAGCCATCGCGTGCAACCCGGCCTTGAAATGGGTCTTGCTGCGCCCGGTTTGTACAATGTGATATTCGAAAGAGCTTAAGTAGCTCAGCTGCCGCAAAGGTACGTTTAGATATGCTGCCCAAAGATGTCTTAGCCGAGCTAGCCAAGCACCCGTGCGGTACCTTTCTAGACTTGCTGGACTTTAACGACAGCTCGCTCGGTTGCTGCGACATTACTGGTGAGTCGCCAGTGTGGGAAATGCACCCTGATACCGATGAGCTGTTCGTAGTGCCCGCAGGTGCGCTGAGCTTTACCGTCTTGAACAACGATGGCGGGCGTGAACACCATAGCGTCAATAGCGGCAGCGTGTTCGTTGTCCCTAAAGGCTTGTGGCATAAGCCAGCAGCACGAGCTGGCGAAAAGTTCTTGTACCTCACGCCGGGTCAGACGCTACACTCCGACGCAGAAGCTCCGCGCTGAACGAAGCACAATCGGTGTCTTGTTACCTTCGCTTGCACAACTACCATGCCGCGCTTGTTGGCGCGTCTAACGGCATAATCACATAGGGCAATGAAATCATGATTACCCACATCGACCACATTGTGCTTACGGTGGCAGACATTGAGGCCACGGTGACATTCTTCAAGCGCGTCCTGCAGATGCAGGATTCAACCTTTGCCAAGGGGCGGCGCGCGTTGCACTTTGGTAATCAGAAAATTAATTTGCAAACGCTTGGCATGGAAGCACGAAATCGCGCTGCGGTCGGCTCCGGAGACCTATGTCTAATAACAGATTGGCCATTGGCACAGGTTATCGAGCATCTCTGCGCACAAGCCGTGGACCTGCTTGAAGGGCCGGTTACCAAGAGCGGTGCGCAAGGTGCCATAACGTCCGTCTACTTCAATGATCTTGATGACAACTTGATCGAAGTGAGCACTTATAGCTAGGCACCGAAACACAAGGGATTAGAGGCTTTAGAATGAAATCTGTTGCAATTCTGGGAGCAGGGGCAGCCGGACTGTGCCTTGCTAAGAACTTTTTGCAAGCGGGCTTCTCGGACCTGACTGTGTTCGAGATTGGCACTGAAATCGGTGGCATGTGGTGTTACGAAAACGACAGCGGCGAGTCGTCCGCGTACAAAACCCTGCACATCAATACGTCCAGAAGCGTGACCGCATTTCATGACTTACCCTTCGATGATGACGTGCAGTACTTCCCAGATCATTGGGACATGCATCGCTATTTGATCCGTTACGCGCAGCACTTTGGGGTTACACCAAAGATCCAGTTCACCTCACGTATCGTCGATGTGCGACCGGACTTCGAGCCGAACAAGGCGGCGCCACGTTGGCTGGTAGAAACTGAGTCAGGCGACGTTCGTGCATTTGATACGGTGGTTGCCGCCACTGGACATCTTTCGGTGCCAAACCATGTCCCTACGTTTAGCGAGGATTTTGCTGGCGAATACGTCCATTCGCATCACTACCGAGAGCCAGCACCGTTTGTCGGTAAGAAAGTATGTATCGTCGGGGTTGGCAATAGTGCTCTCGATATCTCCGGAGATATCTGTGCGACCAGCCCGCGCTGCGTCTTAGTCGCGCGCTCAGGCGCATTGATCATGCCTAAACTGCTTTTTGGTATTCCCGGGACTGAGCTGTCAATGATGATTCAGCGGCCATGGTTGCCTGGCTGGTTGCGCCGCAAATTACTCCGCGGACTTGCGTACCTCGCGCATGGTGACCAAACCAAACTCGGTTTTCTGCCGATGACCGAACGCACTCACGCGACCAGTAATGGCACCATCATCAATGATGTCGCTTATCGGCGCGTCGAGGTCAAGCACGAGATTGACTCAATCGACGGCACCACGATCCGCTTTAGCGATGGCAGCGAAGACCAGTTCGATACCTTGATCGCCGCGACTGGATATCGGATTGATCTGCCGTTTATAGCTCGCGACATCGTGCCGCTAGAGAACAATCGCTTGAACCTTTACAAACGCATGGTGCAACCCGGTTGGCCAGGGCTGTACTTCGCAGGTTTTTTTAACACTGACACTGCCTTGAACATGGTGTTTGAGCGCCAAGCGCGTTGGATTTGTGCGATCGAAACTGGCGCGGCAGTGCTGCCGAGCGCTGCGCAAATGGAAGATGATATCCAGCGTAAGAATGAGTGGGTACGCAAGTACTATAAACACACTGATCGGCATACCTTAGAAGAAGAGCACGTGCCCTATTTGCGTGAACTCCAACGCTCGCTAAAAGCCATGTACGCTAGCGCACGGCGTACACAACATGCACCTAACACCGGGTGATAGTTGTTCGTACGATAATGACTTAAGCGGTAACTCTGGAGTAGGACTATGACTCAATGGTACCAAGCGCCAGCGGAAATTGATGGTGCCGAAGGAGTCGCTTATATTGACGAAATATTTGTGCCGGTGCGCGAAGCGCGCCTGCCGGTATTGGACTGGGGCTTCACCCGCTCGGATGTAACCTACGATGTGGTGCATGTCTGGGACGGTGCATTCTTCCGACTCGAAGATCACCTAACACGCTTTGCAAATTCGTGCGCCTCGCTAAGATTACAGCCGGGTCTGGATCGCGACTCAATCGCCGCCGTTGTAACTGAATGTGTGCGCGCGTCTGGACTGCGTGATGCCTACGTGGAGATGGTTTGCACGCGCGGGCAGCCACGGCCCGGCTCGCGTGACCCGCGTACCTGCGAGAATCGCTTTTTCGCATTCGCAATTCCGTTCGTGTGGGTGCTAAGCCCCGAGCGCCAAGACGCGGGTGCGCGCTTGCACATCTCAGACGTTCCCAGGATCTCGCCAGGCTCTGTGGATCCGACCGCAAAGAATTTCCATTGGGGTGATCTCACGCGCGGCTTAATGCAAGCACTTGATATGGGTGCTGATACAGCGGTGTTGGTCGATCACGACGGAAATATTACCGAAGGCCCCGGTTTCAATATTTTTTGCGTCAATGACAATGTCGTTTCAAGCCCTGATGCAGGCGTATTAGAAGGCATTACGCGCGCGTGCGTGCGCGAACTGTGCGCAGCGGAAGCAATCGAATTTCGTTTGTGCAAGGTAACACCACAAGACCTACTCAGTGCTGACGAGGTGTTTTTGTCGAGCACGGCTGGCGGGATAATGCCGGTCGCACACGTCAACAATCGCATTCTAGGTAACGGCCGTG
>Ga0055584_100003738_pt1 | contig 14947 bp, 18 predicted proteins | sample OSDHelmetaG_FD_58716 | JGI IMG/M metagenome (GOLD analysis project Ga0055584, IMG submission 58716) | Pelagic marine sediment microbial communities from the LTER site Helgoland, North Sea, for post-phytoplankton bloom and carbon turnover... | ecosystem: Environmental > Aquatic > Marine >... | reverse complement strand
CTTTTATCTCGAGGTCGTTTGGTAAATCTTGGAAATGCGACAGGGCATCCAAGTTTTGTAATGAGTAACTCATTTACCAATCAAACACTTGCTCAGCTGGAACTATGGAAAAACAAATATGAATTAGGAGTTTATACCCTACCCAAACATTTAGACGAAGAAGTAGCTCGCCTGCATCTTTCAAAACTGGGAGTAAAACTAACAACTCTTACAGATGCTCAAGCCAGTTATTTAGGAGTTCCTAAAACGGGACCATTTAAGCCGGATCATTACAGATACTAAAATACATCCAATAGAAAAAGGGCTGTCAAATATACAGCCCTTTTTTAATTATAAATAACAAGCTCCCCATTTTCAATACGAGTATGATAGGTTTTTAAAGAATAAACAGAAGGCCCCTCAAGAACATCCCCATCCTGAGAAATTATAAGGAACTCTGATCCACAACAGGGACAAACAGCAGTTGTGTTTCCCTCTGCTATTTCGACCCTACATGAAATTTTCTCATCGTACGGACAATAGCGCTCAAAGGCAAAATATTCACCAGAAAGTTCTCTATAAACAATAACTCCTCCAACACCAACCCTATTACCATAACGATCATAATCCACAATAAAAACATCTTTATTATAATTAGGTAGCATCAAATCTATATAAGCTGTAAAACGATAATTTGGAACAGGATGTTCGTCGCTTTTGCAACCCAAAAACAGAATTAAAGCAATAATTAAATATTTAGTCTTTTTTATCATATTTCGCTTTTATAAAATCACGACTGTCACCTTAACACACATTACTGAATACCAACAAATTACAAGTTGTTGCTTAAAATTGACAACGCTTTATTTGCTTATTAGCTTTGTTCGCGCTAATTTAGCTATTATTTTTTAAAGATATGGGTGACTCTATAGGTGACATATTATACTTACTTATGATGGTTGGCGCTTTGATTTTCAGTGTTATAAGAAAATCAAGGTCTGCTGAGCATAAGGGAGATGTTATACCTGAAGATGAAGCCGAAACATTCCCCTCCGAGGCATTCCCTCCTTTTAATGAATGGTTAGAGAAGGAAATACCACAAGAGGAAACGCAAGAGTATCAAAACAAACCAGAAGTTCAACCGATGCAAGCGGAAAAATTGCAACATAAAAAATTGCAATACAAAAGACCTCAATACCAAAGCATCAAAACGAGTGACAGTTTAAAACGACCTGAACGCATAACAAGAATAACCAGGAAGCCTGCACATGAAAATTTAGCAGAAAACATAAATAGTTACAACTACACTTCAGTATGGGACAATGAAAGCTTAGATTTAAGAAAAGCCATTATCTATTCTGAAATTATTAAAAGGCCAACTATTTAAGACCATTACAAGCTAAACTAAGAAATCACAAACTTTTTATTAAATAAAATCTTTTGCTGCACAAGCAGCAAAGAATCCCGAAACATTCGGGATTCTTTATATTATTAATCTTATGCAAAATAATATCAGGAGGAAAACATCATGTCTAAAGTGAGTTATATCACAGAAGAGGGACTAAAGCGATTAAGGGAAGAATTATCCCATTTAGAATCGGTTGAAAGACCTAACATCTCAAAACAAATAGCAGAAGCACGCGATAAGGGTGACCTATCTGAAAATGCAGAATATGATGCAGCTAAAGAAGCTCAGGGACTGCTTGAAATGAAAATTGCCAGACTAAAAGAAACTATAGCCAGTAGCAGATTAATTGACGAATCAAAACTTGACACTTCTAAAGTGCAGATTATGAATAAAGTCAAAATTAAAAATCTGAAAAACAATGCTATAATGACCTACACTTTAGTGTCAGAGAGTGAAGCTGATTTAAAAGCTGGAAAAATATCTATCTCTACGCCTATTGCAAAAGGTTTATTAGGAAAGAAAAAAGGTGACAAAGTTGATATTCAAGTGCCATCTGGGACTATGCCTTTTGAGATACTAGAGATATCTCTATAAGCAGCCAGCAACTTAAAAAGATTCTACTGTACTAGTTAAAAACAAAAAAAGAACCATCCTACGGAAGGTTCTTTTTTTTCTGATTTAACTCTATATTGTTTTTCATTCTACATATTTAAGATAAACATCGTAAACTAACATATATATTATACTTAACGAATTATAAATATGATAATATTCCCAGTTTACAAAGATAAAAAGAGCTATAATTTAAAATTCTAATTTATTAATAAAACAATAAATAGGGATATAAATTTTTGCTCCCAAAAAAAAAGAACGTGTATATTTGGGAGTGCGTTACTTTTTAGATAGCTATGATACCTTTGCCAATAGTTAATAAACCCATTTATTAGCTGGTACTAAAAACAATACATTTTAGCTAAATTATTAATACAGTAGCGTAATGAGTGCTGGAGATGTAACTCTCAGCGGCTTTAAATTTATTTTAGGAATAACCTTTTAAAAACTTAAGCTATGGCTACAATTTTTTCAAGAATCGTCAATGGTGAAATCCCATGTTTTAAAGTTGCAGAGAACGATAAGTATTTTGCCTTCTTAGATATAAATCCTTTATCTAAGGGACATACACTAATTATTCCAAAACAAGAAACAGATTACATTTTCGACTTAGATGACAAATTACTATCAGGATTAATGATATTTGCAAAAAAAGTAGCACTCGCAATAGAAAAAGAAATTCCATGCAAACGCATAGGAGTTGCAGTGCTAGGACTGGAAGTACCACATGCTCATATTCACTTAGTACCTATGCAAACAGAAGCAGACATAAGCTTTTCAAAACCAAAATTAAAACTAGAGAAAGAAGAAATGCAGGCAATAGCTACAAAAATAAGTCAACATATTTAATCTTATTTTTTCACTCTGCCTGGATTCTTATTTATAAAAGCCTTCCAACTATTGGCTCCAGATGAAGAAACTGGAGCTTTCGCTTGAAAATAATGACAAACTGCAGCAGCAAGACCATCCGTAGCATCCAAAAACTTAGGATCTTCTTTTAAATTAAGATATTGCTTTAAAAATAAAGCAACCTGCTCTTTAGATGCGCTGCCTCTACCAGTAATAGCTTGTTTTATACGTAAGGGAGCATATTCAAAAATAGGAACAGAGCGAGATAAAGCAGCCGCCATTGCCACACCTTGAGCACGCCCCAACTTAAGCATCGATTGAACATTTTTACCAAAAAAAGGAGCTTCTATAGCCAGCTCATCAGGGTGATAGGTATCAACTAGCTGAACAACTCTTTCAAAGATACGCTTTAGCTTAATATAATGGTCATCATATTTTTTTAGTTCTAGAACACCCATTGCAACCATAGAGGGTTTATTGCCCAACACCTTTAACACACCATACCCCATTACTGTGGTTCCTGGATCTATTCCCAAAATAATCTTTTCTCCCTGAGCTTTTTTTTGTATCACAACTTTTTCATTATAGAACTAAAATGAGCAACAGATTCTCCAAACTTAGGCTTCAGAGCTGGTAAAATACCGGCAACACAATCGTCTAGCTGCTGGATTTGTTCAATATCAGCGCATCTCCATTGAACTGAAAACACTATACTATCTTGCTCAGTCCTTGCAGATACTATTTCAAACACCTCAACCGAGAGTCCGCTCACCCTACTATCAACCCCTTTAAACAACACCTCATCTATCCATTGCTTCCAAGAAATAAGTGAAGTCTCATTAACATAAAATGAAATATTAAATATCAGCACAATAAAAACAATATTAAGATATCACATCGAATCCACAGAAAGACACCAACACCTCAGGAACTCTTATGCCCCCTTCAAATTGATTATTTTCAAGTAATGCAGCCATTATTCGTGGAAGAGCCAGCGCACTTCCATTAAGAGTATGCGCTAACTGTGCCTTTTTAACTCCATCTTGTTTAAAGCGCAACTTTAATCTATTTGCCTGAAAACTTTCAAAATTACTAACAGAACTAACCTCTAACCAACGCTCCTGAGCGGCCGAAAAAACCTCAAAATCGTAGGTTAAAGCAGAAGTAAAGCTAAGATCTCCTCCGCATAAACGAAGAATACGCCATGGCAATTCTAATTTCTCAACAAGAGTTTGTACATGAGCTACCATGCTATCTAATATCTCATAGGATTTATCGGGATGAGCTACCTGCACTATTTCTACTTTATCGAATTGATGCAAGCGATTAAGACCACGAACATCCTTTCCATACGACCCTGCCTCTCTTCTAAAACATGCCGAATAAGCACAATTACGGATAGGCAACTGATTAGCATTTAAAATAACATCACGATATATATTAGTTACAGGAACCTCTGCTGTTGGAATTAAATAGAGATTATCTGCACCAACATGATACATCTGTCCCTCTTTATCGGGTAACTGTCCGGTACCGAAACCTGAATCTTCATTTACCATCAACGGAGGAATAACCTCTTGATAACCGGCATCAACAGCCTCCTGCAAAAAGAAATTTATTAGAGCTCGTTGTAATCTAGCTCCTTTTCCTTTATAAACAGGAAAACCAGCTCCTGTTAACTTAACTCCCAACTCAAAATCAATTAAATCATATTTTTTTGCAAGTTCCCAATGAGGTAAGGCATTAGTTAAAGATGGTTTTTGACCACCTTCTTTAACTGTTATATTATCCTCAGCACTATTACCTGCAGGAACAGATGAGTGAGGCAAATTAGGCAACTGAACAAGACAAGAGTGTAAAGACTTCTCTGTTTCTTCTAATAAGGAGGTTAGAACCTTTATCTGCTCTTTTAATCCAGCAGTTTTTTCCTTTGCTGCATTTGCCTCTTCATTCTTTCCCTCTTTAAAAAGCTGTCCTATTGATTTTGAAAGTAAATTCATTTCAGCCTGTAAACGATCAGCTTCTGTCTGAGTTGCTTTACGCTTATTATCTAATTCTACAATCTGATTGACAATTGCTTTGGCATCGAAATTTTTGATACTAAGACGATCTATAACTTCTTGTTTATCTTCCTGAATCTGTCTGATTGTGAGCATACTGGTAAATATTATTCCTGTAAAAAGTTAATCAAAATCGGAGATTTTAAATATCCTATAAAAAAAAGTCTCCTGAATTTGTTACGAAAGTAACAAAAACAGGAGACTTTTAAAGCTTTTTTCTGCTGTTACTTACTCTGCAGCAACAGGCTCTACCGATATAAATGAACGATTATCTTTCCTTTTACGGAAAACTACGTTACCATCAGTAAGCGCAAATAATGTATGATCTTTACCCATACCTACATTATCACCAGGGTGGTGCTGAGTACCACGCTGACGAACTATAATATTTCCAGCTTTAGCGAATTGACCGCCAAAGATTTTCACTCCCAGTCGTTTACTTTCTGATTCACGACCGTTTTTGGAACTACCTACACCTTTCTTATGTGCCATATCACATTAATTTTTTTTGATTAACCAATCAGAATATCTTCAATTTGAATTTGGCTCAGATATTGACGGTGGCCATTTTTCTTTTTATAACCTTTACGTCTTTTCTTTTTGAAAACGATAACTTTTTCGCCTTTCAAATGACTTAAGACTTTAGCTTTTACTTTGGCTCCTTCCAAAGTAGGAGCACCTACTTTAATACCACTTTCATCTTCTATTAAAAGAACTTCGTCGAACTCAACAGAAGCCCCTTCTTCTGCACCCAAACGGTGTACAAAAACCTTACGGTCTTTCTCTACTTTAAATTGCTGACCAGCAATGGTTACAATTGCGTACATCACTTTATAAATTTATTGTTTCTTCCGGAGGTGGATCAATCATCTCAAAATTGTTAATCACTTCTTACCCCGCGAAATTCATTCGGACTGCAAAAGTAGGGAAAATAATTATCCTAACAAACAAATTACCAGAGCTTTTTTAATGAAAAATAAAATAACAAAAATATTAATTATTCTCTGACATTAATTGAGCAATATTATTTCTGGCTGATTCGCATCCAGGTTCTAATTTAAGAGCTTCATCAAAATCAGCCCTAGCCTTTTTAATATTACCCTCTCTACTATATAATTCTCCTCTCTTAACATATGCATCCACAAAATGAGGGTTCTGTTTCAATGCTAATTTAAACATTTTAAGAGCTTCTTTAGAACTTCCAGACTCACTTAAAATAATTCCCAATTTCAGATAATAATCGGACAACAATTCAGAATCTTTTTCCAACTTAACCAAGTCTCTCAAATAGATTTCAGCACAAGAAAAGTCAGCTAATTCCCAACATTCCATAGCAGTATTATGCAATTCATTTGACACTTGTCCATTCACCACAAAAGGCGATAAAACTACTATTATTAAAATTATTAAATTATTTTTCATAATCCCAAAATTTAGATTTACAACATCTAACTCATTAAATACTAAACGTATATATAATAACAAACGATGAGTTTTTTTGACGAACAGCCTTTAAAAACAGACTAACAATCTAAAAATTAGGAGATAAAGAAAAACAATGAAAGTATTCTCCTTTTATTTAAATTCATTCTAAAAAACTTTGGTATAAATAATAATCTGATTATTTTTGCAACATGGTTGCAAAAACAGAAAGCATTTCATCTCTAATTAGAGACAAAGGACTTAATATTACAGAAATCAGACGCAGACTAATAAATCTTCTGATAGCTCCGGGTACTGCCCTTACTCAAAAAGAAATAGAAGAAGCGTTAGAAACAGAAATGGGTTCAGTAGATAGAGTTACACTATACAGGAACTTACGCGTACTCATGGAAAAACATCTTATACATCAAATATCAATAGATGCCAACACTGTAAAATACAAACTAGCAGGCGCTCACAAAAAGTTAGACCATCCCCATTTCCACTGTTCACATTGCGATAAAATATTGTGCATGCCACAAATTTCAATAAAAGAAGATATGCTACCTGGAGGCTACATAATAGAATCAAGCAACTTAATCATAGAAGGCATTTGCGCTCTATGTAATAAAACAAAACACGAAAATATTTAACTAAATATGCTAACAATGAAAAAAATAAATTTACTCATACTTATAACACTGTCATTCATAGCAATTACATTAACGAACTGCAATAATACAGCTAAACAAAGAAATATAATTAGTGTAAGTATATTACCTCAGAAATACTTTATAGATGCACTTACAAATGAAGCAATAGAGGTAAATGTTATGATTCCTCCTGGATCAAGCCATGCAACCTATTCACCAACATCTCAACAATTTAAAAAATTATCAGATTCAAAGCTTTATATAGGCATAGGACACCTGGGATATGAGCAGGCGTGGATGCCACGCCTTGCTGAACTAAATAACAATATGCAAATAGTAATTCTAACTGAGCATATACAACTAATCTCAGATGAACACCACAATGATATAAAATCTGAAAATAGTCATAATAGTGCCGAATATGAAAACGAACAAAAACACAAGAATGATCATGACCATGTACATGGAGTAGATCCACATATATGGATGTCTCCCAAAACTGTATTAGAAATACTGCCAACTATAAAATCATCTCTCATAAAATCATTTCCTGAGTTAAAAGACACTATAGAAACAAATTACATTGAACTATACTCTAAAATATCAGAAGCAGATAAACACATGGCTTCTGTAAGTAAGCTATTCTCTAAAAAAGAATTTCTAATATTTCATCCGGCATTAACTTATCTGGCGAGAGATTACGGATTAGTACAAACGGCAGTAGAACAAGAAGGGAAAGAACCATCACCAGCCTACCTGGCTAGAATTATAAATAAGGCAAAGAAAGAATCTATACCAGTAATATTTATACAGGAAGAGTATGATATACGCAATGCACAAACCGTTAGTCACGAAGCAGGCATAGCACTAGTTCAGATAAATCCAATGAGCTACAACTGGCTTGAAATGATGGAAAAACTAACCCAGACACTAGAATACTATTTGAATGAATAAAATAATCGCACAATTAGATCATGTTAGCGCAGGCTACAATGGAGACACTGTATTAAAAGATGTGTCAATAAGTGTAAGAGCAAATGACTTCATAGGAGTAATTGGTCCAAATGGCGGAGGCAAAACAACCATGATAAAAGTGCTTTTAGGAGTAATACAACCTTTTAAAGGACAAGTAAAGTTCCCCTCCGGGAAAATTAAAATAGGATATTTGCCGCAGGCATCCCAAATAGACAAATCCTTTCCTATTAGTGTTAGGGAAGTAGTAGAATCCGGACTAAAACCAAAAAACAGATGGTTTCCACTTTTAGAAAAAAAACAAAAAGAAAAAGTAATAAGCCTTCTAAATAAAACAGGACTGGCTGAATATATCGATAGTCCAATAGGCTCCCTGTCAGGTGGACAGTTGCAACGCACTCTACTTTGCAGGGCAATAATCAATGAACCCAACCTTTTAGTACTAGATGAACCCAATACCTATGTAGATAAAAACTTCGAAGGAGAACTCTACAAATGGCTACAAGAACTAAATGAAAGAATGGCGATTGTTTTAGTTTCACATGACGTAGGTACAATTTCATCAATGGTAAAGACTATAGCCTGTGTAAATGGTAATTTACACCATCACAAATCTAATACCTTAACCTCAGAATTACTGAAAATATATAACTGTCCAATAGACCTTATTGCACATGGAAATATTCCCCACCGCGTATTAAATAAACACAACTAATGAAAAATTTTATAGACCTTTTCGAATATACATTTTTTCAAAATGCCCTTTATGCAAGCCTATTAATTAGCATATTGTCAGCTATTATAGGCACCTACATTGTTTCTCGTAAAAATGTATTTATTAGTGGAGGTATAACTCATGCCTCTTTTGGTGGAATAGGAATAGCATATTATATGGGATTAAATCCATTTTTAGGAGCAGCTATCTTTGCCATACTAACAGGTACTGGCATAGAATGGATATCAAATAAAGGGAAAATGAGAGAAGACAGTGCCATAGCCATACTCTGGTCATTAGGAATGGCTTTGGGTATAATCTTCGTTTTCTTAACACCAGGTTATTCACCCAATCTCATGAGCTTCCTTTTTGGAAGTATACTATCGGTAAGCATTGCTGATGTATATATGATACTTGCCCTGACCCTTGTAACAGCAATATTTTTCCTGCTATATTACCGTCCCATATTGTATAGTGCCTTTGATGCTGAATTTTCAACCATCAATGGGATGAAGGTTGCAGTTTTTCGATATGCAATGGCAATCCTAGTATCATTAGCAATAGTAGTAAGTATCAGGGCAATGGGAATTATCCTTGTTTTGAGTATATTTACTATACCTCAAACTACAGCAATGCTTTATACACACCAATTCAGAAAAATTATGGGATTATCTATATTATTCGGACTCCTTGGTTCAATAATAGGACTATTTGCTGCCTATGCTATGAACATACCTTCAGGAGCCACAATAATATTTAGTCTCACTATTCAATACCTGAGTTTAAAAAGCGTGCATCTAATAAGACTTAAAATTAAGCAAAGAGCCTAAAAAATCAGAGAACATACCCAAGAGTAGAGTCCCATAATATTTAAAATTAGCATAACAGCAAAGCACAACTTTTAGATTTCTCACTTTTTATGGGTAGAAACGGTCTTATTATTATTATTTTTGTGAATTGAAAAAAGATTATAAAAATCTCATTCCGGATTATTAAAAGACCATTCCATGCTGAATAAAATTGAGTCCTTACTATCTGAAATAAAGGATCTAAAAGCCGATAGTGCTGCTCAGGCAGAAGAATTAAGAATTAAATATTTAAGTAAAAAGGGACTGGTATCTAACCTTTTTAATGAGTTCAAAAACGTTGCACCAGCCGACAAGAAAGCTGTGGGAATGGCATTGAACAAACTTAAAACAGAAGCTCAAACTACTATTGAAAATCTCAAAAAGCAGTTTGAAAACTCTGTCACAAAAGACTCAGGAATTGATTTAACATTGCCTGGAACTTCGTTCCCTCTTGGAGGAAGACACCCTCTTTCTATTGTACGAAACCAAATAGTAGATATTTTTGCACGTCTTGGCTTTACTATATCTGAGGGACCAGAGATTGAGGATGATTGGCATGTGTTTTCTGCACTAAACTTTCCTCCGGAACACCCAGCAAGAGATATGCAGGATACCTTCTTCGTAAATAAAAATCCTGATGTACTATTGCGTACTCATACCTCATCGGTACAGGTTAGAGTTATGGAGCATCAAAAACCTCCTATCAGATCGATATTCCCCGGACGTGTTTTTCGCAATGAAGCTATCTCAGCAAGAGCACATTGCATCTTTCACCAGGTAGAGGGACTTTATATTGATAAAGATGTTTCTTTTGCAGATTTAAGACAAACACTTCTTTATTTTGCAAAAGAAATGTTTGGACAACAAACACAAATTCGCCTTCGTCCATCTTACTTCCCCTTTACTGAACCCTCAGCCGAAATGGATATTTCATGTACCCTTTGTGGAGGAAAAGGCTGTGCAATGTGTAAGCACACAGGATGGGTAGAAATTCTTGGATGTGGAATGGTAGATACCAACGTGCTAGACAACTGCAATATAGACAGCAAAAAATATTCAGGCTTTGCTTTTGGCATGGGAATAGAACGTATTGCAGTACTAAAATATCAAGTTAAAGACATACGCCTTTTCTTCGAAAATGATGTGCGCTTCCTTGAACAATTCAAATCGGCACTATAATCAAAACAAAAATAATATGCTCTATAGAAATCCAAACCTATAATTTTTATTTGTAATTTAAGAGCTAATATTATAATTACTTGGATAAAATAAAAAGAGTTTAGAGTGTTATTCTAAACTCTTTTTATTTTAACATATATACACCCTCCCTCAATAAAGAATCATTATTCAACCCTGTCAACTTGTAATCTCAGGGGTTTAATTTCATCACCCCAATAGATTGTAGTATGAGGGAAAGGTATTTCTATTCCTTTACTGTCGAAAGCAATTTTAAGACGACGACGATATTCCCTACCTACCATCCACTGCTCTCCAGGACGAGTTTTAAATCTTGCTTTAATAACCAAGGCACTGTCGGCAAACTCATTTAAACCCAATATCTCCAGGGGCTCAATAATTTTCTCCTTAAACTCATCATCATTATACAAATCATCTCCAACATTCCTCATAACAAAAATTACCTGATCAATATCCTCTTTGTAAGCAACACCAATATCAAAAACTATAGCAGACCAGTCTTTAGTCATATTCGAAAGACTGCTGATCTTACCATTTTGAAAAATATGTATTACTCCTGATAAATCCCTCAAAGTTATAGTCCTCAATTCTATACTCTCAACCAATCCACTAGTACCATTTATCGTAGCTACATCACCAGTTCTTATTTGATCTTCAAGCAACATAAAAAATCCGGATATATAATCACGCACCAGCTCCTGGGCTCCAAAACCAACAGCAAGACCAATAATGCCAGCACTAGCCAGTAACGGAGCCACATCTACTCCAAACTTACTCATCAACATAATAAAAAAGACTGTATACAATACAACCTTAACTACCGCCTGGAGTATGCCTGAAAGAGTATTTATACGCTTCCCAGCCTCAAGACTATCCACTTTTGGATCATGCTCGGCTCGTCTTAACATTATTTTTTTAAACTGCCTGATAGCCATACTCATACCCCTTAATAAAAGTACCAGCACTATTGACATTACAAATATTCCTGGAACCTCCTTAATTGTCCATTCCATCATGTATGAAAACAACCTACTCCAAAAATCGGAATTAATTAAATACTCCATAATAAAACTTCTAAATTCTAATATATAGCATTAACCGAACTTAAAAATCACTATAAATCATAGTTTTATAATATCAGGTTACCTAACAAAGAAAAGCAACTTTTTTCATTAAATCACAATATCTACTTGTAGAAAAAATACACACAGTCTACATTTTTTACCCATATACTCTCCATAGCATTAAAAACACAGTATCCTAATTACAAGCAGATTACATATGAAGTAATAAAATGGCACAATTATGTCATATCATTAATTACTCGCACAAATAATAATAATTTTTAATGTTTAAATTAATTAATTATGAAAAAGTTAAATGTATTATCAGCAGCATTTCTTTTAGGAATGTTTTCAACAGTAGGCTTTGCTGCATCAACTCAAATAGAGAGCAACAATATTATTGTTGTTGAACAAGAGGTGTCAAAAACTACCGTTGAAGTTACTGACTTACCGGAAGCTGTAACAGAAGCTATTCAAACTAAACTTAACCAAGGATGGGAAATAAATGAAGCTGCATTAATTGCAGACAAAGAAAAAACTCTTTACATAATTAAACTAAGTAAAGAGGATGAAACCAGCACTTTAAAAATAACTCCAGAAGGAGAAATTCAGTAGTTATTAAAATTGGGGTAAATTAATTTTAGTTTTGGGAGAGAAGCCGGAAAATTATATTCCGGCTTCTTATTTATATACATTCATAAAATCAGTTGCAAAAACAAATAGAGACATGCATTTTTTCTATCTTAGCATAAAATTAAAAGACTAAAAATAAATAGTCTTTCACGCCCACAACTACAAATTTTATGTAAATGACAAAACTGCTGATTTTAGAAGATGATATAGCTTTTGCTCGTATATTAAATAAATTTTTAATAAAAAAAGGCTATGATGTCTCTTTAGCAACTACCCTCAAGGATGCCAATTCATATATACAAAAACAAAAATTCGATCTCTATTTATTAGACTATCGCTTACCAGATGGCACAGGGTTAGACCTGTTAGAGACTATACGTACTAATACAAAATCGGCTCATGTGGTTATAATGACAGGCTTCAATGATGTAAGAACTGTTGTTCGTGCAATGAAAATGGGAGCGGCTGATTATATCACCAAACCAGTAAATCCGGATGAGCTCCTAATGATTTTTAAACAACTAATTTCAAAACCCAAACAAAAAACAGTTACTAAAAAAGCAAGTTCCTCAAGTGAAAAATACGTAAAAGGCTGTAGCACAAAAGCTAGCAAACTCCATGAATTTATTAACCTTGTAGCCCCAACCGATATGGCCGTAATTATTCAAGGAGAAAGTGGCACAGGAAAAGAATATGTAGCAAGAGCCATACATAAAGCAAGCAAAAGATCATCAAACCCCTTTGTTCCGATAGATTGCGGGGTTCTATCACGTGATTTAGCAGCAGGTGAACTTTTTGGTTATATAAAAGGAGCTTTTACCGGAGCATTAATGGATAAAAAGGGGCAATTTGAAACTGCCTCTGGTGGCACTCTGTTTTTAGACGAAATAGGAAATCTATCTTATGAAGTACAAATTAAATTACTTCGTGCCATACAAGAAAAAATAATACAACCAGTGGGCAGTGATCAGTTAATACCCGTTGACATAAGGCTAATTGCTGCAACCAACGAAAATTTACAAAAGAGTGTTAAGCTGGGCGAATTCAGGGAAGATCTTTACCACAGAATAAATGAATTCAAAATAGTGGTTCCCCCTTTACGTGAAAGAGAAGAAGATTTGCAACTTTTTGTTAATCACTTCATAGATGAAGCAAACAAAGATCTAACAAGAATGGTAGAATTCTTAACTCCTGAGGCTATGCAGATATTTAAAAATTATGACTGGCCTGGCAACCTACGCGAACTTAGAAACACTGTACGCAGAATGGTATTATTATCCTCAGGCAAAGAAGCAGGATCTGACCTATTGCCAGAGGAGATGCTACATTCTATATCTGCAATTAATAATAATAAAATTCAAAATGATTTAAAAGCATTGCAAGAACTAACAGAAAAAGAACAAATAGAAAGAGTTTTAGATGATGTAAGAGGAAATAAATCAAAGGCTGCCAGATTATTAAATATTGATCGCAAAACACTATACAATAAAATGGATAAATATGGACTTAAATAAATATTCTTATATTTTATAAGTTGACTGTAATAAATGATCTAAAGAACTTACAAATCCATACCCCTTCTGAATCATAGAGCTAATTTCAGCTTCATTTATATCATTGTTAGATATTTTTAAAACATTTTCTACTTCACGAAGCTGCTTAGAATACTCAATGGCTCCAGCCTGTCCTACCCTCCCGGCAATGCGATGCACCAGCAACAATAATTGCTGATGATCAAATTTAATCAAAGCTTCACGCAAAGATGACAAATCTTTAATCATCTCTTCTCTAACAACTTCTAGAATCTCTGCTACATCCTCAATCTTATCTCCAGACATCTTTATAAGGGCAGATAAATCTATATCTACCTCTATTTGTGCCTCTTTAATACTCCCTTCCATTGCCAATAGCAGATCAGACTCTCGAAATGGCTTCATCACTATTCCGTCAAATCCCTTCTCTAATATTTCCTTTTGCTCATTTAATAGCACTTGAGCTGTAAGTGCATAAATTTTAATACGCCCGCCTGTTCTATGTCTTATTCGCTCACACACTTCAATTCCACTCATTCCAGGCATGCGCATATCAAGAAAAATCAAATCAGGTTTCTCTTTATCAAAAGCCTTCAAAAGTTCAAACCCGTTATGAAAAACCCTATACACTACTCCATGTTTTTTAAATATAGAAGCTCCCAGATTAAGGATCAACGCATCATCATCTGCCATCCAAATCACCCCTGAATCAAGTGAAATAGATTCCTCAATATCTGTTTTTGCAACAATATTATTAGCTTCACTTTTATAGGGAAGAAATATAGTAAAACAAGTTCCTTTTTCAAGCTGACTTTCCACCTTAATATTACCTCCCTGATACTCAACCATATTCTTAACTATACTTAATCCCAAACCTGTTCCTCCATACTTCTCTGCAACTTCATTACCTCCCTGAGCAAAGGGATTAAATAAATTTGGCAAACAATCATTATCTATTCCCCTGCCTGTATCACTTACTGTAATATAAACTCCTCTATCAGAG
>Ga0055584_100003737_pt1 | contig 14949 bp, 10 predicted proteins | sample OSDHelmetaG_FD_58716 | JGI IMG/M metagenome (GOLD analysis project Ga0055584, IMG submission 58716) | Pelagic marine sediment microbial communities from the LTER site Helgoland, North Sea, for post-phytoplankton bloom and carbon turnover... | ecosystem: Environmental > Aquatic > Marine >... | reverse complement strand
CGGTGGCGCGTGGTGCGGTCTTCTGGGTATCCGTCTATTCCTTCTGTTGCCTCATAAACAGACCCCTACCGAGCGTCGGGAGGGGTCGCTTCTTCGCGCAGGATATCGACTGCCTTGTCTAGCGCAAGGACTTCTTGCTTCTTGTCGCCGAGTCGGCGCACCGAAACCGTGCTTTCTGCTGCCTCACGTTCGCCCAGAACGAAAATGTACGGCGTTTTGGCCAGCGAGTGTTCGCGTACTTTGTAATTGATCTTTTCGTTCCGCAGGTCGAGTTCCGCACGAATGCCAACCTCTGCAAGACGGTCGCACACTGCCTGGGCGGCTTCGTCGGCGGCCTCGGTAATGGTTGCGACCACGACCTGAACCGGTGCGAGCCACAGCGGTAGCTTGCCCGCGTGATGTTCGATCAAGATCGCCATAAAGCGTTCAAAACTGCCCAATATCGCGCGATGCAGCATCACCGGGCGGTGCTTGGCGCCGTCCTCGCCGACATAGGACGCATCGAGGCGATCAGGCAAAACGAAGTCGACTTGAAGCGTGCCGCACTGCCAGGAACGACCAATCGCATCGGTGAGGTGGAATTCCAGCTTGGGGCCGTAGAACGCCCCCTCCCCCGGATTGAGTTCCCACTCGAGGTCTGTGGTATCGACGGCCTCGCGCAGCGCGGCTTCGGCGCGATCCCATACCGCATCCGTGCCCGCACGAACCGGCGGCCGATCCGCAAAAAGTACGTTGACGTCCTCGAAGCCGAAGTCGCGATAGACCGACTGCAGAAGCTCGCAAAACGCGATCGTCTCTGCGTTGATCTGATCTTCGGCACAAAAGATGTGCGCATCGTCCTGGGTGAACTGACGCACCCGCATCAGGCCGTGCAGCGCGCCTGATGGCTCGCTGCGATGGCAAGAGCCGAACTCGGCGAGGCGTAACGGCAAATCCCGGTAGCTTTTCAAACCCTGTCGAAAAATCTGGACGTGACCGGGGCAATTCATCGGCTTGAGCGCTAAAACCCGTTCCCCTTCATCGGCCGCGGTAAACATGTTGTCGCGGAACTTTTCCCAGTGCCCGGATTCTTCCCACAGCTTGCGGTCGATCAACTGCGGGGTCTTGACCTCCTGGTAATCCGAGGCATCAAGACGGCGCCGCATGTAGGCCTCAACCTCGCGGTACACCAACCACCCCTTGGGGTGCCAGAACACGCTGCCGGCCGCTTCTTCCTGAAGGTGAAAGAGCGAGAGTTCGCGACCTAATTTTCGGTGGTCCCGTTTCTCAGCTTCTTCGAGGCGGTGCAGGTAAGCCTTGAGTTCTTTTTCGGTACGCCAAGCCGTACCGTAGATGCGTTGCAACATCGCGTTACGCGAATCACCGCGCCAATAGGCGCCGGCAAGTGACATCAATTTGAAGGCATGGCCCAGTTTCGTTGTCGAAGGCAGATGAGGCCCGCGACAGAGGTCGAGAAACGCGCCCTGTTTGTAGACACTAATGTTCTCACTCTCGGGCAGGTCCCGAATAATCTCGGCCTTGTATGTTTCGCCTTCTCCTTCGAAGTACGAAATCGCCTCATCGCGATCCCATACCTCACGCGTGATGGCCTCGCCCCGATCCACAATCTCGTGCATGCGCGCTTCGATGCGCTCGAGGTCCTCAGGCGTGAAGGGCTCATCTCGTGCGAAGTCGTAAAAGAAACCGTTCTCGACGTTCGGTCCGATTGTCACCTGCGTGCCCGGATACAGCTCCTTGACGGCCTCGGCCATAATGTGCGCCGCGTCGTGGCGCAAGACATCGAGCGCCTCGTCTTCGTCCTTTGACGTCACGATGGCGATCGTCGCGTCTTCGCCGATCTCGCGAGAAAGATCCCACAGATCGCCGTTCACACGGATGCAAAGGGCCGCTTTGGCCAGACCGGGCCCGATATCGCCAGCGATGGTGGCGCCAGTTACCGTGCCGTCGTAGTTCTGGATGCGCCCGTCAGGAAGGGTGATCGCGACCATGGTGTCTTTATTCAACTTTGAGGGGCGGAGCAGGACCGCAGACGGCCCGGATACTTGAGGCGATAGCGCCGCAAGTCAAGAAGACGCAGCATTACGCCGGGCCCAAGACCTGCGCATACACGTCCATCGTGGCGGCCCGCATTTGATCCACCGTGAAGTGCTTCAATACATGGGCTCTCGCGACCTCTGCCATACGAGCACGGGCGGCAGCATCAAGCGCGATCGCGGCAGCAATCGCCGCCGCGAGCGCTTTTGGGTCATGCGGCGTCACGAGCCAACCTGTTTGCCAGGGCAAAACCGTCTCGCGGGCGCCGCCGTGATCGCTGGCAACGACCGGCCGGCCCATGGCCTGCGCCTCGACGGCAACGCGACCGAAGGCCTCGGGGTCAGTGGAGGCGGAGACCACCACATCGGCCAACATGTAGGCCGCCGGCATGTCACGGCAGTTGTCGACAATATGCACGATGTGCTGGAGGCCGCGATCGCGCACGAGTTTGTCGAGATCCTGGCGATACCCCTTACGGCCTTGATCAGAACCAACCAAAAGACACCGGACGTCGTCACGGCCGAGATGGTCCAGAGCATCAATAAGGACCGACTGCCCTTTCCATCGTGTCAGGCGACCCGGCAGCATGATGACGGGCATGCCATCCTGGAGTCGCCACGCATTTGCCAACTGGATGATGCGTTCGGCCGACGTTTTTTGCGGATCAAACAGATCGACGTCGATGCCACGTGGGATCGTGACGATCCGATCCTTCTCAATACGGTGACGTTGTTGAATTTGGTTCGCGATAAAATCGGAGATCGCGATGACCTTTTCGCCCCGTGCCATCACGGAATTGTAGAGATTCTTGACAGGGTTAGCCGCGTTGTAGGCGCCGTGATAGGTCGTCACAAAGTGTGCGCCAATTCGCCGCGCCGCGATGAGCGCACTCCATGCTGGCGCGCGGCTGCGCGCATGGACAATGTCGACCTTTCGGTCAAACGCAATTTCCGTTAGGGCGCCAGCGTTTCGGTGGATTGTCCAGGGCTTCTTAGATTGGAGCGGCAGCGTGATGTGTTCGGCACCGACACGCTCCAGGTCGGCAACCATCGGCCCGCCAGCGGATGCTACGAGACTGACCCACCCCTTCGCAGCAATCGCCGCGGCGATATCGACCGTGCCGCGCTCGACCCCGCCGGTAACCAGCTCAGGCAAGACCTGCAGGACGACCGGCGCAACAGCGCGACCCGCCGAGGGCTCCGGACCCGGGATTGTCTGATTTGCTGAGTTCATGCGATCAATAACTCATGAACAACGCTAAAGGCTCCCCAAAACGGCTGACGCGCGGCGGCAATATGCACCTCGCGTACCATTCTACGCGAGGCAAAACGCCCGGCGTCATTTTTCTCGGTGGATTTCGGTCCGATATGACCGGAACAAAGGCGATGGCCCTCGAACAAGCTTGCGCGAGGAATGGCCGCGCTTTTATCCGTTTTGACTATTTTGGCCACGGCCAGTCCACGGGTGATTTTGTTGACGGCACCATAAGCCAGTGGCGTGACGATACGATTGCGGTACTGGACGAGCTTACAACCGGGCCGCAGATTCTGGTCGGATCGAGCATGGGTGGCTGGCTTATGCTGTTGGCAGCGCGCGCGCGCCCGGATCGGGTCGCGGGGATGGTTGGTATTGCCGCTGCGCCCGACTTTACCGAAGATTTGATGTGGGCAACGTTTGACCCAAAAATCCGGCAAACGCTCGAAACCGCCGGAGTCTATCAAGAACCCTCGCCCTACGACCCGGAACCAACACCAATAACGATGCGCCTCATCGAAGACGGTCGACAGAACTTGGTCCTGCGGCAATCAATCCGTTTTGATGGACCCGTGCGATTGGTTCATGGCACCGATGATCCAGACGTGCCATGGCAGCACTCAGTCCGGACCGCTGAGGCGCTAACCAGCGACGATGTCACGGTGACGCTCATCAAGGACGGTGACCATCGAATGTCAGCACCTGTCCAGCTGGAGCAGATCATAGCCGTCGTCGAGGCCACGGCCGCGCGCTGCGCTCACTGAGGTGGTGTATCAAGGAGGGCTGCCAAGCCTTCCCGATAGGTCGGGTATATCATTGCGTAGCCTAGGTCGCGCTTGATCCGGTCATTCCGCACTTTTTTGTTGTCGAGGTAGAAGCTTCTCCCCATTGGAGACATTTCAGCTGCCTCGAAGGCTTCCTCCGGCGGCGGATCAACACCGAGGAGCGAACAGCCAAATGTGACGACATCCTGTGGTGGCGCGGGTTCGTCGTCCGCCACATTGTAGATCGCGCCAGGATTGGGCTTTTTGATCGACGCACACAGAATGCCAACGATATCGTCGCGATGAATGCGAGACAGATTGAGCCCCGGCTTTATGATGCGGTGTGCCTTTCCCGCTCGTATCCGCTCGAGCGGATTGCGGCCCGGTCCATAAATACCGGCCAACCGAAAAATGTGCATTGGCAAGGCACATTGATCGCGAAGCGATTGCCACTGCTGTTCCGCTACGACGCGGCGCATGCTGCGAGGGCTGGTCGGATGGAGATCCACACCTTCATCAACCCACGCCCCGTCTCGATCTCCATAGACGCCAGTCGTCGACAGGTATGCCGCCCACGTCACCCCGCCCGCTTGCGCCGCGTTCTGCGCCAGCCATTCCGCCGCGAGATCACCGCTTTCGCTAGGCGGGATCGACGACACGACGTGTGTCACTCCCTCGAGAAGCGATCCTGGAAGCGCATGCTCCGGCGAGAAGAGGGCCGTGGGTATGCCTTTTGCCTCCAGGACGTTCTGTTTCGCTAGCGACGTGCATGTCGCGACAACATCCCAACCCTTGGTTAGAAGGCGATCCGACAAGGCGCTCGCGACATAGCCCATCCCAAGACACAAAAGCTTGTCGGTCATGCCGGCGCACTCATTTGCCACTCGTCTCGAACGTGTTCATCGACATCTTCTCCGTGTTGTATCGCAAGGTCTTGGTATGTCGCGGCGTCGGCTAGTTGGCCGACCGCCCACACCGCCATCGCGCGAACCAGCGGTGAACCGTCAGTCAATAGATTGACCGCGCAGGGCAATAGGTCGGGATCTTCGCTGTTCCCAATGGCGATCAAAACATTGCGAACAAACCGGTTGCGCCCGGTTCGTTTGACTGGAGACTTTCGAAACAGCGCCCGAAAAGTAGGATCGTCCAGCGCAGCCAGGGTCGCGAGGGACGGTGCCTTCAGTTCGTCGCGCGCCTGCAGTTGAGCATGACGAGAAGTCTGCGCGAACCGATTCCAAGGACAGACTGCAAGGCAATCGTCACATCCGTAGATACGGTTGCCAATCGCGGATCGCAGATCACGTGCAATGTGCCCCTTATGCTCGATTGTGAGGTACGAGACGCATCGCCGGGCATCCAGTTTGTAGGGCGCTGGAAAGGCATCGGTCGGACACACATCGAGACACCGCTGACAGCTGCCGCAATTATCGGCATGCGGCGAATCAGCCGGTAGCTTTGCGGCAACAAAAATTTCACCTAGGAACAACCACGACCCGAAGCGTCGTGACACCACGTTGGTGTGTTTTCCTTGCCACCCCAATCCGGCTGCGGTTGCCAACGGTTTTTCCAGAACCGGTGCTGTGTCGACAAACACTTTCACATCTGAATCAAGCGTCTCCCCGATCCAGCGGCCTAGTGCCTTCAGGCGCTTCTTCATGACGTCGTGATAGTCATCGCCACGGGCATACACCGAGATGGCACCGCGATCGGACTGGCCGACCACAGCCAACGGATCATCCGACGGGCCGTAATTCGCAGCCACTGAAATCACCGTTCTGACACCCGACCAAAGGTGTGTCGGGTTTTGCCTCTCGGCCACCCGCCGGGCGAGCCAGTCCATATCGCCATGCGCACCGGTCTCAACAAAATTGACCAGCCTACGGCCAGGCGTTTCGCCGAGGTCGGCGTCAGCAAAGCCGACCGCGTCGAACCCCTCGTCCAAGGCCCGCGCACGTATGGCGGCCTGGATCGCGGTCACATCGGGCGAGCGGTCAGAAGTCGAGGTCTGCATAATGCTTGGGTGGCGTCAGACCGGAAATATTGTCGGAAAGCAGACCGCGAAAGCTCGGGCGCGATTTAACCCGGGCATACCAATCTTTGGCCGGTCCATATTGGTCCCATGAGATGTCGCCCAAGTAATCTAGGCAGGAAAGATGTGCTGCAGCAGCCGCGTCGGCCAGACTGAAATCGTCTCCGGCTAACCAGTTTCGCCGCTCTGTCAGCCACCCAATGTACGCAAGGTGATAGGCGAGATTCTGTTGCCCCGCGCGAATCGCTTCTGAATCGGGATGCCCCATTCGCATGAAGCGCTTGAGCACCTTTTCATCAACGATATTGCGTGTCACTTCGTTGTAGAACTTGTTGTCGAACCACGCGACGAGCCGCCGCGTTTCCGCACGCGCGAGCGCATCGAAGCCGACCATTGGGCGATCAGGATGATGCTCGTCAAGATACTCGCAAATCGCGACGCTGTCCGAGAGCGGTACGCCCGATTCCTCAACGAGAACAGGGACTTGGCCGGCGGGGTTGAGCACCAGAAAGTCTTCCGCGCGTTCCCAATACTTTTCGAACGCCAGGTCGAACTGCAAATCCTTCTCGCCCAAAACGATTCGGACCTTGCGGCTAAACGGACACAGCCAAAAGTGATGGAGCACCAACATTGCCGCTAGGGTACCCCGTTCGCGACCTAGCCCGAAGGGCTCAGTCGATCAATCAGCACCAGCCGCTGCGGATTCCGCATCGCCATCGATCAATGGCTGTTCCAGCTTGGCGACAACCTCACTTGGCACGACTTGCCAGAAGTTTCCAATCTCCAAGTCCCAGTGGATTAGGAGGTCATCAGCGAAAGCAGAGCCAGTCTCAGCGATATGTTCTTCGACGAGGCGCCGGCACACATCATCCCAATAGGCCGATTGAATCCGCTGGATGGTCACATGCTCGCGGTTGACGTGTTGCTCAAAGGTTCCGTCGGTGTCGTAGACAAAGGCCATACCACCGGTCATGCCGGCGCCAAAGTTGTCGCCGACGGGCCCCAAGATGACGGCCGTCCCGCCCGTCATGTATTCGCACCCGTTGGCGCCACACCCTTCAACCACCACCTGGGCGCCTGAATTGCGCACCGCAAACCGCTCTCCGGCCTGACCGGCCGCGAATAGTTTTCCGGAGGTCGCACCGTAGAGGACGGTGTTGCCGATGATGGCGTTTTCGTTGCTCGCAATAGGCGCAGAAGGAACTGGACGGACCACGATGGTGCCGCCGGACAACCCTTTTCCTACGTAGTCGTTCGCATCGCCCGAGACCACAAGCTTGAGACCCTTCAGCGCAAAGGCGCCAAGCGATTGCCCGGCCGAACCACGGAGCTGAACGGTGATGTGGTCAGGATTGAGCCCGTCCGGGCCAAAACGTCGCACCAGTCGCGACGAGAACCGTGTGCCGATCGCCCGATGAGTATTCCGAATACTGTAGGCGAGTTGCATTTTCTCGCCACGATCGAACACCTCATGCGCGTCTTTGATCATCTGGGCGTCGAGCGTATCGGGGACTTCGTTGCGACCCTCAATCGAAAATACGCGAGGTTGGTCGCCAGGGTCCGCCTGAACCAACAACGGGTTCAGGTCGAGATCATCCAGATGCGCGGCACCACGACTGACCTGCATCAGGAGGTCGGCGCGACCGACAATTTCATCAAGTCGGCTGTAACCCAATTCCGCCAAGATATCGCGCACTTCTTGTGCAATGAAGCTCATCAGGTTGACGACCTTCTCCGGCGTGCCCTCGAATTTTGCGCGCAGATCGTCGCGCTGAGTGCACACACCAACGGGGCAGGTATTCGAATGGCACTGGCGCACCATGATGCACCCCATGGCGACCAAGCCGGCGGTACCGATGCCGTACTCTTCGGCCCCCATCATCGCCGCAATCACGACATCGCGGCCCGTCTTGAAGCCGCCATCGACCCGCAGTTTGACCCGGTGCCGGAGCCGGTTGAGGGTCAGCACTTGATTGACCTCGGTGAGGCCCATTTCCCACGGCACACCGGCGTATTTGATCGATGATTGAGGACTGGCCCCCGTACCACCGGAATAACCAGAGATCATGATGACATCGGCCTTGGCCTTGGCCACGCCCGCGGCGATCGTTCCGATCCCGGCTTCGGCCACAAGCTTCACGTTGACCAGGGCGTCCGGGTTGATCTGCTTGAGGTCGTAGATGAGCTGCGCCAGATCCTCGATCGAGTAGATATCGTGATGAGGTGGTGGCGAGATCAACGTGACGCCCGGCGTCGAGTGCCGCAGTTTGGCGATCAGCTCGGATACCTTGAACCCCGGCAACTGACCCCCCTCACCGGGCTTGGCCCCCTGAGCGATCTTGATCTCAATCTCGGAGCACTTGTTCAGGTATTCAGCGGTTACCCCAAAACGCCCGGAGGCGATCTGCTTGATTTCCGAGTTGGCATTGTCCCCATTGGGTCGCGGCGAGAATCGCTCACGCGCTTCGCCACCTTCACCTGAATCGGACTTCGCCCCGATACGATTCATGGCAATGGCGAGCGTCTCGTGCGCCTCGGGGCTTAACGCGCCAAGGGACATCGCGCCCGTGACAAACCGCTGCCGGATCTTGGTGATCGACTCGACATGGTCGTCCGCTATGGCCTCTCGATCAGAGTGGAAATCGAGCAAATCCCGGAGTTGTACCGGCGGCATTTTGTGAACGGCTTCTGCGTAGCGGCTGTACGTTTCGTAGGAATCTTGTTCCAGCGCGGTCTGCAATTGATGGATCAAGCGGCCGTCAAATGCGTGAACCTCGCCGCCGTTGCGATAGCGGTACAAACCGCCAACAGGCAATGCCACGACATCGGCAGCGAATGCTTTTGCGTGCTGGCCCAGCGACTTCTTCTCGATGCCAGGCAAACCAATCCCCGAAATACGAGACACCATGCCCGGGAACATCTCGGCCACCACAGTGCGCGACAGACCAACAGCTTCGAAATTGTACCCGCCGCGGTAGGACGAGATCACGGCAATGCCCATCTTCGACATTGTCTTTAGCAATCCGGAGTCGACGCTTTCTTTGTAGCGCTCCAGGCACGTCTCGATATCCATGTCGCCAAACAGGCCACGTTGATGGCGATCGCCGATCGCGGCTTCGGCCAGATAGGCGTTGATGGTCGTCGCGCCAACGCCAACAAGAACCGCAAAGTAATGGACGTCAAGACACTCCGACGAGCGCACGTTGATCGACGAAAAGGTTCGCAACCCCTGCTCAACGAGGTGCGTGTGAACGCGACCAGCTGCAAGAATCATCGGTACCGGTGCGCGCTGCGCTGACATCTTTTCATCCGTCAGAAACAGGTGAACTGGGCCGCGTCGAACCGCCTCCTCGCTCGCAACTCGGATCCGGTCAATTGCCTCGCGCAGGGATTCCTTGCCGACCTCAAACGTGCAGTCAATTTCGACGGCCTGATCGCCAAGGTGCGCCCGTAGGCGCTCCATTTCAGCGTACGTTAAGACCGGCGAATCAAGCTGTAAGATCTTCGTCTGGCTGGAGTCGACTTCTAAGACATTGCCGAGATTGCCGAGACGTGTTTTGAGGCTCATCACCCGACGTTCGCGCAAGGAGTCAATCGGCGGATTGGTGACCTGGCTAAATTGCTGCCGGAAGAAGTGGTGCAGTCCACGATAGCCACTCGACAGCACCGCCAGCGGCGTGTCGTCGCCCATCGACCCTGTTGGTTCCTTTGCGGTCTCCACCATGGGATGAAGGATAAGTTCGACTTCTTCGAGCGTGTGGCCGACGGCAACTTGTCGGCGGCGCAAGTCGGCCCGGTCCATAGACGGGATCACCGCTTCGCCAGCGATCTTCTTATCTAATTGGCGGATGTTCTTCGCCCATTCATCGTAAGGGTATGCAGCGGCAAGCCGAGTCTTGATTTCGCCGTCGTGATAGAATTTTCCTTCAGCGAGATCGACGGCAATCATCTGACCGGGCCCAATACGCCCCTTTTCGACGACCGCTTGTTCGTCGGTTGGCACCATGCCGGTTTCCGACCCAACAAAGAGCAACCCACCATCGGTCAATGTGTATCGCAGCGGGCGGAGTCCATTGCGATCCATACCGCCTACCACCCAACGGCCGTCGGTCCCCGCGATCGCGGCTGGGCCGTCCCACGGTTCCATAACCGCGTTGCAATAGGCGTACATCGCCCGCTGCGGCTCCGGCACGTTGGACTGGTTGGTCCACGCTTCCGGCACCAAGAGGGTTTTCACTTCGGGTGCGTCGCGTCCTGCCCGAACCAAGAGTTCAAACACCGAATCGAGCGCTGCGGAGTCCGAGCTACCGGCTTGAACGACCGGCTTCAGGTCTTCGCCGTATTCGCCGAAGCACTCGGATACCATGCGAATCTCATGGCTCTTCATCCAATTGACGTTGCCCTTAAGGGTGTTGATTTCGCCGTTATGGGCAAGCGCGCGGAACGGTTGCGCTAATTCCCAGGTGGGGAACGTGTTGGTCGAATAGCGTTGATGAAAAATCGCGAAATTGGAGACGAACCGGTCGTCAAGCAAATCCGGATAGAAGTCGGTCAACTGCTCGGCGAGGAACATGCCCTTGTAAATGATCGAGCGGCAGGACAGCGAGCAGATATAGAAATTGGGTACCTGCGCCTCGATCACGCGTCGTTCAATCCGGCGGCGGATAATGTAAAGGTCGCGCTCGAACTCGTCCTCGGAGGCACCACGACCGTTGGCAATCATAATTTGCTCGATCTCCGGTCGGGTCGCATTCGCAACCTCTCCAACAATCGCGGCATTCACGGGCACTTGGCGCCAACCATAAATTCGATGACCGAAACGCAAGATCTCGGTTTCAACGATGGAGCGACAGGTTTCCTGTCCGCTGAAATTGGTCTTCGGTAGGAACACCTGACCGACTGCTAGAAGTCCTTTGGACGGCTCGTGACCCGTGCGGGCGATATGACGTTTGAAAAAATCTTGTGGAATCTGTACGTGGATGCCCGCGCCATCACCGGTCTTACCATCAGCGCCGACCGCGCCACGATGCCAAACGGCTTTCAGTGCATCGATGCCAGCAAGCACGACTTCGCGCTGTGGTCGTCCATCGACGGCCGCCACAAAACCGACCCCGCAAGCGGCGTGTTCGTCGGCCGGATTGTAAAGACCTTCCGACGAGAGGAGAGCGGCGTTGTCAGCCCACGCTTTGACGAACGCGGCGCCGGCTTGCTTTTGCTTTGCCTTGGTCACTGCTGCCTCCAATCTCGGAATCGCCCGGCTCGTTGGGCTCACGCGCTATTTTGTCTTGCAAATAGGAATGGATTGATGCCGCTGCATCGCGCCCATCGCGAACAGCCCAAACGACCAGTGACGCGCCGCGCACGATATCCCCGGCCGCAAACACCCCGTCGAGGTTGGTCATCCGCGAGCGGAAGTCGACCCCCACCGTGCCCCAACCCGTCACACTAAGACCTGGTTCGCTGAAAAGCGTTGGGAGGTCTTCCGGATCAAAGCCCAGAGCTTTGATGACAAGATCAGCCTCAATCTCGTGCGAACTGCCTTTGACAATTTCAGGTGTCTGGCGCCCGGTTGCATCCGGCGCCCCGAGACGGATGCGCACTGCCCGCACACCACGAACAACGTCATCGCCAAGATAGGCTTCCGGCGCGGTCAGCCATACGAACTCAACGCCTTCTTCTTGGGCATGCTGCACTTCGCGCATCGAGCCCGGCATGTTCTCTTGATCGCGGCGGTAGAGGCATTTGACCGATTTCGCACCCTGGCGCACGGCGGTACGAACACAATCCATTGCCGTATCACCGCCGCCCAGAACAACAACATGCTTGCCTTCAGCGTTCAGTGCGCCGCTCTCAAATTCCGGCACGGAGTCACCTAGACCTTTGCGATTGGACGCGGTCAGGAACGTCATCGACTGAATGATATTGCCCAGACCGACACCCGGGAGCGCCACGTCGCGAGCTTTGTAAACACCTGTTGCGATGAGCAAGGCGGTGTGCCGGTCACGCAATTCTTGGAGCGTGGCGTCTCGACCAACTTCGAAGTTCAACTTGAAGGTGACACCACCATCGGCCAGGAGATCGGCGCGACGCTCCACGATCTCCTTTTCGAGCTTGAAGCTGGGAATGCCATAGATCATCAACCCGCCAACGCGGTCATATCGATCGTATACGACGACCTGATAGCCAAGCCGGCGCAACTCTTCAGCTGCCGCCATACCGCCAGGCCCGGCGCCGATGATACCAACGGACTGCTCACGCTCTTGGGCCGGTTTGGGTGGTTGCACCCAACCCTGATCCCACGCGGTGTCCGTGATGTAGCGTTCGATTGATCCGATAGTGACCGACTCAAACCCTTTTTCGATAACGCAGTTGCCTTCGCACAACCGGTCTTGCGGGCATATACGGCCACAGATCTCGGGCATGTTGTTGGTCGCAGACGAAATCTCATAGGCCTCTTCGAGGCGGCCCTCGGCCGTCATCTTCAGCCAGTCGGGGATGTTGTTGTGCAGCGGACAATGGATCTGACAGAACGGCACGCCACATTGCGAGCAGCGGGCAGCCTGTTCGGCCACCTTGGGCCGCAAATACTGTTCGTAGATTTCTTGGAAATCGTTCGTCCGAGCGGTCGCCGGGCGTTTTTGCGGGTGCTCTTGAACGATATCGACAAACTTAAGCAGGCTCTCTGCCATGGGATCCCCTTTTTGGAGGCACCTAGTTAGGCTGTTTCTTGGCTCACGGCGAGGAAAAAACACTCATTAAGACAATAATGCTGACCCAATATGTGGACTGTCTTGACTTTACCGTCATCGAACCTCGCAAACTGGCCCCAGATCCTAGAAGGTAGTTCCAATGCGGGACTATATTCGCAGATTGGTCAGGGGCGATCTGTGTGTTAGCAAAAAGGAACGTCGCCCAACGGTATTTTTCATGACGCTTTTGCAGTTGATCGTCCTCGCCGCCGTCCAGGGTGTCACTGAATTCCTCCCGATTAGCTCGTCCGGTCACCTAATCCTGGTTCCAGCCGTAACAGGATGGCCGGACCAGGAGTTACTCATGGATGTGGCGGTCCACGTCGGCACGCTGCTGGCTGTCATTGTGTACTTCTGGCGGGATGTCGCGGCGCTGTTCTCCGGACTGTTGAAGATCGCGCGCGGGCGACACGATGAGTCGACCCGTTTGGTTGTTCGTTTGATCGTCGGGACGATCCCTGTGGTCGTCGCGGGCGGCGCCCTGTTCGTTCTGGATCTCGTAGACAGCCTCCGTGACCCAGCGATCATCGCCTGGACGACCCTCGGCTTCGGTGTGCTGCTCTATATCGCCGACCGGTTGTTTTTAAGAGTGCGAAAACTGAACCAAATGACGGTTGGCCATGCCGCCATCATTGGTGCTGCGCAGATACTTTCGCTCGTACCCGGGACCAGCCGGTCGGGAATCACGATGACCGCCGCCCGCATGCTGGGGTTCGAGCGACCAGAAGCGGCGCGCTTCTCAATGTTGCTTTCCATCCCGACGATCTTTGCCGCGGGTCTCCTAGTGGCGTCGGATGTCGTCAAATTGGACGCCGTCGGAAATGTCACCGAGGCCGCCATCGCCGGCGTCTTGGCATTTGGATTTGCGCTTCTGGCGATTACAGCACTGCTTGCTTGGCTGCGGCGCGCGACCTTTGGTCCCTTCGCGCTCTACCGCGTCATTCTGGGCGTGGCACTCTTGGTTTGGATCTACGGGTTCGACGCCGTTGGGTTGGTCTAGACCTCGATCGGACGGCCGCCTTTTCGGAAACGTACCAGAAACTCGGGTACCACGGCTTCAACAGGTGTCGGCGAGACGCCCAGTTCGCTGAGGCCCGGGAGATCACTGCAGATATTGTCGACACGAAGCAATTTGAGCTGATCGCGAGTCAGGGGTGCCTGCGGTACCATTTCTAAGAACGCCGCCCCAACTGCGGCCACAGAAAACGGCACGGGAAGGAGCAAGCGGCGACGCCCGGTGTACTCCAACACCATCTCCATCAACTGACGGAAGGTGTAGACCCGCGGCCCACCCAGTTCATAGATGTGCCCTTGCGTCGCCTCATCCGTGAGGCAATGCGCCAGCGCCGCCGCCACATCGCCTACAAAAACAGGTTGAAAACGGGTCGTTCCGGCATCGGCGAAGGTCTCGCCAAAGATCGGCAAGAACGGGGACATTGCCGCCATCGCCGCGAAGCGATTGAAGAACTGGTCTTCCGGACCAAAAACCAAGCTCGGACGAATGATCGTTGCCGATGGCAATTCGGCCTTAAGCGCCGCTTCGCCTGCAGCCTTGGATCGAGCGTAGCTTGAAATCGACTCGGCATCGGCGCCAAGCGCAGAAACCTGAATGAGACGCTGAACACCACCTAATTTGGCCAATCGACCGATACGACCCGGACCACCGGCATGAATCGCATCGAAGGTCTGGCGACCGCTATTGCGCAAGACACCGACGAGGTTCACAACCCCCCAGGCGCCGTTGATCGCCGCCAGGACCGACGTGTCATCGCGAACGTTCACTTGGACGGGAACGATTTGGCCCACATCGCCAAGCGGCTGGAGGAATTTCGCCTTTTCTGGCCGGCGGACGCCGATCCGAATGCGGTACCCTTGCGCCGCCAGTCGACGGACGAGATGACGCCCGATAAACCCGGATCCACCAATCAACGTAATGAGTCGCTCGGACATCGCTTCCTCCGCTGCCAAGGCCGCGCATCTTAGCCCTACCCCGGATTCGGTCAATGAGCAGGCGCCGCGCTTGACACAGCTATCGCACACTCTTTACCAGTCTCGACTTGGGCCCAGGTGGCGGAATTGGTAGACGCGCTAGCTTCAGGTGCTAGTGGCCTTCGGGCCG
>Ga0055584_100003736_pt1 | contig 14950 bp, 18 predicted proteins | sample OSDHelmetaG_FD_58716 | JGI IMG/M metagenome (GOLD analysis project Ga0055584, IMG submission 58716) | Pelagic marine sediment microbial communities from the LTER site Helgoland, North Sea, for post-phytoplankton bloom and carbon turnover... | ecosystem: Environmental > Aquatic > Marine >... | reverse complement strand
GCCACACCCTCACTATTAGGTAATAATTCCTGATTCTCAATCGAAATATAAATTAATGACCCTTGCGTATTTTGATCATCCTCGGCAAAAATTTTAAATTTGTTACGCGCAATTCTCGATCGTTCAATCCAACTAGTTTCAATAATTCCCAAATCAACATCATTTAATTCTAATCCATATCCTTTGGACTCAATAAAAAGTTCCATGACTGGCCATTGTTCAAAGATATCGTATGGGAGCCTTAAAACATGTTCATTTTCTAATAATTTAGATCCACCATGATTTACCTCAGTCACCCCTTCATCTTCGGAATCAATATCAACCTCCGCGCGCCGATCTTGGTAAGTAGAAAATTTCGCGGATTCTCCGCCCTCGGGAATTACCATACGATCTCTTATCGCTTCGGTGCTTAAGCCAGGAGGAATCTCCAAATCCGGCATTGTTTCAGCTTTTTCATATTTATTTTTTGTGTCAGTACGAACATGATCCAAACTCTTCAGGACTTTGCTGCAACCACCTACGGATAAGGCCAACATGATTACTAGGAGCGGTGATCTATACATACAATAAATTCCTTATTTGATAATTTGGAGCAGTAAGTTTTCTGAAAATTCCTATGTAAATTATAGACCAGAATGACGCATAGCTTCTTTTACAATTTGTTCTTTATCCGGCGATAGCCATGTCAGTGGTAATCTGATCCCGTCATCGAGAAGTCCCATTTCACCTAAAGCCCACTTAACAGGTATAGGGTTTGCTTCGACAAACAAATTCTGGTGCAACAATTGTAAATATGAATCTATATTCATAGCGGAGGCCCTATCATTAGTTAATGCCGCCGAGCACATCTCAAACATTTTCTGGGGACAAACATTTGCTGTTACTGAAATAACGCCGTTTCCACCATGAAGCATAAACTCGCACGAGGTGGCATCATCACCACTAAAAAGTAAAAACTCTGAGCCACATAGAGCTCTAATATCTGCAACACGTGCAATATCGCCTGTAGCCTCTTTTATCCCAATAATATTAGTGATGGCGGATAGTCGTGCAACTGTCGCCGGAAGCATGTCACAGACTGTTCGCCCAGGAACATTGTAAAGGATCTGAGGAATATCGACCGCTTCAGCGATCGCTTTATGATGGAGAAATAGTCCTTCTTGAGTGGGCTTATTGTAATAAGGGGTAACCAGCAAACAAGCATCGACATTCGCTTTCTTAGCGAAAGCGGTAAGACGAATAGCCTCATGAGTAGAATTTGCCCCGGTTCCAGCGATTACTGGCACTCTACCATTTACTCGGTCGGCGACGTATTCAATCAACTCACAGTGTTCGGCTTCGCTAAGAGTGGCTGACTCTCCTGTGGTACCCGCCACTACGATGCCTTGAGTACCACTATCAAAATGAAAATCTAATAACGTATCCAACCTATCAAAATCTAAGGCTGTCTCAGCCCCAGATCCGCTCTTCATAGGCGTCACAATCGCGACAATACTACCTTGAATAATTGACATAAAAATAGCTGTTCAAGTAAATAGTGGATATTAACTTCTGGAGTCTTTAAGGACAAGGCTGTAAACAGTCAGAATCGTTACAAATTCTTAATAAAAAGCTATTTCGACGACCGTTAAGTTGGTGAAGTGTCTACTTTTTTCGGCCAAGCTTTAAGTAACGACCTTACTAACGTCGCTAATGGAATCGCAAAAAATACACCCCAAATACCCCACAACCCTCCAAATACTAACACCGCAGTGATTATCGCGACAGGATGAAGATTTACGACATCTGAAAATAGTAGTGGTACCAATAAATTTCCATCCAACAGTTGAATGACTGCATAGGCTATCATCACCCAAACAAAATCGTCACCCGAAAAACCAAACTGTATGTAAGCGGCGATCGCAACAGGTATCGTCGCAATAGCAGCTCCGATAAACGGAATAATGACTGAAATGCCGGTAATTACAGCTAGTAATGGCGCATAGGACATACCTAGAAGGTGAAAAGCAAGAAAGGACACGAAACCGACTATAAAAATCTCGTAAACTTTACCACGAACATAATTCCCAATTTGATCGTCAACATCTCTCCAAACCGCTCGAAGTACCGCCCTATCCTCAGGTAAATAAGTCGTGAACCACGCTATAATTTGCGATTTATCCTTTAGGAAGAAAAACACTAAAACAGGACCAAGTACGAAGTAAATTAATATGGTGACGATAGCAGGGATAGATGCGATCGAAAACGTCAGTGCATTCTGGCCAAGTTGGCTAATCTCAGTTTTTATCCCACTCATCAATGAGTCAACCTGGCTGCCAGTCAACAGATTAGGGTATCTGTCTGGTAAAAGCATTAAATGGGCTCGCCACGAAGAAATAGTCTCCGGTAAATCCTGAGCGAAACTTGTTAACTGCGTCGAGACCAGCGGAACTAGCCCAACTAATAAAAATACGAGCGTTAGTAAAAACACACCAAAAACGAGACATACCGAGTGAAACCGGCGCAGGCCTGAAGCCTGCAGATAGCTCACAGACGCCTCTAAAAGATAAGCTATTACTATTGAAGCAAGACACGGAGCTAACATTTCCCCAAAAAACGCTAAGCTAAGAAACGCGAGCAGTAACACCGCACAAAGTAACGCGGCTTCGGGTTCGCTGAAATATCGCTCGTACCAGCCCTTGAACAATTCTAACATGTCGTTACACCAACCAAATTTAAGTGAATGTAATACAATAACAAAATTTAAGCGTCAAGGCTGTTAATCTATAATCCTGTCGTGATCTAAGCTTGAGTCGCTGGATTTTATTGCCGATCGTTTTATGATGATATTAGACAAGTAAATGTACCATCCCACAATATGATGCTAGACAGTTCTAAAATTCTCAGTGATCTGAAAAACTGGTCATATGAACTAGGATTTCAAGGCTTAGGAGTTGCTGATCTAGACCTAAAAGAGGATTTCACTCAGCTGGAAAATTGGATACAAAATGGGTACCACGGTTCTATGTCGTATCTAGAAAAGAATAAAGATAAAAGATTAGATCCTTCAAAATTAGTCCCCAATACTACCTGCGTTATTACCGTACGCGCCAATTATCTGCCTGAAGCATTAGATGATGCAGTATCCGTGCTCGAAGATCCTCGCCTCGGTTATGTATCACGTTACGCATTAGGACGCGACTACCATAAAGTGTTAAGAGGTAAATTACGACAACTCGCCCGAAAACTGGATGATAAAATTGGCCACTTTGGGTACAGGGCATTCACCGATAGTGCACCTATTCTTGAAAGGGCACTTGCCCGAAACAGTGGTTTAGGATGGATCGGGAAGCACACAAACCTTATCAACAAAGCAGATGGTTCGATGTTTTTCCTCGGAGAGATATTCACCGACTTACCTTTAGAAACAACTGCTGGATTTAAAAAAAATCACTGCGGAACCTGCGTCAGCTGTATAGATGTTTGTCCTACAAAGGCGATTATTTCACCGTATAAATTAGATGCTACAAAATGTATATCATACCTAACCATAGAATCAAAAGACGCGATCCCTACGGAACTTAGAACCTCTATCGGTAATCGGATTTTTGGCTGTGATGATTGTCAACTTTTTTGTCCGTGGAATAAATACGCTAAAGTAACCCCAATCAAAGATTTCTTGCCTCGCTCTGGACTTAATAACAGAACATTGTTAGAACTATTTTCACTGAGTCGTGACGAATTTGAATTGCTTACAAGGGGTTCTGCTATTAGAAGGGTCTCTTATGAACAGTGGGTTCGTAATCTTGCCGTGGCACTAGGAAATAGTCCCTATTCGCGCAAAACACTCTTGGCACTTTACAAACGGAAATTTTTTCCAGACAAAATGGTTCGAGAGCATATCGAATGGGCTATAACTCAAATGGAACATAACTTATTAAATTCTGACGCGCCAAACAAATAATACTTTAAATCTGTAGGTGATCATGATTGAGAAAAGTGTTCATCTTCTGTCGCAGCTACAAAAGAAGTTCTTTTAACCTTATAATACTTTAACCCGTTAGAGTGTGTATCAATGTGTTGCATGAGCCCGAAGCAGGCTGATGCTTCGGGAAAACTCAACGCCATGAGATTAAGGGACTAAAAAATGAAATTACACCCAATCATTGCCCCATCAATCCTATCCGCTAATTTTGCCAAACTTGGTGAAGAAGTTGACTCAGTAATTGCCGGTGGGGCCGATTGGATACATTTTGACGTTATGGATAACCACTATGTCCCAAACCTAACGATTGGTCCGATGGTATGCGCTGCCCTCAAAGCTCATGGAGTAACGTCTCCAATTGACGTACACTTGATGGTCAAACCAGTCGACCGACTCATTAATGAATTTGCCGTAGCTGGGGCAGATATTATTACTTTTCATCCGGAGGCGAGCGAGCATATTGATCGTAACCTCCAGCAAATTCGGGACGCTGGATGCAAAGCTGGCCTGGTTCTGAATCCAGCAACCCCTCTAACTCACCTAACCCACGTAATGGATAAACTTGACGTTGTGCTCCTAATGTCAGTAAATCCTGGTTTCGGAGGTCAGTCATTTATTAGGAGCACATTAGATAAAATCAAAAACCTTCGGGAATTAATTGATAATTCCGAGTATGAAATTCGGCTGGAGGTGGACGGGGGGGTGAAACTCGAAAATATTGCAGAAATTGCTAATGCGGGTGCTGATACTTTCGTAGCAGGCTCTGCTATCTTTAGTCAACCGGACTATATGGAAATCATTGAAAAACTGCGAGCCGCAATTAATAAACATAACTAACATGTCTCAACTCCTCGCCTTGTTTGATCTTGATGGGACACTCGTGGACAGCGCACCAGATATATCTCTTGCGTTAGATTCTGCTTTAACTGTCTGCGCTCTTCCAGCCATAGGCGAACACCTAGTTAGATCCTACATCGGAGAAGGCTCTAAACGACTTGTACATCGAGCCATCACCAGAAAATATGAAGGCGTCGCTGATAAGGATTTATATGACCAAGTTTCTAAAATATTCCTAAATAATTATGCAAACAATATCTTTGTTAAATCAGAAATATACCCTAAGGTGAAAGAAACCCTGGGCGAATTAAAAAACCGTAAAATATGTTTGGGCTGTATCACCAATAAACCTTATGAATTCGCAATTTCTCTTCTCAAAGCTGCCGATCTATTTAAGTATTTCGCGATTATTATCGGTGGCGATAGCTTGCCCAAAAAAAAGCCTGCTCCAGAACCAATAATCTATGCGATGAAAAACTTAGGTATTCGAAGAGAAAATACCACCATGATAGGAGACTCAATAATAGATTTGAACGCTGCGCAAAATGCTGGTGTTCAGTCTATATGCGTCACCTACGGCTACTCAGGTGACGTCGATTTGTCATCGCAGAATCCTGATAAAATAATTCACTCAATGGAAGAGCTCCCTAAAGCTATAATGTCTCTTCCCATAGGATCTGATTAAAATAGGCGCTATTAGAATGATACTGATGATCGATAACTATGATTCGTTCACATACAATCTTGTGCAATATATAGGCGAGCTTGACTACAAAGTAGTGGTTGCCCGAAACGATGCGATCACGGTAGAGAAAATAAAGCGCCTCAAACCGAGTAAAATAATTATTTCACCAGGTCCTTGCTCGCCAGATCAGGCAGGTATTTCACTGGATATAGTCAATTACTTTCATCAAACTATACCGATTCTCGGAGTATGTTTAGGCCACCAGACTATCGCGCAAGCCTTTGGGACAAAAATAGTCCATGCTCGAAACGTAATGCATGGTAAAACTTCTTTGATTCACCACAACCAATCAGGACTATTTCAAAATATACCGAATCCATATAAGGTTATGAGATACCATTCTCTAGTGGCGCAAAAAGAATCGTTAGCTGATTGTTTTGAGATTACTGCGTGGACTGAGGACAAAAATGGTGTCAAAGACGAAATCATGGGTATATCTCATAAAGATCTTCCAATATCAGGAGTACAATTCCACCCAGAATCCATTTCAACTGAATTTGGATATGATTTACTCAGCAATTTTCTAAAACTCTAGGATATTATAATACTTGTGGACATAAGCGCATCAATAAAAGAAGTAACGGAGGGCACTAATCTGTCTTTCGACACCATGAGCAAAATCATGGAGGCTATGATGAGAGGAAAAATATCGGAGGTACAAATTGCGGCATTCCTAGTAGCCATGCGTATGAAGGGAGAAACAACCGAAGAAATAGCTGCGGCCGCAACCATAATGAGAGATTTTGCATCCTCTGTAAATATAGACACTTATCCGCTTGTTGATACATGCGGCACCGGAGGAGATGGCAGCCATACATTTAACATTTCTACCGCAGCGGCTGTCGTTGTAGCAGCATGTGGTGGAAATGTGGCAAAGCACGGCAATAGAGCTGCCAGCAGTTCCAGTGGTAGCGCTGACCTTTTAGAGGTTGCTGGAGCAAAAATCGATCTCTCTAGCAAGCAGATTGCCGAATGTATTAACTCTGTAGGAATTGGCTTTATGTTTGCACCTTCGCACCATGGCGCAACTCGATTTGCTGGAAAAGTTCGCAAACAGATCGGATCACGGACCCTATTTAATATCCTTGGGCCAATGACGAATCCAGCCGGCGCAGATCGCCAAGTCATGGGTGTTTTTGAAAAAAGTTGGATCAAAAGTGTGGCTAAAGTATTAAGCAAACTAGGCACTAAACACGGGCTAGTCGTGTGCTCAGATGATGGCATGGACGAAATTAGTGTCTCTGTCGATACCCATATTGCGGAAATCACTGAGGGAACTATAAATACTTTTACAATAAATCCTCAGTATTTCGGTCTAGAGCCACAGGATACTCAAAGTCTAATAGCGACTAATCCAACTGAAAGCCTGAGAATCATCAACGCTGTGTTCGACGGGGTAGTAGGACCTGCTGCAAATATAGTTGCGGTGAATGCTGGGGCCGCAATCTACGTGGCCGGTATCTGCGATAGCATAAAAAGCGGTTTTTCAATGGCTTTAGACGCGCTTCAAACAGGCTCTGCTAAGAAGACGTTTAATGACTTCATCCTTTTCACAAAAACCGTAAGAGAATAATAGTAAAAACCCTATGTCAGACATACTCAAAAAAATCATAAGTACTAAAAGAGACGAAATTTCGCAGCGAAAAAAAAATGTCCCGCTTAGCTCACTTGAGAGTGGAATAAAGTCTATTGCTGAACCCAGAGGCTTTAAGAAGAGCCTTTTAAATTCAATTAAACGAGGAAAACCCGCAATCATAGCAGAGTGTAAAAAAGCTTCCCCAAGTAAAGGAGTAATTTGCCAAAACTATGATCCTGCAGATGTCGCTAATCAATACCAGATTGGAGGCGCTTCCTGTATTTCTGTACTTACCGACACCAACTATTTCCAGGGAGCAGATCAACACCTTGTCGCAGCTAAGCACGCCTGCAGTTTACCAATTCTGCGAAAAGATTTTATGATCGATCCGTACCAAATTATCGAATCCCGAAACATCGGGGCTGACTGTATTCTTCTGATAGTAGCCTGTCTGAGTACTTCACAAATAAAAGAGCTTTCATCACTCAGCTACTCCCTCAGAATGGATGTATTAGTTGAAGCGCATAATAGTGAAGAACTTGAAATCGCAATGGCTATCCCAGACGCTATTATAGGGATAAACAATAGAGATCTAAAAACCTTTAAAACAGATATTAACACTAGCATTGAACTAAAAAAGCTTGTTCCTGAATCTGAGTTGCTAGTAACTGAATCAGGCATAGTCTCATCAGAAAATATAAAAACACTTAGAGAAAACGGAATTAACTCTTTTTTGGTAGGAGAGGCCTTCATGAAAACGAATCAGCCCGGTGAAGCTCTGAAAAAGTTGTTTCGTCTAGGGCCTAACTAGCACCAGACTTAAATTCTAAAATATTTCCTGAAGGATCTTCCAGCAAGAATAATGCATGCTCTTCTCCCGTACTATCAGATTCCACAGTGGGCTCCAGGAAAAACTTAACACCAATATAATTCATGTGATCAACTGCTCTATGCCAATCCGCCGAACTCATAACTAAACCAAAAGAGGGGTGGTTGCTCGGTCTTCGATTTTCGGGGTGCTCACTGCTTAGTGGCTTCTTCACTAATTGTCCACATACATGGTTACCGAAAAAATCTATCTCTACTTCAGTTGCTGCAAGATGAATCAACCGACATCCTAAAATATCGCAATAAAACTCTACAGTTTTGGCCAGACTAGTTACTAAAAATACTGAGTAAAATCTGGGTCGACTAGTGAACTCAGCTAGTATCTTATCTGAATCATCTTTTTTATTCATGCAAAAAAATATCCAAAATCAACACACCCGTGGTCACACCGCAATCTATACTATAAATAGTTATTGTAATAGTACCAGTTAAACACGCGTGCCTAAACTGTGCTAATTATCTTAAAAATAATTCATATGCCGGATTATCAGTTTCATCTTTGTATGGCATATTGAGCTTTCCTACCTCCTCTTCAAACTCTGGCACGTCCTGCTCCGCTAATTCGATTCCCATCAGCACGCGCCCATATGCCGCCCCATGATTACGATAGTGAAATAGACTAATGTTCCAGCGGCTACCTAAATTAGATAGAAAGAGCATAAGGGCACCGGCGCGCTCTGGAAACTCGAATCGCAACAGCCTTTCATTCTTAACATCCTCACTACTTGGACCACCAACCATGAACCTTAAATGCATCTTAGCGACTTCATCATCGGTCATATCGATGGGATCGTAACCCTTGCTAGTTAAATTACTAATAAGGCTCGATCTTTCTGACTCACGATCCTTAATTTTCACGCCCGCAAACACGCTCGCATTCACAGCATTAGATTTGCGATAATTGAACTCTGTAATCAATCTAGGTCCAAGTGCGTGACAAAAATCTCTAAAACTCCCAGGCTTTTCTGGAATAGTAGCTCCGATAAGCACCTCACGCTCCTCACCCAGTTCAGCTAGTTCCGCTATATGTCTCAAGCGATCAAAATTGACATTCGCACCACTTAATATCGACACAAAGTTTTTTTCTTTTACTTGATACTTACTAATGTATTGTTTGACTCCGGCAAGAGACAATGCCCCCGCGGGCTCAGCTATTGATCTAGTATCTTCGAAGATATCTTTCACTGCGGCGCATATTTCATCAATCGTCACCGTAAGCATTTCATCCACGTGACGCTGAGCCAATAAAAAATTTTCTTTTCCTACCTGCCGTACCGCTGCGCCATCAGCAAATATACCGATCTCATCGAGCGACACGCGCTGGCCAGTGTCTAAAGCGGCAGTCATGCTTGCGGCTTCTGCTGGCTCTACACCGATCAATTTAATAGTTGGTGAAACTTCTTTTATATAAGCTCCTATACCACTAACCAGACCTCCGCCACCCACTGGAACGAAAATAGCATCTATTTCACTATTTGCTTGTTCTAGGATCTCTAAACCAACCGTACCTTGTCCCGCAATCACTAACGGATGATCGTACGGAGGTATATACGTCAACGTCCGCTCAATAGCTAATAATTTCGCATACTCACTAGCGTCGTCATAACTATTACCGTGTAAGACAACCTCGCCACCCAAACGAAATACTGCGTCGATTTTGATAGAAGGGGTAGTCTTCGGCATAACTATAATTGCCTTTGTGCGCAACTTTCTAGCTGACAATGCAACCCCTTGGGCATGATTTCCTGCGGAAGCCGCAACTACACCTGCGGCAAGCTCAACGGCAGTAAGTGACGACATTAAATTATACGCACCACGAATCTTATAAGAGAAAACAGATTGCATGTCTTCTCGCTTCAGCCATATTTGATTATTAAGCCTTTGCGATAGCAGATTAGCAAAATCTAAAGGGGTCTTTCGCGCGACGTCATATACATTCGCGTCACGTATCATTTCAACGTAATTATGTTTCATAGTGTTAAGATAGCACTCGCTAATATAGATTTATGTATTTTTTTGAATTATTTGGAATTTTAACATGCTAAGTCAGTCTGATAAAAAACAGGCGGTCGCAAAAAGAGCCGTAGAATATATTGAGGATGATTCCTACATAGGCGTGGGAACCGGCAGCACTGCCGATTGCTTTATTCAGGAACTCAAGACAATAAAACATCGCATCCAGGGTGCCGTCGCGAGCTCCGAAAATACTTTAACACAACTCAAATCGCTGGGGATACCTATAGTACCACTAGATTCTGTCGTTGAATTAGACCTATATATTGATGGTGCTGACGAAGCCACACGACATCGCCAATTAATAAAAGGTGGTGGTGGTGCTCTTACGCGAGAAAAAATTGTAGCTAGTGCGAGCAAAAAATTTATATGCCTAATAGACGATAGTAAACTGGTCAAAAAGCTTGGATTATTTCCACTAGCAGTAGAGGTAATTCCTATGGCTCGTAGCATGGTGGCTAGGGAAATAGTAAAGTTGGGAGGATCTCCCAATTGGCGACAGGGATTTATCACCGATAATCATAACTATATTCTAGATGTTCAAAACTTGAACATCCTCGAGCCCGCGGAGCTGGAATCAAAATTGAATCAAATTGCTGGAGTCGTATCTAACGGGATTTTCGCTTACAGGCCTGCCGATCAACTTTTGATTGGAACAGATCAGGGAGTAGAAATCATCTGATTACCCCTAACTCTTGGTATCAGTTGAATCGTCATCTGCCTCTTTTACTTCAGGTTTCGTCCAGCGACACATCAATAATCCGACCTCATATAAAACCCATATGGGAAGCGCAAGCATGGTCTGAGAGATTACATCAGGCGGAGTTAAAACCATCCCTAATGCAAAAGAACCTACGATAATGTAAGGTCGCTTAGCCGCCAACGACTCAACAGTTGAGGCTCCAGTTCTAACGATTAAGTAAGTGGCTACTGGTACTTCAAATGCTGCCCCAAAGGCTAAAAAAAGCTTTAAAACAAAATCTAAGTAATGCGAAATGTCAGTCATTATGGTGACACCCTCTGGTGCCACGGCTGTAAAAAACCCGAAAATAAGCGGGAATACTGCGAAATACGCAAATGCTATACCGCAGTAAAAAAGTAATGTGCTCGAAATAATTAAAGGTAACGCTAGCCGGCGCTCGTTTAAATATAAACCGGGCGCGACAAACGACCAGGCTTGAAAAAATATATACGGAACCGACACGACTACGGCAACGAAAGCAGTGAGTTTGAACGGCGCTAAAAAGGGCGACGCAACTTGAGTTGCTATCATAGAACTTGAACCAGACAAATGTGCTAGTAAAGGTTCTGCAAGTACAGCATATAAAAAGTTAGAGAAAGGGAACAAACATAGCAAGACTACAAAAACACAAGCGATTGCCCGCAAAAGACGATTTCTTAACTCAATAAGATGAGAAACAAACGTTTGTTTTTTCTCGTCTGCTCCATTGAGACCACCATCGGTCAAACTTGGTTTTTGCTTAGACTTACCAAATATCATAAACACATTTCTAATTTTTTCTCAGGAATAAGAATTTCAGACTTTAGGAGCTATATCCTGTCGCGACGTCTCATCACTTTTTTCAAGATCTAGTACGTCATCAACAGTCGGCTCGCGCGCAAGATCTTTCAACTTTCGATCCTCTTCTAGGAAATCCTTGTTGAGTTGCTTGTATTCGTCAGTTTGAGCTTCGCGCTCGATTTCATATCTTGCACTTCTGATCATGCGTTGCAATTGACCAATCCATTGACCAGCGCCTTTAATCAAGGCAGGCATTTTCTCAGGCCCAACCACTAGCAGAGCTACGACAAAAATAACTCCCAGCTCCCAAAACCCAATATCAAACATTTTCTATCTCGGCGTGCCTTCTTCTTTTTCAGGGCTGACCTCAGCTTCGATAGTTTGCGCCTCTCCCTTAAGCGGATCGGGTTCGGCGGGCTCCTCTCTCATTGCTTTTTTAAAGTCTCTGATCCACCCCCCCACGTCCGAACCCACTCCTTTAATTTTTTTAGTACCGAATACCAACGCCACTATGACTAGTAAAACTACTAATTCTTTTATTCCAAATCCCATAATATTCTCCGCTAGAAACAACACAACGGCTATTTCTGTCTATTAGCTTTCTCCTCAATACCAGATGTACCGGACCTACGTTCAAGCTCAGCCAGCACATCCGACACTTCTAAGTCGAGGTACTTTAACAGTACAAGTGAATGAAACCATAAATCAGCTGCCTCGTATACTACCTCATTCCTATCTCCATTCTTAGCTGCTAGCACCAATTCGGTGGCTTCCTCGCCGACTTTTTTTAATATCCCATCTATTCCCGACGCGAATAAACCCGAAACATATGACTCATTAGGATCAGACTTTCGTCGAGCCTCGATCACCTCACTTAGATTTCTTAAAACATCATCCATATATATAGCCTTTTTACAATGTCATGAATAAATATCAGCCGAATCCTTAATAACGGGTTCTGTTACTAGCCATGAGCTATCCTGATAGAGTTTGTAAAAACATGTTGCCCTTCCTGTATGACACGCAATCGATTCTATTTGCTCAACAATTAGTAGAATACTATCGCCATCGCAGTCAAGGCGCAGCTCACGAAGCTTTTGGATGAAACCTGACTGCTCCCCTTTTCTCCACAAACTTTTCCGACTCCGAGACCAATATACGACTCTGCCTTCGTCAATAGTAGCTTTCAAAGCGTCCTTATTCATCCAGGCCAAAGTAAGTACCTTACCTGAAGTACAGTCTTGGGACACTGCCGGAACTAGTCCGTTCTTATCCCATTTAACTTCATTTAAGTAACTCATATTCGCACCTCTATTCCTTCACTCTGCATAAGACTCTTAGCCTCCAGAACCGTGTGTTCTCCAAAATGAAATATACTAGCAGCCAAAACGGCACTAGCATGACCTTCCTTTACACCATCAACTAGATGTTGTAGTTCACCAACTCCACCAGATGCAATAATTGGTATCGATACCGAGTCTGATACCGCTTTAGTTAACTGGAGATCATAGCCATCGCGAGTGCCGTCTCTATCCATGCTAGTCAAAAGAATTTCTCCCGCGCCAAAACTCTCCATTTTTTTGACCCATTCAACTACGTCTATCCCAGTAGCATTTCTACCACCGTGTGTGAAAATCTCCCATCGGTCGCGGCCACACAAACGAGCATCAGTTGCAACAACAATACACTGTGATCCAAATTTTTTTGCTGCTGCTTTGACAAGTTCCGGATCATTAATTGCAGCGGTATTCAGGGACACCTTATCGGCACCCGCCTGCAACATAATCCTAATATCATCTAAGCTCCTTATCCCGCCCCCAACAGTCAGCGGAATAAAAACCTGTTCAGCCACGGCCTCTACCACATTAACAATTGTGTCCCGACCGTGCGCACTAGCTGTAATATCTAAAAACGTTATCTCGTCCGCACCCTGCTTATCATACCGTTGTGCTATTTCAACAGGATCGCCTGCATCTCTAATATCCAAGAATCGTACACCCTTGACCACCCTACCAGCATCGACATCCAAACAAGGGATAATACGGGTTGCAAGCGTCATTTAAACAGAATTCGAATCTGATAGCTGGTCAGCCAAGGCCTGAGCTTCTGAAAAATCTAGTTTTCCTTCATAAAGCGCTTTGCCCGTGATAGCTCCAGATACGCCATCTTTCGAAACACTGCTTAAGCGACGTATATCCTCAAGATTCGTGACCCCTCCCGAGGCATATACTGGTATTTTGAGTTCTCGAGCTAGGGAAGCCGTCGCCTCAACATTGAGGCCTTCCATCATGCCGTCCCGGCCAATATCTGTGTAGATAATGGCCTCCACCCCATCACTCTCAAAACGCTGAGCAATATCTAAAGCATCGTGCTTGGACAGTTTCGACCAACCGTCTATTGCAACTTTACCGTTTCGTACATCCAAGCCCACCATTATATGACCAGGGAACTCAATGCAAACATCGGATACAAAATGAGGCGCTGTCACCGCTTTGGTGCCGAGAATCACGTATCGAACACCCGCGTCGAGGTAGCTTTGAATAGTATCCTCGTCCCTAATACCCCCACCTACTTGAATATCAATTGTAGGTAGCTCTTCGGCTATCTGGTGGATAACATGGTGGTTAATCGGACTGCCTTCAAACGCACCGTCCAAATCAACTAAGTGCAAACGCCGCGCTCCAGCCTCAGCCCACTTAGCAGCCATTTTTACCGGATCATCAGAATAAACTGTATCCCGCTCCATATCGCCTTGAACTAGCCGTACGCACCTACCACCTTTCAGGTCAATCGCCGGTATTAAAAGCATAATCGTTTTTCAATCCCCAATTTAGGACGCCTCCAATTCCAAAGACAAGTTTAATGAGTTTGCACTAATGGTAACACGGTGAATGCACTAGAAATAACCTCGATACTCCGAAACTCTCAATGCGCTTCCTCCCAACTTTGCCCTATTCCCACATCAACAATTAAAGGAACACTCAACTTCGTGATAGATTCCATAATATGTCTTACTTTTTCCCCTACCCTCGGAGCTATCGAAGACTCGACTTCTAGTACTAGTTCATCGTGAACTTGCATGACTAAAACGGCATCGATACTTTCATTTTCAATCCATTTAGCAACATCTATCATAGCCAATTTGATGATATCAGCTGCAGTCCCCTGCATGGGCGCATTAATAGCTGTTCGCTCCGCATATTGCCGCAGCTGCACTCGCTTTGCATTGATATCGGGTAAATTAAGTCTCCGCCCAAAAATCGTTTCTACAAACCCGCGCTTCTTTGCCTCTTCTTTGGTATCATCCATAAATTCAAGAACGCTTGGATACCTAGAGAAATAGGTATTTATATAGGCTTGCGCGCTACCTCGATCAACCTCTAGCTGTCGGGCCAGTCCAAACGC
>Ga0055584_100003735_pt1 | contig 14952 bp, 10 predicted proteins | sample OSDHelmetaG_FD_58716 | JGI IMG/M metagenome (GOLD analysis project Ga0055584, IMG submission 58716) | Pelagic marine sediment microbial communities from the LTER site Helgoland, North Sea, for post-phytoplankton bloom and carbon turnover... | ecosystem: Environmental > Aquatic > Marine >... | reverse complement strand
TCGGTTCTCGCATCGCACCAGGTCACGAGGCTGCCCGATCGAACAAGGATCGTGGCCACGGCACTAGCGCAACTCCACCCGACGCAGTGCTCCGGGTTCGAGCTCGAACTCCTCGTCGCCGATCGCGATGTTGATCGTTCTCACCGCGCCCTCGTGCGACCTGATGCTCATCGTCTCGGCCGACATCTCACACTGGACCCAGCCGCCCCGGTACTGCAGATCGAAGCGCAGCCACTGCAACTCGTCGGGGATGGCGGGCTCGAAGTGGAGCACGCCACCGCGGGTGTCGAGCCCGGAGAAGCAGCGCTGGACGAGATCGACGGTCCCCGCCATGGCGCCGAGATGGATTCCCTCGGCGGTGGTGCCGCCCTGCACGTCGGCGATGTCCGAGCGGAGCGCTTCCTGGAACGCTGCCCACGATCGTGTGCGGTCGGACCTTGCGAGCACGTAGGACTGCACCACCCTGCTCAGCGTCGAGCCGTGTGAGGTGCGCGGCAGGTAGTAGTCGATGTTGCGCTGGATCAGGTCATCGTGCCACTCGTACCCGAGACGGGTGACGATCTCGGCGATCTCCTGTTCCGACAGCAGGTAGAACAGCATCAGCACGTCGGCCTGCTTGGAGACCTTGTACCTGTTGGGCGTGTCGCCCTCGGCTTCGAGGATGCGGTCGAGCCGCTGGATGTTGCCGTACTTCTCGACGTACCCCTGCCAATCGAACTCGGCGAGCTGCTCGTAGCCCTCGAACTGGCTGATGATGTCGCCGTCGTGGAACGGCACCACCATCCGGTCGCACAGCTCCTGCCACCGTTCGATCTCCTCGCGACGGATGGCGAGCTTCTCCCACAACTCCCGCCGTCGGAACTCGGGCACGACCTCCAACGCCTCCTGCGCCCGCTGGAGCAGCCAGACCACCATCACGTTCGTGTAGGCGTTGTTCCGCAGCCCTGGCTCGTCGGAGTCGGGATAGCCGTCGTGGTACTCGTCGGGACCCATGACCCCCCGGATCTCGAAGCGGTGCAGCGCCTTGTCGTAGGTCGTGATACTCGCCCAGAAGCGCGCGATCTGGATCAACATCTCGGCGCCCTGGAACGCCATGAACTCGACGTCGTCGGTCGCCTCGAAGTACTTCCAGACGTTGTAGGCGATCGCGATGTTGATGTGCCGTTGGCGGTGGGACTTGTCCGGATGCCAATGACCCGACTGCGGGTTGAGGTGGACGGTCTGGGTCTCCTCGCGTCCATTGCTGCCGCTCTGCCACGGGTACATCGCGCCCTCGTAGCCCTCAGCGTGCGCCGCTCGGGTCGCGGCACCGAGGCGTCGGTACCGGTACTGCAGCAGGGCCTTGGTCAGATCGGGCATGTGCAGGGTGAGGAACGGGAAGATGAACAGCTCGTCCCAGAAGATGTGCCCGCGGTAGGCCTCGCCGTGCCAGCCTCGGGCGGGGACGCCGACATCGCGGTCGATGGTGTGCTTCGACGCGGTCTGCAGCAGGTGGAACACGTGCAGGTTGAGGATGCGACTCGTCTCCTCGTCGGCCTCGGACTCGAACTGGAAGCGCCGCCACAGGTGATCCCACGAGAGCACATGGGTGCTGAGCATCTCCTCGAACGATCCGGCGAGGGCGAGGTGATCGCGGGACTCGAGACCGGGCTCGCTGATGGCCCGGTCGCGCGACGAGAAGACCGTGACGATCTTCTCGACCGAGACCGACTCGCCCTGCTCGAGCTCGATCCGGACGTCCTGCCCGATCCAACCCTCCGACTCGGACGTGCCCCGGTCGGTGACCAGGGGCGACCCGCCGTCGACGACACGCGTTCGCGCCGCCATCGCCACCGTGACTCGCGATTGTGTGGTGCGCACCGTCAGCGAGATGCCGTCGTCGCCCACCGGGCGTGTCTCCAGTGGCTCGAGATGGTGGCTCGCGAGGCTGCGGTAGCGCGGCACGCCGGCGTTGACGACGGTGGCGTCGAGTGCGGATCGCACGACGATGCCGCCCGACCAGTTCTCGGCGCGGAACGTGGTCTCGAGACCGGCGACGTGCGGATCGCGCATCGAGACGAATCGTCGCTGGTTCACGATCGTGCGGCGGTCGTGCGGGTCGATCCAGACGAACGATCGGGTCAGCGTGCCTCGCCCGACGTCCAGCTCGAGCTCATAGTCCTCGAACGAACCGTCCTCGATCGAGAACCAGTTCTCGTCGTCAACCATGCGGAACTGCAGCGGCAGCCAGTTCGGGCCGTTCACGAGATCCTCGTTCTCGATGACGCGGCCCGACATCTCGGTGCCGAGACGGTTGTACAGTCCGGCGAAATACGTGCCTGGGTAGTGGACGTCGCCGGCGGCGACCTCGGGCGCCGAACCTCGGGTCGCGAAGTATCCGTTGCCCAGCGTGCAGAGTGCCTCGCGGAGACCCTCCTCGGCGGGTTCGTACCCGCGGTACGTGAGCAGGAACTGGCTCATGCCCCGCGCCCCGCCACTCGGGAGCGGAGCTCGTCCAGGAAGAGCCGGGCCTCTTCGGTGTCGTCGAGTGCGTACCGCGCTCGGGTCGTACGTTCCTCGCGCCCGACGACGATCCCGAGACCGCAGTGCTCGAGTTCGCGGAATGCGTCTTCGTCGGTGACGTCGTCGCCGACGTAGACCGGCAGCACCTCGGGGACGTCGAGGTGCATCTCGGTGAGCATCCAACGCAACGCCGTGCCCTTGTCCCACTGGACGTCGGGCCGCAGCTCGAAGATCATCTTGCCGCCCGCGAGCCGGAGCGACGAGTACGCCGACGCGGTCCGTCCGACCGCGTCGGCAACGGCGGCATGGTGCTCTTCGGGCACCTGGCGGTAGTGCACGGCGATCGCGAATCGCTTGCGTTCGATGTTGGCCCCCGGGACGTCTGCGAGTGCGTCTCGGAGCTCGGCCTCGGCGGCCTCGAGCTCGGGCAGGAAGGTGTCGAACCGGTCGAGGTCGCCGCCGGCGGCGTCACCCGACGGCGTCCGGATGTCGAAGCCGTGGCTGCCGGCGTAGTAGAGACCCGGAACGCCGACCTTGCCGATGACGTCGTCGGCGTCGCGACCGCTCAGGACGGCGACGGTGGTGGTGGCGGCGAGTTGCTCGAGCGTGGCTCGGCTCTCGTCGGACAGCACTGCGAGGTCGGGATGCTCGACGATCGGCGTGAGCGTGCCGTCGTAGTCGAGGAACACGGCGGGTCGCAGGTCGCCGAGCGCCGACCAGAGCTCGTCGGAACGTGCCGACGGCAGGGTGGCCGCGTCACGGAGGTGGCTCCCCGTGACCATGACGTCGGCGAGATCCGGCACGACGACATCGGCGCCCGAGGCGGCGAGGGCGTCGGCCTGATCGAGCCGATCGAGCCCGATGACGAGCGCGAATTCTCCGCGGCGACCGGCCTCGACCCCGGAGATCGCGTCCTCGACGACCGCCGTACGGTCGGGTCGCGCCCCGATGCGTCGCGCCGCCTCGATGAGGACGGCCGGATCCGGTTTGCCGGGAAGCCCGAGCTCAGCGGTCAGCTGTCCTTCGACGCGCACTGCGAACAGGTCGCCGAGCCCCGCTGCGCCGAGGACGGCGTTGGCGTTGCGGCTCGACGAGAAGAGCGCCGTACGGACTCCACGATCGTGCAGTTCCGCGATGAAGCGGACCGACGATTCGTAGGGTTCGACGCCCCGCTCGGTGATGATCCGGGTGAACTCGTCGTTCTTGCGGTTGCCGAGGCCACAGACCGTCTCACGCTCGGGAGGATCGGACGGGTCGCCCCAGTCGAGCTCGATACCACGCGACCTGAGGAAGCTCTGCACCCCGTCGTAGCGCGGCTTGCCGTCGACGTACTCGCCGTAGTCGACGGACGTGAACGGCTCGAACGACGGGCCGGTCTCCTCGGCGCGCTCGCGCAGGTACCGGTCGAACATCTCGGCCCACGCGGTCTCGTGCACGGCGGCGGTCTTGGTGATGACACCGTCGAGGTCGAAGATGACCGCGTCGAATTCGTCGGCCCGGATGGTCACGTCATCCACTGCGCTCTGCCCATTCGTCTGCTCCTGATGTCAGTGTGGTGGTGCGCCGGTTCGACCCGGTCAGTCGATCGACGTCGTCGGGCCGGAGAAGTCCGCCCGCGGGTCCGCCATGCTAGTGCCGTGTCAGACAACGTTTGCCCGGTCCGCGTGTCCCACAACCTCATCATCTCTGGCGATAGGTGACACCCTTGGACGTCCAGCCGTCGCCGGTGGTGCGGGGATTGTGGCCGGGTTGCGGTTGCGTCCATGTGGGTTCGGGATCGAGGGTGGTTGATGTTGTGTCATACTCGTTGAGCGGTCACCTCTGGGCGGGCGTTGGCGTTTCGGTCGGTCATGATCGTGCGCCCTCAGAGGTCGTTGGAAGGTGGCTGGGCGAATACGGGTCGCCCGGCGCAACTGGGCGACTTCCGACTACATGACCCTGAGGAGAGAGAACATGCGAGTGAAACTATTGGCGGCCCTGTCCGCTGTTGCGTTGGCGAGCGTCTTGGTTGCTCCCCCCCCGGTCTCGGCGGACAAGCCGGCCGAACCGGCCGAGTCGGGCGTCGTTCAGCGTTTCGACACGATTGGTGGCCACGGGGTTGGCCCGGTGATGACCGACGTTGGAGGCACAATGCTCCCGATCCTTGTGATCGTCGGTTGGGATGATGCGACGACATTCTGCACGTTCGGACCGCCGGTGTTCAATGGCGTCGAGCAGAACACGTTCACACCGTCGGGCAACGTGTCCATCGTGGTCCACAACAGCGACGTCCCGATCCTCGTGTTCGACGTCTCGGCCGCGGCCAGCGAGGAGGAGTTCTTCGAGAAGTGCGCCACCGGGGAGATTGTCCCGCTCGCAACCGGAACCGCGAAACAGCGCCCGATCATCAACGTGACCGACAGCGCGTTGAATTTCAAGGTCAAGACGCGCGGTGTCGTCACCGACGCGAGCGGGCAGGACTGGACGATGCAAGCGTTCATCAAGGAACGCGCAGTCTTCAGCGAGCCGGAACCGCAGGTGCTCAACGAGTGGGTGACACTGACTGCACTCTGACCGGCTCTCCTGGCGCGTACGACATCGCCGTCGATCGTTCATCGGTGGCGGCGATGTCGTACCCCGGGGGGACGGGATGATCCAGCATCGACATTGACGGGATGCGTCCCGTCACGCCTGGCCGGAGAACCGTCGCACCGAACGGTACGCAGCGTCTTGACCGGGTATATGGCTGGTACGCAGCGACTCTCAATGAAGGAGGGCCAACCGTAAGCGTGTCCCCCATGTAAGTGCCGATCAGGGGCACCCCAAACGTTGCCTGACGCGGCACTAGACGGTGCCGCGTCCGCCGTATCCACGTGCGGCGGTCGACGGGCCGGGTCGCCGCTGACGCCCGAGGCCCGCATGGTCGAGGGCCCGGATGGTCGATCTCGGGAGTCCCTGTCGATGCACCGAGGGGTTGCCCAGTGTGAGGGAGCACCGGCGGGCGCCCCCGGCGAAGCATGCCGCGACCCGGCACGGACCGTGTGCCATCGTGAGGCCGATGGACGAACCTCGGAGCAGTCCGATGCCGCAGGAGGCCGTCGCGACGGAGGAGCCGGTCTCCCACGAGCACGGCCATGACGTTCCACCGTCGGTCCACCCGGCCGCCGGTCGGTACCTCTGGACGGCCGTGGCGGTGTTGGGTGCCGTGACCATGTTGGCGCTGTTCCTCCTGTGGCCGGACGGCGGCGACGAGACGACCGATCCGCTGCTGCTCGACGCCGACACGATCAGTGCCACGGTCGTCGCGGCCGAACTGCGACCGTGCTCCTACAGCCTCATCGACCGCTGCCGCTGGGTCGACTTCGTCATGGAGGACGGACCCTTCGTCGACGAGATCGGGTCGATCGAGGAGGCGACCGTCGACGGCTTCCTCGAGGAGGGCGACGACATCCTCGTCACCTGGTTCACGATCGGAGACGGCGATGTAGCGTTCGCCTTCTACGACTACCGCCGCGGTGGCGCGATGATCTGGTTGCTCGCGCTGTTCGTCGCCTCGGTGCTGGTGCTCGGACGTTGGCGTGGTGTGGGGGCGCTCGGCGGGCTGGCGTTCAGTCTGCTGATCATCGTCGTGTTCACCCTCCCCGCGATCCTCGACGGATCGAATGCGCTCGTCGTCGCTCTGGCGACCGCCTCGGCGATCGCGTTCGCAGCGCTGTTCCTCGCCCACGGGTTCGGTCTCGGCACGACGGTCGCACTCGTGTCCACGTTCGCCAGCCTCGCGATCACCGCGTTGCTCGCGTGGGGGTTCGTGGGAGCGACGCGGCTCACCGGCCTGTCCGACGAGACGAGCGTGATGTTGGGTGGGCTGGCGGACGGGATCGACGCCCGCGGCATCCTGCTGGCGGGCATCGTGATCGGTGCGCTCGGCGTGCTCGACGACGTCACGGTCACCCAGGTGTCGGCGGTCTGGGAGCTCAAGCGGGCTCGACCCGAGCTCGGCGTCGGCGAGCTCGTGCGCCCCGCGCTGCGCATCGGGCGCGACCACATCTCGTCGACGGTGAACACCTTGTTCCTCGCCTACGCGGGGGCGGCGCTTCCGCTCCTGCTGTTCTTCACCGAAGCCGGCCAGGGAATTCGAGGGGTGGTCACGCGGGAACTCGTCGCCACCGAGGTCGTTCGTGCCCTCGTCGGCTCGATCGGCCTCGTCGCCGCCGTGCCCATCTCGACCTGGCTCGCCGCGATCGTCGTGACCGGATCGGACCCGGAGGCAACGGCGACCGAGACCCCGGCGTCGCACTGAGCGTCAGGCCGACTCGACGACGAAACAGGCGGTCGTCGCCGTGCTGCCGCCGATGTTGAGGGTCGCCGCGCGGCCGGCCCCCTCGATCTGGTAGCCACCGGCCGACTGCGACACCAGCTTGGTGGCGTCGAGCAGCATCCGTGCGCCGGTTGCGCCGACCGGATGCCCCCCGCCGATCCGCCCGCCCGACGGGTTCACCTGGATGCGTCCGTCACGCTCGAGGTCGCCGTTCTCGACCGCCTGCCAGCTCCCTCCGGGTGCCGTGATCCCGCCGTGGTCGATCGCCAGGTACTCCAACGGCGTCGTGCAGTCGTGGGTCTCGATCAGATCGAGATCGTCCACGCCGGAGATTCCGGCGCGATCGAATGCGTCGGTGATCGCACCACGTACGTGCGGCATCACGTACTCGGCGGTCGACCGGGCGAACTTCTCCTCGAGGCCGAGGCCCACCGTCCGATGGCCCCAGCCGGCGATCGTCGACCGAGCGACCGTCTCGGGGTGCTCGGCGAGCCAGCGCTCGGAGACCAGCACGATGCCGGTGGCACCGTCGGTGATCTGTGTGCAGTCGTTCCAGCGGAGCCGACCGTGGACCACCGGGTTGACGCGGTCATCGGTCCCGTACGATTCCGACGACAGCTGCCACCCCCGGGTCTGGGCGTTCGGATCGTCCTTGGCGTTGCGGAGGTTGAGTTCGCCGACGGAGCGCAGATGCGCGTCGTCGAAACCGTACCGCCGGTCGTATTCGTCGGCGACCCGATCGAAGGCGTACGGCCGGGAGAACTCGATTCCTTCGGTCTCGTGTCCCACCCAGGCCGCCGCCGACTGGACGCCCGCCGCCTGGGCGCCGGGCATGTTGCGTTCCCGCTCGACACCGAGCACGAGCACGCAGTCGTACCGGCCCGACTCGATCTCGGCCATCGCCGCCATCGACGCGGACGCGCACGCGGCCTCGTGACGCATCGCCGGCAGCCCCCAGAACTCCTCGATCACCGACGCCGGCATCGCGCCGAGGTGCCCCTGTCCGTTGTAGAGCCGGGCGAACGCGTTGCCGACGTGGATGCTCTCGACCTGTGAGGGGTCGACGCCGGCATCGGTCAGCGTGGCGGTGACCGTGTCGCGGACGAGGTCGGCGACCGTGAGCCCCTCCTTCGCGATGTTGCGAGCGAAGTCCGACTGGTGTCCGCCGAGGATGCTGATGCGGCTCGTCGCTGTGGTGGAGGTCATGGTTGCTCCCGTCGTCGTGTCCGGCGCCGATGGTCGGTCCCGCCGCCCATCGGAGACGTGGTTCGGGTTTCGTCACCCCGACGACGGCGCTGCGGGTGCGGTGCGTCGACCGGCTCGACCCGTTCTGGCACGTCGTACGAGGCGATGTCGAGCGCTCTGAGGTGATCGAGGACCGTGTCGACGCTCGGCGATGTGTCCGGCACGTTCGCGCGGGGCGCGCCGGGCGAGGTCGTCGAGCGAGCCCGGTCCCTTCGCGGTGAGTTCCCCACGGTGGACCGAGTTGCAGTCGCCGAACCGGACGTCGGTGGCGATGCCGTAGTACAACGGGAGGGCGAGCACCCCGTGATCCGGAGGCGACATGCAGGTCGAGCTGAAGCACACGTTCGAGTCGGGCCTTCCGCCCGACGACACACATCCGTACCGCACGGGCGTGTGGCGTCCGCAGCATCACGAGTACGACGCCTGGGACCTCGACGTGACCGGTGAGATCCCGAGCGACCTGAACGGGGTCTACCTCCGGAACACCGAGACGGCGATGTTCGAACCGATCAAGCGATACCACCCGTTCGACGGCGATGGCATGCTGCACTCGATCACCTTCGACGGCGGCGACGCCCGGTACGGCAACCGGTTCGTGCGCACCGAGGCCTTCCTGGCCGAGCAGGAAGCCAAGCGCAGCCTCTGGGCGGGCATCACGGAGCACCCGTGGAACGCGGTCGCCGATCACGGCCGGGGCGCCCGCACGATGATGAAGGACAACGCGTCGACCGACGTGATCGTGCACGGGGGCGTGGCCCTGGCGAGCTTCTACCAGTGCGGCGAGCTGTACCGCCTCGACCCTCGCACGCTCGATGACCTCGGCACGACGAGCTGGGGCGGTCGTTTCCCGGTCGAAGGGGTGTCGGCCCATCCGAAGCTCGACGAACACACGGGCGAGTTGCTGTTCTTCAACTACAGCGTGGAGGCCCCGTACATGCACTACGGCGTCGTGAGCCGCGGCGGTCGGCTGACCGCGTACATCGACGTGCCGCTACCCGGTCCGCGCCTGCCGCACGACCTCGCCTTCACGGAGAACTACACGATCTTCAACGACCTCCCGTTGTTCTGGGACGAGCGAGCGCTCGCTGACGGGTACTACTCGAACACCTTCCGTCGGGACATGCCGAGCCGTTTCGGGATCGTGCCCCGCCACGGTACGACCGACGACATCCGATGGTTCGAGGCCGACCCGACGTTCGTGCTGCACTGGACGAACGCCTACGAGGACGGTGACGAGGTCGTGCTCGACGGCTTCTTCCAGGACAACCCCACGGCTCGGGGCTCTGAGCGATTCGCCGGCGAGCACAAGGGCTTCGAGACGCTCGACATGAACGTGCTGCAGGCCCGAGCGCACCGCTGGAGGTTCAATCTGGCGACGGGCGAGACCGTCGAGGAACAGATGAGCGAGAGGTGCCTCGAGTTCCCGATGGTCAATGGTCGTCATGCCGGTCGGCGACACAGGTACTCGTACAACGCCCGCTGCACACCTGGGCTGTTCGCGTTCGACGGGCTGGTGAAGCACGATCTCGACACCGGCGAGGAGCAACTGGTCGAGTTCGACGAGGGCGTGTTCGTCAGCGAAACGGTGATGGCGCCCCGGGACGGCTCCACGGCGGAGGACGACGGCTACCTCGTGACGTTCACGAGCGACATGGTCGACGACCGTTCCGAGTGTGTCGTGTTCGACGCCGCCCACCTCGACGAGGGACCGGTGGCCAGGATCCGGCTCCCGGAGCGGATCTCGAGCGGGACCCATTCGACCTGGGCGCCCGCAGCCGACCTCTGAGCGGTCAGCCCGGGGCGAGCGCTTCGAGCGTTCGGCGGCCGCTGGCGGTGTCCAACGGCGGGGGCACGATGCACACCTCGGCGATGCCGGCCGCTTCGTATGCATCGATCCGGGCCCTCACCGTGGCCTCGTCGCCGACGAGTGCAACGACGTCGAGGAGATGGTCGGGGATGCGCTCGGCGACGGCACGGGGGTGCGGGCGAGTCCGTGCGAATTCGACCAGCTTGCCGAATCCGGCCTCGACGAACATCTCGCCGTACCCGGGTGCCGCGAGATAGCCGACGAACCCGCGGGTCATCCAACGCAGCTCGTCGGGCGAGGGATCGACGGCGGCGACGAGCCACACCGCGGTGTTGGGATGGTGGACGGCGAGCCGATGTGCGGTCTCGACCGAGACCATGTTGAGCACCATGCGGTCCGCTCGGGCGGCGGCGGCGGCCGCCTTCGGTCCGAACGCGGCGACCGTCACGGTGGGGTCGGCCACGCGTTCCCGGAGACGGAATCCGTTGACCTTGTCGCCGGCGAAGAGCGCCGCCACGGCGACGCGATGCGCCTCGAGGCTCGCGGCGGCGCCCGCTCGACCGACACCGTGCCAGCGGGCGACGACATCGCTCGACGTGCCGAGTGCGACGTGTGTCCGCCGGCCGAGCGACGCGACCGTCGCCGTGGCGAGCGCGATCTGTACCGGGGTCCGCACGGTGACGGCGAGCGGTCCGAGCACCGGCTCGATGCGAGCCGTTCGTTCGACGATCACCGCTGCCACCGAAGGGGCGTCCAGCTTCGCCATCTCGCCGATCCAGACCTGGTCGTAGCCGAGCTCGTCCGCGAGCCCGGCGACCGCGAGGTCGGCCGCGATCGGACGATCCAGCCACTCCCCGAGCACGACAGAGAGCCGCATGGTCAACGACCCTCGGCGGTCGGTTCGACCCGAAGGTCCGACGTCAACGACATCCGTCATTCCTATCCGGTCCGGTGAGCGGGAACGCAACGCAGTGTGACGTACGGCCGCCTGGGGCTGCCGGGGTCTACGCTTCGCCCCGATGGGGTCCAGGGAACCACTCGTCGTGTTCGAACACGTCGGCTGCTCGTACGGATCCACGAACGTGGTCGACGACGTCGGCTTCCGGCTCGACCGCAGCGATTTCGCAGGGATCGTCGGGCCCTCCGGTAGCGGAAAGACCACGGTGCTCAAGGCACTCCTCGGCATCGTGGAACCGTCGTACGGCAGCGTGCACCGCTGTTCGGACGTCCGGATCGGCTACGTCCCCCAGCTCGAGACGATCGACTGGACCTTCCCCGTCACCGTCTTCGACGTCGTCGCCATGACGGTGGCACGGCCCCGATTCGGTCGTCTCGCGCGCTCGGAGCGCCGACGGATCGGCGACGTCCTCGACCGCATCGGACTCGACGGGCTGCACGAGCGGCACATCACCGAACTCTCCGGTGGTCAGCAGCAGCGTGTCTTCCTCGCCCGCGCGCTGGCTCGCGAGCCCGAACTCCTCGTCCTGGACGAACCCGCCAGCGGTGTCGACGTTGCGACGCGCCACGAGATCCTGCACGAGCTGGCCGACCTGCACCGCTCCGGTCTGGCGATCGTGCTGACCACCCACGACATCAACGGTCTGGCCGCGCATCTCCCTCGGATCATCTGCCTCAACCGCACGGTCGTCGCCGACGGCCCACCGGAGCAGGTGCTGCACCCCTACGTGCTCGAGCGCACCTACGGCGCCCCGATGGAGGTGCTCCAGCACGGCGGCATGCCGGTGGTGCTCGAACACCGTGGCCACGGTCCACACATCGCCCGTCGGCCCGGACGCTCGGCGTGACCGCGCTCGAGCTGCTGGAACCGTTCGAGTTCGCCTTCTTCCAGCGCGGCGTCGTCGTGGCCACCCTGGCAGGTGCATTGTGCGGACTCGTGGGCGTCTTCGTGGTACTCCGCTCGATGAGCTACATCGGCCACGGGCTCTCCCACGCGGTGTTCGGTGGAGCTGCGGTGTCGGCGGTGCTCGGGGTGTCGTTCTTCGTCGGTGCCGGAGTGTGGGGCGTGCTCGCGGCGCTCCTCATCGGTCGGGTGTCGGCCCGGTCGACGGTCGGCGCCGACGCGGCGATCGGTGTGGTCACGACGGCTTCGTTCGCGATCGGACTCGCGATCCAGAGCCGGAGCGGTGCGGTCTCCGGTTCCCTCGACACGGTGCTGTTCGGCAACGTGTTGGGAGTCTTCCGGGGTGACGTGTTCGTGATCGTCGTCGTCGGTTCGGCGATCACGGCGTTCGTGTTCGCCTACCTGCGTGAGCTGACGTTCCTGACGTTCGATCCGGAGGTCGCCCGCACGTCCGGTGTCCGGGTCGATCTGCTCGACGCCTGCTTCATGATCGCCCTGTCGGCCACGGTGATCGTGTCGGTCCGGGTCATCGGTGCCCTGCTGATCTCGGCGATGCTGGTGATCCCGGCGGCGACCGCACGGATGCTCACCGACTCGATCGGCCGGATGGTCTGGCTGGCACCGGCTCTCGGCACGGGGTTCGGGTTCGTCGGGATGTACGCCAGTTGGTACGTGGACGTGCCGAGCGGTGCAATGATCACGATCGTGGCCGCGGCGGTGTTCGGAGCGGTCTATCTCGCGACCGATGTGTCCCGTCGTCGGGTGGTGGCCGCGCTGGACGATCACTCCGTCGCCGCGTGACCGGCGCGTCCGCCCCCGCGATCAGGTCGTGATGCCGGCGTCGCGCAGCAGATGCCGGTTGAGCGGGTCCAGGTCCAGCGCGGGGATGTCCGCCGGATCGAACCAGGCGACCTGATGCACCTCGTCGTCGCCGGCACCCGGCACGCCGCCGACGATCACCGCGTCGAACACCGTCGACACGTACGAGCACAGGTCTCCGTTCGGGTAGTGGACGCGGTAGCCGGGTCCGCCCAGTGCCGCTCTGATCCGTTCGAGCCGGACCTCGACGCCGGCTTCCTCGAATGCTTCACGCCGAGCCGCATCCCAGGGTGACTCGTCGGGATCGACCATCCCGCCGATCGTCTGCCACCGCCGCGTCTCCTGCTCCTGCATCAGCAGGAGACGCCCGTCGTCGTCCCAGATCAGGATGCACACGGCCGGGAGGAGTACGAGATCGTGACCGATCCGGTCCCGGATGCCCCGCAGGTAGTCGGAGATCGCCACGGCTCCCGACCCTACCCCGAGCGGCCCACACGCCCGGCCGCTCCACGATGGGCGTCGTCGGGACCCCGATAGCGTGGGTAGGCCATGTCCGAGACCCCCCACTCCACACACGACGACCTCCGAATCCGCGACGACCTCCGCAACCGCGACGACCTCCGCAACCTCGCGATCGTCGCCCACGTCGACCACGGAAAGACCACGTTGGTCGATTCGCTGCTCCAGCAATCGGGCGCGTTCCGCGCGAACGAGACGGTCGAGGAGCGGGTCATGGACTCCAGCGACCTCGAGCGGGAGAAGGGCATCACGATCCTCGCCAAGAACACGTCGGTGCAATGGGGAGGTGTGACCCTGAACATCGTCGACACACCGGGCCACGCCGACTTCGGCGGCGAGGTCGAACGGGCTCTGACCATGGTCGACGGCATCGTCCTGCTCGTCGATGCGGCCGAGGGGCCGCTCCCACAGACGCGCTTCGTGCTTCGCAAGGCGCTGGGATACGACATGCCGGTCATCCTCGTGATCAACAAGGTCGACCGTCCCGACGCCCGGATCGCCGAGGTCGTCGACGAGGTCTACGAGCTGTTCATGGACCTCGATGCGAACGATGCCCAACTCGACTTCCCGATCGTCTACTGCTCGGGTCGCGACGGCTGGGCATCGCTCGACCTCGACGACCGCGGCGAGACGCTCGCTCCGCTCTGCGACGTCATCCTCGACACGATCCCTGCCCCGGCGTTCCACGACGGTGCGCCGCTGCAGGCGTGGGTCACGAACCTCGACGCCAACGCGTACCTGGGCCGCTTGGCGCTCTGCCGGGTGATGGAAGGCACGATCGAGAAGGGCAAGCAGGTCGCATGGTGCCGCGTCGACGGCACGATCACCCGCATCAGGGTCGCCGAACTGTTCTTGACCGAGCAGCTCACCCGCGTCCCGGTCGACTCGGCCGGCCCGGGAGACCTCGTGGCGGTCGCCGGGATCCCCGAGATCACCATCGGCGAGACACTCGCCGACGCCGAGCGTCCCGAGGCCCTGCCCCGGATCACCGTCGACGAACCGGCTCTCGCGATGACGATCGGCATCAACACGTCACCGCTCGCAGGCCGCGACGGCCGCAAGCTCACGGCACGGTTGGTCAAGAACCGTCTGGACGCCGAACTCGTCGGCAACGTCAGCATCCGGGTGAATCCGACCGACCGACCCGACGCGTGGGAGGTGCAGGCGCGCGGTGAACTGCAGCTCGCCGTCCTGGTCGAGACGATGCGTCGTGAGGGTTTCGAGCTCACCGTCGGCAAGCCCGAGGTGGTGACCAAGGTCGTCGACGGTACGACGTGTGAGCCGGTCGAGCGGGTCACGATCGACATCCCGGAAGAGCACCTCGGATCGGTGACCCAGCTGCTGGCCGCCCGCAAGGGCCGCATGGAGAACATGATCAACCACGGGATGGGATGGGTCCGGCTGGAGTACCTCGTTCCCGCACGCGGTCTGATCGGGTTCCGGACCGACTTCCTCACCGAGACGCGCGGCACCGGCGTGATCAGCCACATCTTCGAGGGTTACGAGCCCTGGTTCGGCGACATCCGCGCCCGCGACCGCGGTTCCATCGTGGCCGACCGGACGGGCCCGACCACGACCTACGCCATGATCAACCTGCAGGAGCGCAGCACGATGATGGTCGGCCCGGGCACCGACGTCTACATGGGCATGATCGTCGGAGAGAACTCGCGTGCGGGCGACATGGACGTCAACATCTGCCGGGAGAAGAAGCTCACCAACGTGCGGGCGTCGTCGTCGGACGAGACCGTCAAGTTGACCCCACACCGTGTGCTGTCGCTCGAACATGCGCTCGAGTTCATCACCTCCGACGAGTGCATCGAGGTCACACCGAAGCACGTTCGCCTTCGCAAGGTCCACCTCGACCCACAGGATCGTCACCGCGCGGCCAAGGCGCTGGCCGGC
>Ga0055584_100003734_pt1 | contig 14953 bp, 10 predicted proteins | sample OSDHelmetaG_FD_58716 | JGI IMG/M metagenome (GOLD analysis project Ga0055584, IMG submission 58716) | Pelagic marine sediment microbial communities from the LTER site Helgoland, North Sea, for post-phytoplankton bloom and carbon turnover... | ecosystem: Environmental > Aquatic > Marine >... | reverse complement strand
CACATAATAATTTTAAATCACACTTAAGTTGGTTTAGAATAGATTAGGAACAATTAGTGCCGGCCACTTCGCGAGTTAAAAGGTTTATAGCCAGTTGGATATTTTAACGTAACCACATTTCATTATAAATCATAAAATTTTGATTTTGAGAGATTGACTAAAGTTCGAGAAGCAAATTATTATGTAAAAACAAGAGCGAGTTAGTTGAGCTTCATAGGAGCAATCATCTCAAATTTAGGCACCTTGACATCGAACAAAGAATCATCTATTTGTCTTTGCATGGTATAAGCGCCATGCATATTGCCCATTTCTGAGGTTAATTCGCACGATGACTCATATTCATGAACATCTCCAGGTGTTAAAATAGGTTGAAACCCAATTACACCTTCACCTTCTACTTCATAACGATCAGCATTAGAATCGAAAATAAACCAATGTCTACTCATTAATTGAACCGTCTCATTACTATTATTCTCAATGGTAATTCTATAAGTATATAGGAAATGGTTCTTTAATGGGTTGGAAAACTCTGGACGATAAAATGACTTTACCGTTATTTGAATGCCTTCTGTAACTTCCGTTGTCATAATATTTACGTGTTAAGTTATGTAAATAAACGAAAATATTTCTAAAGTGGTTGGGTATTCTAAAAAAAATTAATTTTATCTACTTTCCAATGCTAATTTGTTGAGGCATTGTTAATTGTAAAGTCCTAACAGAATTTAGCGTTTTTACTGCTATAAGCCTATCGTAATCATCAGCGAGTTGACGGTGATAGATAAGAATGGTATAGTCGTTTTCGGTTTCGGAGTGCATCCCTTCTAAAAGCACATCGTCAGCAGTTTTAGTATTGTCTTTTAAAAATATGTACTGGTAGTTATAGTATCCTTGTTTGAGGTATAACTTACCTTTATAGGCTTTTTCCTCTTCGTAATAAATCATTTTGTTTTGTTGATTAGCTCCCCAATTGGTTAGCTCTCCGTATAAGTATACATCTCCATCAACAATTCTTTGGGGCTGCGGAAACGTAAAATGCACCCAGGCATAATCTCCATCAGAGTTGCTGTCCTGGCTGATATAGTCATTTTTGATATAACGCTTGCCGTTAATATCATAATAGGTAGAGTAGACTTTATAGGCGCGTTTTTCTTCGTCTTCCAATTCTATATGATGATAGCCTAGCGTATCCCGATAATAAAGTTTGACTAATCCTGCTTTCAGAGTAAGGTTTTTTATATCGAAATAGCGATATTCGTTACCCCCATTAAAAATTAAATCTTTTTGATTAATAAATTCTATTTCATCACCTTTTACAAAGGTTGGTTGAACATTATAATGAGCATTATCCCATCTTCCATTTTGTTGTATTGTTACTTTTAAATCGTCATATGGGTTAGTAATCAGGTAAGATTCAGAACCAATCGCAAAATTTAATTCTTGTTTGTAGAATTTGTACTTGCTGTCTCGGGTTGGAAATACATTGCCATTAACTTCCACACTATTTTCGGTAACCATGAATCGCCAATTAAGTGCTAAGTTATCTGGGTAACCTTCTTCGTAAACTTTAATTATGTAATTACCCGACCTAATGATTTTCATGTTTTCTGAAGGAAAGACAAGCCAATGATGAATGTAATCTTGACCAATACACCTAGAGTAAGAGTTTTCGTAAATTATATCTTCTGGCACTCCTTGAATATATTCGGTAGAAATCAGTTCAGAGTCTTCCCAATTTGCAGAGCAATGAATAATTCTGTAATAATAACTTTTATGATCTTCACCAAGGTCGTCAAAACTTAATCGTAATTTTTGATTTCCTCGCATATTTATAATAGGAGCAGACATAACATTGCCGTTAATGTTTAGTTGTACAGTTTTTATGTTGTCATGATAAACGTGGTTTTCGGAGCGTAAATAATCTTCCTTGTAATAATCTTCCTCTTGGCATAAACATATAAAAGGGCTGAAAATCAACAAGCTGAAAATTTTTAATCTATATCCTCTAATAAATGTATGCATCAAGTCAAATATATGTTTAATCCCCTCAATAATAAGCCTAAATTAGGGGTTCATCTAAATTCATCGAAAAAAAGTTTGCGGCACTAATCAAATTTCTACATTTGCGTCGAAATGTAAAGCTTTACAAAAGAGATTATGTCGCAAATTGTTAAGATTAGCAAAGGAGCAAACATTAAGTTGACCGGTGCTGCAGAAAAGGTGCTCGGAAACATTGAAAGACCTACTTCCTTTGCCGTATGTCCACCAAATTTTCATGGGTTAATGCCAAAATTAGCTGTTAAAGCTGGTGATAAAGTTAAAGCAGGGTCTACTTTGTTTTTTGATAAATACAATGAGCAGATTAAGTTTACCTCCCCTATAAGTGGTGAGGTTGTAGAAATTATTCGTGGTGCAAAAAGAAAAATACTAGAGGTTAAGTTAAAGGCGGATTCAGTTTTAGCCTACGAAAAATTTGAGGTATCTGCTGCTTCTGCGCAAGATGTGAAAAGCGCTTTGTTGATTTCGGGTCTTTGGCCATTCTTAAAGCAAAGACCCTATGATATTGTAGCGAACCCATCGGATTCTCCAAAATCCATTCACATTACAGGTATAGACTCTTCTCCTATTGCTGCTGATTATGAGTTCTTAATTAAAGGTCAAGAGGATGTTTTTCAAAAAGGTTTAGACGCTTTAGCCAAACTTACTTCAGGAAAAGTTCATTTGAACGTAAATGATAAGACATTGTTCGATTCTGCTAAAAACGTGCAGATAAATAAAATTTCAGGTCCACATCCATCTGGCAATGTTGGTATTCAAGTTCACCATATAGATCCTGTTAACAAAGGGGAAATTGTTTGGGTGCTAAGAGCACCAGATGTTTTGTCTATTGGTAGGTTATTTAAAGATGGTAAATATGATGCTTCAAAAGTTGTTGCATTAGCGGGGTCTAAAGTGAGTTCACCTAAGTATTATAAAGTTTTACCTGGTGCAAATATTAAAGAAATGTTTGGTAACGAAATTAACAATGGCTCGAGAGTAATATCAGGTAACGTTCTCTCTGGTGATGATGTTTCGATAGATGGTTATGTAGGATTTTACGATTACCAGATATGTGCAATTCCTGAGGGTGGTGAAGATGAAATGTTCGGTTGGATGGCTCCAAGGTTTAATAAATTTAGCTTATCGAAAACCTTCTTTTCTTGGATGACACCAAATAAAGAGTACGATTTGAATACCAACATGAATGGTGAAGAAAGGGCTTTCGTAGTAACTGGTGAATACGAAAAAGTGTTTCCTATGGATATCCTTCCTGTATTTCTTTTAAAGTCAATGATAACAGAAGATATTGACGCAATGGAAGGTTTGGGAGTTTATGAAGTTGCACCGGAAGATTTCGCATTATGTGAATACGGTTGTACTTCAAAAATTGAGACCCAAAAAATAGTTAGAAAAGCATTAGATTTAGTTAAACGGGAGTGTGGTTAATTCACCCTGTTGATTAGTAAATGAAAGATTAGATGAAAGCATTAAACGATTTTATCAAAAAAATAAAACCAAGCGATGAAGGAAAATTTCCTATCATGCATGCAATATGGGATGGAACTTATACTTTCTTATTTGTGCCTGGTCACACCAATAAGAATGGCGTGCATGTTCGTGACGGTATCGACTTGAAAAGGACTATGATTATGGTTGTTCTAGCCATGATTCCTGCATTACTTTTTGGTATGTTTAATGTCGGCCATCAGCATTTATTGGCAATTGGCGAAGTAACCAGAGATATGCCCGTCATGGAGATGTTTATGGATAAATTTATTTTTGGTACATTAAAAGTTCTTCCTTTAATAGTGGTTTCTTATGGAGTTGGTTTAGGTATTGAGTTTGTTTTTGCTGCACTGAATAAGCACTCGATTCATGAAGGCTTTTTAGTTTCTGGAATGTTAATCCCCTTAATTATGCCTGTAGATGTGCCGTTGTGGATGGTGGCTGTAGCTACTGCTTTTGCGGTAATTATTGGTAAAGAAGTGTTTGGTGGCACAGGAATGAACATTGTAAATATCGCACTTACAGCCAGAGCATTTTTGTTCTTTGCATATCCTACAAAAATGTCTGGTGATCAAGTTTGGATAAATACTTCTTTAGATGAAGGACAGCAGTTAGTTGATGGATTTTCAGGAGCTACAGGTCTAGGCAATGCTGTTGAAGGGGGAAAAAGTGCATTAGATGAAATGGGTGCAAGTACATTTGAAGCGTTTATCGGATTTATACCAGGTTCAATTGGCGAAACTTCGGTTATTGCAATTGGAATTGGTGCAATTATTTTATTGTTGACCAATATTGCAAGTTGGCGGATTATGCTATCAGCTGTAATAGGAGGAATAGTAATGGCAAGTATTTTTAATATGGTAGGGGATGATGGCTCGTTTATGGCTGTTCCAGCTTTGCACCAATTAATGTTAGGGGGGTTCGCATTTGGAGTTGTCTTTATGGCCACAGATCCTGTTACTGCTGCGCAAACTAATCAAGGCAAATGGGTATATGGATTTATGATTGGAATTTTAGGAATATTAATTCGTGTAGCTAACCCAGCATACCCAGAAGGAATAATGCTAGCAATTTTGATTGCAAACGTGTCTGCACCATTAATTGACCATGTTGTAGTTCAGAACAATATTAAGAAAAGATTAAAAAGAGTTAAAACTGTATAAAGATGGCTATTAATAGAGATAGTAACGTATATACGCTTTCGTTTGCTGCCCTTATGGTGGTTTTAGTAGGTGGTTTCCTGGCTTTTGTGTCAATGAGTTTAAAACCAATACAAAAAGCTAATCAGACTAACGAAAAAATGCAAAATATTCTTCAGGCAATTGGTATTGAAGAAACGGAAACGGTTTCAAGAGATGAAGCCGGTGCAATTTTTAATGACTATGTTAAAAGGAGAATCACTATTGATTACAATGGTAAAATTCTAAGTGATTTAGGAGTGGCCGACCCAATTAATCCCCAAGATAAATTAGATGCTTTTAACATTGATATTAGAAAGGAGTATTCTAAATATATTAAACCTATCATGAATGCAAATAAAGGTAATGATGAAAAAATAAAATCGGAATTGGCAAACAATGAAAATATACATTTTCCATTATTTATTTGTGAGAGTAATGGTAACAAATACATGGTAACATCATGCAGTGGAAAGGGACTTTGGGATGATATATGGGGATACATTGGTTTCGAATCTGATGGAAAAACTATTAGCGGTGCTATTTTTGATCACAAAGGGGAAACGCCCGGTTTAGGTTCTGTAATTACAGAGGATTGGTTTGAAAAACAATTTAGATCGAAATCTATTCATGAAAATGGTTATAGTGCTATACAAGTACTCAAGCCTGGTAAAAATTTAGATAACCATCAAGTAGATGGTATAAGTGGTGCAACATTTACAGGTGTTGGAGTTGATGAAATGATGGGAAGAAGTATGGAAGTTTATTACAACTTTGTCCAATCTAATCCGAAGGTTTTAAACTAATAATAATTGATCATATACCGCAATGAGTGAAGAAACAAAAGAGGCGTTATTCTCACCTAAGAATAAAAAGCTAATAGCAGAACCAATAAATATCAATAACCCGGTAACAATTCAGGTTTTAGGTATATGTTCAGCTTTAGCTGTAACAGTTCAGATTGATAATGCATTAATTATGTCAATTGCAGTTATGGCAGTTTTGGTTATAGGAAATGTTTTGGTGTCTTTGATGAGAAATGCGATACCAAGTAAAATTCGGATTATTGTTCAATTAGTTGTTGTTGCAGCGCTTGTAATTATTGTTAGCGAAGTTCTGAAAGCATATGTATATGATGTATCTAAACAACTTTCTGTATTTGTTGGTTTGATTATTACCAACTGCATTATTATGGGACGATTAGAGGCATTTGCAATGGGTAATAAGCCTTGGGCATCTGCATTAGATGGCGTGGGTAATGGTTTTGGTTATGGGTTGGTATTGGTAATAGTAGCCTTTTTTAAAGAGGTATTTGGCTCAGGAACGATAACTATTCCAGGTTTCGAGAAGTTTCACGTTATCCCACAAGCATTTTATGATATGGGATATGAGAATAACGGTTTAATGCTTTTACCCCCATCATCATTAATCATTGTAGCGATATATATCTGGTTTCAGAAATCTAAAAATCCAGAATTAATTGATGAACATGGTTCATAGTTTCAAATAAAAAAAGAAAAATGGAATTAGTCAATATTTTTGTAAGAAGCGCTTTTGCTGATAATATGATTTTTACGTTCTTTTTCGGGATGTGCTCATATCTAGCAGTTTCCAAAACTGTTAAAACAGCTGTGGGCCTTGGAGCTGCGGTTATATTTGTATTAGGTATTACTGTTCCTCTGAACTTTTTACTAGAAACTTATATTCTTAAAGAAGGAGCTTTAACTTGGTTAGGGGAAGAATATGCATCTTATGATCTAAGCTTCTTGAGTTTTATAATGTTTATTGCTGTAATTGCTTCTACGGTTCAATTGGTAGAGATGTTAGTTGAGAAATTTTCTCCAGCACTCTACGGTGCTTTGGGTATTTTCTTGCCACTTATTGCTGTAAATTGTGCGATTTTAGGCGGTGCACTTTTTATGCAACAAAAACAGTTTAACAATGTAGGTGAAGCTACGGTTTACGGATTAGGATCTGGATTTGGATGGTTTATTGCAATTGTTTTGATAGCGGCAATTAGAGAGAAAATTAAATACTCTCATATACCAGGGCCATTGAAAGGCGTTGGAATGGCGTTTATTCTTACAGGTTTAATGGGATTAGGATTTTTAGGATTTTTAGGGTTTTAAGAGTAGTTATTAATTAGAAAGTCAAAGAAATGAATACAGGAGTAATTATAGTTACCATAGTAGTTTTCTTATTAGTAGTGTTGCTGCTCGTTAGTGTTTTGTTATTTGCAAAGGCAAAATTGATGCCTTCAGGGAAGATAAACATCACTATTAATGGTGATACCAAATTAGAAGTTGATGGTGGAGGTACATTACTTTCTACTCTTGGTTCGAACGGAATATTCTTACCATCGGCTTGTGGAGGTGGAGGTACCTGTGTGCAGTGTATATGTCAAGTTCATGCTGGTGGCGGAGAAATCTTACCCACAGAAGCCCCGCATTTTTCTAGAAAAGAAATAGCTTCGAATCATCGTCTTGGTTGCCAAGTAAAGGTAAAAGAAGACATGGAAATTGAAATTGAAGAGGAGATTCTTGGCATAAAAGAATGGGAGGCCAAGGTTGTTTCAAATTATAATGTCGCTACCTATATAAAGGAGTTTATTGTTGAAATACCAGAAGATATGGATTATAAGGCGGGCGGTTATATTCAAATTAAAATTCCTAAGTGTGTTGTTAAATTTGCAGATATGGATGTCTCAGCCCACCCGCAAGACCATCCTGGGGAACCAGATAAATTCATTAATGAATGGGCAGATGGTCCATTTGCAATGCGGAATCTAGTGATGAACAATACTGAAGAAGTTGTAAGAGCATATTCAATGGCTTCGTATCCAGCAGAAGGAAGGAAAATTATGTTAAACGTTCGGGTTGCTGCTCCGCCTTTCGACCCTATGGCAGGGCCATTGAGAAAGGATAAAGATGGCAAACAAGTGATGGGTAGGGATGGAAAGCCAGCACATGAAGGCGGCTGGATGAATGTTAATCCCGGAATTGCGTCATCTTATATTTTTAACCTTAAAGAAGGAGATAAAGCGATTATCTCTGGGCCTTATGGAGAGTTCTTCATAAATAATTCTGATGCAGAAATGCTTTATATAGGTGGTGGAGCTGGAATGGCTCCTATGCGTTCGCACTTATATGAATTATTTAAGACATTAAAAACTGGTCGTAAAGTTTCTTATTGGTATGGAGGTCGTTCCAGAGCAGAACTATTCTATATCCATTATTTTAGAGATTTGGAAAAAGAATTCCCTAACTTTAAATTCTATCTTGTCTTATCTAATGCATTGGATTCTGATAATTGGGTAAATAAAAGCGATATTAATGATCCAAAGGGAGATGGATTTTCGGGATTTGTGCACCAAGTTGTAATTGATGAATATTTGAACACACATGATGCTCCTGAGGATATAGAATTTTATTTCTGTGGCCCACCGATGATGAACCAAGCTGTAATTAAAATGTGTGACGATTGGGGTGTTCCAGACGAAAATGTAAGATTTGATGACTTTGGAGGTTAATTAATATTAATATCTAAACTGAAGCAGAAGCCGCAATGGCAATTTTGCGTTTTTTTATTGGCTTTAGTTGTTGTTTTTCAGGTTGTAAAGTTTTGCCAATAAAGGAGATAAGATTGCGATCATAAAAAGTTAGAAAACAACTTTAACTAATTACAAGATAATTTTTTGAGTAAAAAACCAACCTTTTTAGTTTTTTTTCGTCTTTAAGCAATAGTTACCTAATATTAATTATTTTCTCTATGGAAAAATTCATTTTCTACAGTTTTCTATTGATAAGTATCTCTTTATCGGCTCAGGTCGCGACACCACTTAATGCTGGGTTTAAGCAGTCTTTGAATCAAGAAAAATGTAAAGCTGCAATTGAACATAATAAATTATTGCAGACTGACCCCAGTTATGCAGCAGCGGTTCTTCAGAATGAAAGTATTGTTCAGCAAATTTTAAATTCAGGTTCTAGAGCACAAACAGTTTATAATATTCCAGTTGTGGTTCATGTTATGCACTTAGGAGAGAACGTTGGGGTAGGTACAAATATTTCAGATGCACAAATTCAAAGTGCAATTGACAATTTAAACGATTGTTATGGCGGGTTGGCTCCCTATATTACTGACGTTGGAATACAGTTTAGTTTAGCTAAAAGAACTCCATTATGCGCTTCTACATCAGGAATTCTTAGAGTTGATTGTTCTGGTTTTAGTGATGGAGGCGATGATTATATCACAGTAGGTGCTACAGATGACAATAGGGATGCGCTGAAGGCACTGAGTAAATGGCCGAATACAAGTTATTATAATATCTGGATAGTCAACGAAATTGATAACAATGACGGTGGTGCAGGAACACAAGGATACGCTTATTTTCCTGGCGCAAGCTCAACTGTTGATGGGGCTGTAATTTTATTTAATTCTTTTGGTTATGACCCAACAGGTACTCTTGGTTATAATTTAAAGTCATACACCAATTATAATGCAACAGCCAATCATGAATTAGGTCATGCGTTGAATCTTTATCACACATTCGAAGGCGATTTTGATGATACTAGTTGCCCTTCTGGAAATCAGTGCGGAAGTGATCTTGGTGATTGTTGTAGTGATACTGACCCACACAAAAGAAGTGATGGTGATTGTGGAGATTCTGGATTAACTTGCGCAGGGGCAGGCACAGACCTTTCAGATATAGTAACTAATATTATGGCGTATTCATCTGACGTATGTCAAGTTAAATACACAACAGAACAACAAGCAAGAATGCGCGCAGCCTTGGAGGGAACTCGTGCTGGTCTGATCAGTTCCTTAGGTGCAACTGTTCCTCCTGCGCAAGCTCCAAATACTACCGCAGCAAATTGTGAACCAGTAACGCAAGCAACTGGTTTAGGTGGTGGATTTGGTGGCATTATGCAAGTTAAATTCGCTAGCGTAGTTTCAACCACATCCAATTCGCAGGGAGATGGTGCAGGAGATTACCCAACTGGATATGTAGATAAATCCTTAGATTGCAGTTCTTATGCTGAATTAGAAGAAGGAGAAACTTTTAATGTTTCTGTGAGTACTTGGTTTAACGATCATAATGTAAAAGTTTATGTCGATTGGAATAATGACGCAACTTTAGCTGCTGGAGAAGAAGAACTTTCGTTAACTGTCAATACAGCTCATCCAACAGAAACTAATTGGAAACAAGCCACCGGCCAAATAACTGTTCCGGGCGGTGTAACAACCGATTCATATTTAAGAATTCGATTTAATGCAGATATTGGCACTGTAAGCTCTTCTTGCGAATCTCCATTGTATGGCCAGGTTGAAGATTACGCACTATATGTAAATTCTTCTGCTTGTACTCCACCCTTAGTAACTTTAACTGAAGGCTTGGTTAGCTGTTACGGTGAATCTAATGGTTCAGTTACATCAGCCGTCTCTGGCGGAGAAACACCTTACACTTATTTATGGAGTAATGCCTTAACAACTAGTGATATTACAGGACTCCCAGTAGGTACGTACAGCGTTACAATTACCGAGAATCAAAGTTGTACAATTACAGAGTCGATGACAGTAACCGAACCGGAATTGCTTGCAGTTACATTGACATCAACAAACATTATATGTAAGGGATTGTCGGATGGAATGATTTCAACACTTGTTCAAGGTGGCAGTGTACCTTATATGTATGCCTGGAGTAATGCAGCTACAACAGATCAACTTACCGGACTGGTGGCTGGTAGTTATTCTATTACGTTAGTCGATAACAAAAGCTGTGCAGTTACACAAGCAACCACGATTACTGAACCCTCTGCAGCGATAACAGTATCTATACTTGAAAACCATGTGGCCTGTTATGGGGGCTCTGATGGGGCTGTAATAGCAACAATTTTGGGGGGAGACACACCGTATAATTATAACTGGAGCAATTCCAATACAACTAATGGTATTACAGGGTTGATTGCAGGGGTGTATACACTAACCTCAACAGATGCAAATAATTGTTCGAATATTGATTTAACAACTATTACAGAGTTTATACCATTGTTGGTCAATTATTCGTCAGCTGATGCAAAAGTTGGATCGGGATATGCATTGTCTTTCTCAGGGTCAGAATATATTTCCACATCCGTTACAAGTTCCTTTACAGATATAAGTGCAACTGCATGGGTAAAGACAACCAGCGTTAGTTTTATAACGGTTATTGGCGCATCTGAGGGTATCGATGAAAAAATAATTCTCTACATTGAATCAGGTAAAGTAAAGGCGAGATTGACTGATGCGACACCATTGACAAAAATATATGCATCTACGGGCTTAGTTAATGATGGGAACTGGCATCATATTGCATTTACATACGATGCAGCTGGAGATAACTTAAATATTTATATAGATGGTGTTCTAGATACAAATGTTGAAACACCTAATGCAATTTCATTTTCAATGACAACAAACAATATTACTATTGCTTCATTTCCAATTGGAGTAAATAATTTTGATGGAGAAATAGATGAGGTAGGTTTATGGAAAAAGCAGTTGACACAAACAGATGTTCGCACGGATATGTGTAAGAAAATTACTTTTTCTCATGCCTCAGTTTGTGATTTATTGGCTTACTATCGTTTTGATGAAAACTCTGGGACAATACTTAAAGACTGGATTGGATCCAATAATGGAACCTTTGTAGGTTCACCTAATTATGTACTTTCAGGTGCGGCTATTGGTGATGATAGTGATTTTGATTATAACGGAGCTAGCAGTATGGTTAATTTAGCCCACGGAGATGGAGATGATTTTAATGTGAATATTACTTCGGGAGTGCCAAATGGAGTGCAAGTATATAGAGTAGATAATATGCCAAATAGTACTATTGGGATAGAAGGAACTGATAATGATAGATACTTTGGGGTATACATTTCGGGTTCTGGAGCGAATTATACAGGTACGTATAATTATGATGGGCATACATATGGAGTGGCCTCTACGGAAGCAAGTTTGCTCTTATTTGGCCGACAAGATAATTTTGTATCTACTTGGTTAGACGAAACGGCATCTTTAAATACGACAGCAAATACGTTAGAGGTAACCGGAGTTTCTTCTACTTCAAATGAATATATTTTGCATTTGGATAGAGTAATTTGGACAGGGACTACTGATAGCGATTGGGGCACAATAACTAATTGGACGTCCGGCACTGTGCCAGTATCTGCCGATCACATTACGATTCCTGATGTAACGAATAAACCACTATTAGATGCAGATAGGTCGGTTGGCAACGTCTATATTGAAACAAATAGCTCGATTTCTTTAGGGACGAGTACTTTATCTGTAGTAAATAGTTGGAATAATAATGGTACTCTGCTAAGTGGTACTGGAACAATTAGCTTTACCGGTACAGATATTCAAACAATTGATGGAACAAATGATTTTACGAACTTAACAATCAATAATACCTCCGGAGGAGTTACAGTGAGCTCTGGTCAGCAAACAATATCAGGAACACTTACTTTGACAAATGGTTTATTTACAACAAATGATTCTTTATTGTTATCCTCAACATCTACTGGTACAGCGCGTGTTGCTGAAATAACAGGAGGTTCCATTTCAGGAGATGTAACTTGTGAAAGGTACTTGCCATCAAGCAATCAAGCGGGCTGGAGAATACTTGGTTCTCCTATTTCTGGAGTTACTTTAGCAGCTTGGAACGATGACTTCCTAACATCAGGATTCACAGGAAGTGATGATCCTTCATTTAATTGGATATCTTTATATTCCTATAATGAAACAATGGCGGGTGATGCTGATGCAGAAGGCTGGGAAGCACCAACAGCTATTACCGACCCAATAAATGTAGGAGAAGGATATGAGGCTTACATACATAATATTGATACTACTATTGACGTAACAGGTCCATTGAACACTGGAGATATTAGCTTAAACGTGAGTTATACAAATAGTGGTTCGGCTACTGATGATGGCTGGACTTTAGTAGCGAACCCCTATATGTCTACCATTGATTGGGACGATGCTGATTGGGTTAAAACGAAAATGAATAATGCAGTTTTTATTTGGGATCACCTTAATGGAGTAAACGCAAGTTATGTAGATGGGGTAACAAATAATGGTGGTGGACCGTTAATCGCCTCTTCTCAAGGCTTTGCTGTTCAAGCCAATGACGTCTCACCCGTATTGACTGTCAAGGAGGGGGTTAAATCATCAACAGATCATACTTTCTGGAGAAAAGAATCGATCAATGTGTTAAGGCTAGAATTAGAGGGAGCAGGTTACCGAGACCAAACCACAATTGCATTTAAAACTAATGCAAGTATTGCATTTGAAGAAGACAAAGACGCTAGAAAATTTAATAACATGTTTCCTGCCCCTAATTTTAGTTCAACTAATGGCACAGATGATTTTTCGATAAACTCTTTATCTTTTGATCAAGATATGGTAATACCTTTAAAAACGCTTATTAATACATCAGGTATTTATAGTATTAAGGTAGTTGATATTTCCGATTCAATTAATTGTGTTATGCTTTATGACAGATATTTGGAGGCGTCCATTAATCTTTCAATAGATTCAAATTATGTTTTTACGATAGATGATACAACTCAGTCGCCTAGGTTTGAAATTTCGTTTTGCGAGCAAACCTTTGGTAGTTTGCACGAAGAACAAGCAACTCCAGAAATATTGAATGTATATCCCAATCCAACAACAGGAGAATTTGTTATGATTTTGAATAATTATTCGGTGCAAGAATTAGAAATCCTTGTGTTAAATAGTATTGGACAGTTAGTTATTTCAGATAGATTGCATTTAAAGAAGGGAATACAGACACTAGAGCTCAACCTAGGTAATTTTAGCAAGGGAATGTATTTTATACAAACGTTTAACGATGAAGGGATATTTAGTAGTACGAAAATTGTAAAGTCCGATTGATTTAAGATTAGTATTGATAAATGAAAAACCTAGCTTGTGACTTTGGGTTTTTTGTACGTTAGCTTTATGAAAAAACTATTCCCTTTGCTTTTTTTTGCTCTTATTTTTATTGGTTCATGTGTTGATAATGACAAAAAAAAAATAGAGGAGTCATCTTATCAAATGATTGAAGGGCTTGCTCAAGGGACAAGCTATCACATTACATTTAGCGATTTGAAGAACCGTGATTTTCAGTTACAATTCGATTCTTTGATAGAGATTATAGACTTATCTATGTCTACCTATATAGATAATTCCAGAGTTAGCTTATGTAATAATTCAGAGTCAAATTGTTTTTTAGACAATCATATGTCAAAGGTTTTATGGAAATCGTATGAGGTGTTTTATCTTACTGATGGTGAATTTGATCCAACGGTAAAACCGTTAATTGATTTCTGGGGATTTGGTGCTGGCAAAATCACACCTCATGGGTCTATAGATTCTAGTTTGGTTGATTCGTTATTGAAATATGTTGGATTAGAACATTTAAAATTGTACAACACGGAAAGTGGAGCAGTTATAGAGTATATGTCTGCGAGAGATTTTGATCAATCTATTTCTTATGGATTATTAAAAGATGGACCGACACAGCTAGATTTTAATGCTATCGCGCAAGGCTATACTGTTGATGTTATTTGCGAATTACTTGAGAGTAAAGGAGTGTTAAACTATCTGGTTGAAGTAGGAGGAGAGGTAAGAGTGAAAGGTAAAAATGGAAAAGGTAATTATTGGAAAGTAGGCGTTGATAAACCTATTGAAGATAATAGAGGAAGGAGACCCTTGCAAGCCGCATTAACGCTAGAAAACAAATCGATTGCCACCTCTGGAAATTATAGAAAATTTAATATTAAGGATGGGATTAAGTATTCGCATACGATTTCAGCTAAAACGGGATACCCAGTGACGCAGCAAATTCTTAGCGCAACAGTTATTGCCGATGACTGTATGACGGCCGATGCATTTGCTACTGCATTTATGGTGATGGGTCATAAAAAGGCTATCAAATACTTACAAGAACACAAAACTGAAATTCAAGGATATCTAATTTACTCAGACGATAAAGGTGATTTTGTATCTTATATTTCCAGAGAGTTAGAAGATAATATAGATGAACAATTAAACTAAGCGTCTTCGTTTTTGCATTGTTCACTAGGCATGGCACCGCAAAATCCGCATGCTTCTCCTTCTTTATTTAAAAAGGGACTATTACTAGCACAGGTGCCTTGAAATTTCCCATCTTTTTTAATCAA
>Ga0055584_100003732_pt1 | contig 14956 bp, 14 predicted proteins | sample OSDHelmetaG_FD_58716 | JGI IMG/M metagenome (GOLD analysis project Ga0055584, IMG submission 58716) | Pelagic marine sediment microbial communities from the LTER site Helgoland, North Sea, for post-phytoplankton bloom and carbon turnover... | ecosystem: Environmental > Aquatic > Marine >... | reverse complement strand
CTCTCAATGACGGAAAATCTAAGACGCCAAACGCTCGCGGCGTTTGCGCCACACGTCTTGGCCGATCATGTTACCAATGATCATCAAGCCACCACCGAGTACTACCCACCAATCAAATAGCTCACCGTAAAGCAGCATGCCAAGCAAAGCCACTAGCGGCAGACGTAAAAAGTCCATAGCCATCAGTTTGCTCACTTCGGCCGTTTGCATGGCCTTAGAAGCGCAATAGTGAGCAGTAATACCTAGTACACCCACGATGACCACCCATATCCAACCATGGGTGGTTGGCATGGTCCAGTCGCCACCGGTGAGCAGAGCACTAATTGGCAGTTGCATAAGCGTCATGTAAAAGACAATGGTGAGAGGGTGTTCGGTGGACACCAAACGTTTGTTATAGATAATAGCTATAGCAAAGCCAATGGCGCCAAACAACATCACTAGCATACCGCCGGACAAGCCATCCGTATCAGGTTGAACCACAACCAGCACACCTAGCATACCTAAACCCACGGCTGTAGACTTACGCCATGTAATACGCTCAGAGAGAAACACTGCGGCAATAAGCATTACCCATAGAGGCACGGTAAATTCAATAGCGAACACTTCAGCCAAAGGGATCATGCCGATAGCAAAAAACCAGCTTGCCTGACCATAGAAGTGAAACAAGTTACGGGCCAAGTGCGTGTGTGTTCGCTGGGTAACAAATAGCTCTGGCTGGCGGCGCCAGTAGATAATACCCATGACAATAATTAAACCAACAAGGCCACGCAGGGTTAACACCTCAAAGGTATCCAAGGTACCACTGAGTTCGCGTGCCCCCACTGCCATTAAACAAAATGAACAGATGGCACCCAACATCCAAAGAACGGCTGTCATAATGACATACTCATTAACTGAGGTATCTTAAGCGTAACGCGCAAGCCGTTTTCGGTCATATTTTCAAACAACACTTCACCATCCAGTTGATTCATAAAGTTTGCCGTATCATGCAAACCATTGCCGGCATGGGTGCCCACTTTGGTAGAAAAGTTGCGTTGAATAGCTGATTCCATTACATGGGGTTCCATACCCGGACCTTGGTCAGTCATTGAAATATGCAAATGACCATCTGCTTCAACCGCATCAATGATGATATCACCACCTTGTAGCATAGCTTCCATGGCATTCTCTAGCAGTAACTGCCAAACTTTGGCAAATTGGTTGCGCGGTACCATGCTCACCCTGATATGTTCGTCAAAATTGTAACTAACTTCACAGCGGCGCGCTTGCAGTTTGGCGTACATACTTAACCCCACGTCTTCACATACGCCACGCAAGCTAAACTCCATCAGAGATTTTGCTTTGGTTTTGCGGCCGGAGCTAACATGAAATATCTGTGCAATATCTTCGACTACATCGCCTATTACACGCCCCGGTTCGGCCATGCCACACTCTGCAAGCTCTTTCATCAAGTGAGTGCTCTTTTCCAAAACAATAGGTAGTTTGCTTAGATTAGCGGTACTATCTTTAGGCAATATCTCTAGGTCCTGTACGACCTGTTCTATGTATTTATCCAGGCCCTTTTGTAGGCGATTAATAGCCTCGCGCTGCTGCCCCATAGTATGCAACTGAGAACTAATAGACGTCAGTGCATTACCAATATTGTGGGCAACATCGATACGCACTTCTTCGCCACCATCCTTGAATGCACGGTAGCGTTCGGTCTCTTCGGCACGCTTGATATCTCTTAGGTCTTGAATATTGATAACCCAGTGAGTGCCACCGTCTGTGTCTATCGTGGCACTGTTAACTAGTACGGGGATTAATTTATTGGTGCGTGTACGTAGCTGCATCTCATGCTGACTCTGCTCAACATGGGTAATTAAATCCCCTGCGCTGATACGCCCAACACTCGATAATACACTCTGTAGGCTATAGTCAGGAAGCTGCGCTTCCGTTATTGCGGTAAAACGATGAAAAGCAGGATTAGAGCGTAAAATTTGACCTTCTTCATCTACCACCAATAAGGCGTCCGACATGGACTGGATGATATTTTCTAAAGAGCGATTACTATAACGTAAATCAGCTGTCCGCTCCTCAACTAAGCGCTCTAAAGATTGATTCAATTCTTGCAGCTCATTCGTGGTAGCCAACAAACTCGCTGACATATCGTTAAATAGACTGGCTGTTTCAGCTATCTCATCTTTACCACGAACCGGGATTTGCACACCATAATCGCCGGCAGAAATAGCTTTGGATGCTTTGCGCAAATCGGCTAGTTGACGCACTAACCAAGAACCTAAAAGATATGAAAATAAAGCAGATAAGAGTATCTCGGCCAGAGCCAAAGCACTGGTATTGTACAAGGCATTAGCAAGGCGCTCTTTAATATCGGCAACGTTTAAACCAATCTCAATCCGCCCGTAGGGTTCACCATCCACTTCAACAGCAGCAGTCTTAATAAACAGATGTTTGTCATCGACATAGCCTTCGTCTTGCTGCAACTGGGCACGAACTTCGGCACTAGGCAAGCTGCCCCCTGAAGTCAGCAGCTGGCCATAACCCCACACCTGCACGTAAGCCATGCCGTCGGTGGTCATTAGCTCCTGCACCGAAGTTTCTAAGGTAGCTAAATCAAAGGACAGTACAGGATCTTTGATCATACTGACAAAAAGCTGAGAGGTACTCTCCGCCCTTTGTAATAGCAAAGCTTCGTTGGATTCGCGCATCATATTGATGCTACTCCATACCAGAATGATCAACAAACTGGCTTCTATAAGCGCAACACCAAGAATGGTTTTTAAGCGAAATGACATAACGACCGCTACGGTTTAATTACAGATCTTTTAACAGGTCAATACGCAAGGCGCGAACATCATCCCAGTCACTATAGTTGGCAGCTTCAAAACCCTTGAAGTTGATAGCTTTTAGCAATTCTTTGCCTTCTGCTGTGTCGGCCATTTTAAGCATGGCGATTTGCACACTTTCAATATCCGTTTGCGAAAGTCTTGGATGAGCAGCAATAGTATGTGGCGTGTATTTAGGGCTACGCCAAAAAATTTGCAGTTGGTCGCGAATCTCTGGATCAGTATTGTTAAAGGTCCGCATAACACCACCACCAGCCTGGAAAAGCCCCTTAGCCACAGACATATAAACAGAATCATGTGACTTAACATATTGAGGTGTGAAATCCACGCCATCTTCATGCAAAGCAGAACGCGTCAAAATACTTGCAGCAAAGGCCGCTGGCGCAGGAAATGCAAGAGTACCGCTGAGATCCGCTAGCTTACTAAGGTCGGCATCTTTGCGCGCAACCAAAATCCCCATGATGGCCTTATTGGTTTGTTTAGCCAAAGCAATATAACCAGGCTTATCACCAAAGACTGTGTAGTGATATGGGTTCATATAAGCAAAATCATATTCGCCAACAGCTAGACGACGTTCAAACTCAGGAATATTGGGTGCCGTGGCAAATTTAATTTTAATCCCAGTTTCAGCAGACAAGTGAGCAAATACCGGCCCCCAATTGCGTGCTAACTTAGCAGCGGCTTGTTGAGGTACAACACCAAAGGTTAGTTCTTTTTGCGAATCTGCATAGGCACTGCCTGTCCAAGTTAAAATAAACAGGAAAGATAATACGAGTTTCATCATTTTTGGCAACATCATTCACATCCTTATACAACAACAATTGCTTATGAGTTCAGCAACTTGTATTTATGAAATACCTTCGGAGGCATGCGTAATATGTTTGGGTAGTTCTGGGTCAACCGTTGCTCCAGAAAACAACAACACCTTAATAGCGAATATCAAAGTAGCCGTTGTCCCCCAAAACAGGCCAACCACTACGCCAGCATCAACAATAGCACGCCAAGGGCTTGGTAACACCTCTGCGATCAAGATAAATAGCAATACCATGGCCACTATCATATAACTAATGAGCATTCTCTTACGACTAGCATAAACAAAACCCATAGCAAATGCTGGAGCAAGTAGCACCAAAGCAGGCTTGGGGTTTTCCACCAACCATTGTAAACGCGCAGCCACACGAGGAGCAAAGGCCAACTGAAAGCCCTTGTAGCCTTCGCTATAGGCCATAAATAACACCCAAACGATAAGTGCTAACCAGTGGTAGATTTCAGCAGGATAATCAAAAAAGGTAACGGCAATGTGACTCAAGCGAATGACAGAAAAACCCAATAAGGCAATAACACCACAGGTGCCCCACAGGGCTGCAAGTAAAGACAATAAACGCATTAATATATCGCTAAAATCAGGGTAAAATAAAAGGTGCGTAGTTTAGCAGTTATGCATGTTCATGACTACTTAATAACAAAGTTAGCCAAGCCACCATCCGCTAAGGTAAGTAGATCGAAATCCTCGCACCACCAAGTTCAGCATCATGGCCACAATCAAGTTGACCACCAATAGACAGAACAAAGTTGGCAACCCAATGTAATCCATTGCCTGAATGCGCCTCTTTAGTTGAGTATCCGGCTTGGGTTAGCAGGTGAATATTAGATCCTTCGATACCAGGCCCATTATCAGAAATACAGACACGAATAGAGCCACCTCGATGAGCACCAGGAATACCACCTTGTATATGAATTTGAGCAGGCTTATCAGCACCCTGCATAGCTTCAATACTGTTTGTGAGCAGATTTAGAACAACCTGCATAAACAAATTGCGCGAAACACCAGACACCTGCAAACCTGGTTCACAGGTAATCTGCATAGGCACCTGATGATGGGATAGGTAATCAATACAGTCCTGCACAAGTGTTAGTAATTCAAAACTAGGCATTGTTAGATGCTGCTTTTCAGCCATAGGCCTAGCGCGAACTTCACTTTGTACTTGCGCCACCTGGTGGCGAATAGCTTTCAGCGGCTCCACCAAACCATCATTGGCTGACCTGGTAAGTATTTGGCTAGCCCTACTCAATACAAACTGTAGTTTTACCTTTTGCTTGTCATCCAAAGGTGATTGCAGCATTTCTGCTGAAGAAGCCAACCCCTTGGCCATGCTACGCATGACTTTGACCTGCCGTGCAATAGTATCTGTTTGGTTACTAACACCGGTAAAAGCGTTACCCATACGATGACTGAAATCCTCTTGGGCAGCACTCAAGCCTTGCTCGTAGGCTTTAAAGGCAGATTGTTCGTAGTGATGTACAGCAGTGCCCATACCCTGAGCATAGACAACAAAGCTAAGCACACCCAGCTCTTGCTCTGCATAAATACTCAGCAAACAAGTGAGTGTGTTATCTTCTGGTAACTGTAGGTAAACAACATGTCCTTGTGAAAATTCTAAGACAACTTTCTGCCAAGGCTTAAGGGATTGTGCTGTTTGTAATTGCTGCCAATTTTTATGCAGCCAAAACTCAATTGGTTGCTTAGTCAGCTCCACCCATGCGGCATTGCAAGCCAGTACATTGCCTTCGGCATCTAGGCCAAATGCGGGCATGGGCCCTTGCAATGATGGGTGATCAACAGTCACTTATATCTCCGTTACTAAAATTACTATGACAATAGATTGCCATAGATACGAAAAAGGACAATAATCCAGCCCTATTATTAGTCAAACACAAGAGTAACCATGGTTCGCCGATCTCGCAAGCGTCAATTTGATACAACTATCGCTTCACCTTGCGTTAGTCTATGCCAATTTTACGATGACCAACCTGTATGCAAGGGTTGTGGTCGTGATCAAAACGAAATACGCGACTGGCCGATTCTGACAGCAGAACAAAAACTAGCGGTCTTAGAACAAGTTGCCTTACGTAAGAAAAGCCTACCTGGTCATTAATCCGCTTGTTCGGCACGGCGCTGAACCCGAGCGATGTGTTTCTCTAGCACACGACTCACTGCCACAAAGGCAAAGCTTCCCGTAACAAAGCTCACGGCACCAAAGCCTCGACTACAATCCATCTTCGCGCCAGCCACATTTTCAGTTTTAGCCTGACAGACACTCCCATCTGGATGTGGGTATACCAACTGTTCTAAAGAATACACACAATCCACACCAAACTTACGCTTCTTGTTTTGGCTAAAACCATAATGACGACGTAAAGTGCTTCTAAGTTTAGCCGCCAATGGATCTGCCTCGGTGAAAGCTAAGTCCCCTACTTGGATCTTACTCGGGTCTTTCTGCCCACCGGCCCCACCAATAGTCAGCACAGGCACCTTGTTACGCTTACACCAATAGATCATGGATGCCTTGGCCTTGATACTGTCACAGGCATCAATGACATAGTCGAAACCTTGGTCTAAGTACTCAGCTAAATTGTTGGGGCCAATAAAATCGTCTATCACCCGACACTCACAGTCAGGGTTAATATCAGCAATGCGCGCAGCCATGACATCAACCTTGGCTTCATCTACGGTAGAGTCCAATGCCACTATTTGACGATTAATATTAGTTTCACAAACGTCGTCCATATCAATGAGAGTAATTTTACCTACACCAGTACGTGCTAAAGCCTCGGCAACCCACGTACCTACACCACCAATACCAACCACACAGATATTAGCCTGGGTAATAATTTCAAAGGCTTCGAGCCCATAAAGACGTTGTATGCCGCCAAAGCGGTGTTGTAGATCTACCATAACGAAATAACTAGCTGATTGTTAAGTCATATTGTACGATTAACCCACTCCATATCCTAGCCTTATATGAGCCATGAGCTACCCTATTCCCGACCTGAATGGCCAAGACCTAGAAGTTCGCATTGATGTAAAGAACAGCCTCTTCATTGCCAACCTTAGGCACACCCCCGGTCGCCCAGCTTGCACCGCGCATTTGCACGACATGCGCAATCAATACCCCGACGCCAATCATCATTGCTGGGCCGTAGTAGCCGAAGCTCCGGGTAACAGTACCTTTTGGGGATTTAGTGACGCAGGCGAACCATCCGGCACAGCCGGCAAGCCGATGCTGCAAGTGCTTAGTCACGCCGACATTGGTGAAGTAAGCGTGGTAGTCATACGCTATTTTGGTGGCACCAAGCTTGGCACAGGTGGCCTAGTTAAAGCCTACGGTGATGCAGTGAAAGAAATAGTTGCAGCCTGCCCCACTATGCTTAAGCTAGATTTGTGTGACGTGACTATTACTCTGCCTTATGATTTGAGTGGCAAGATAGAACATGTGTGCCAGCAATATGAAGGGGAAATCATTGGCCGTGAATATGACCAAGATCTGCAGCTGCAAGTGCGTTTGGAGAGTCATCAAAAAGAAGGCTTACAACAAGCCCTTGCAGCCTGGCCTCAGGTCAGTATTGGTTCTAATGGGGTCTGACCCCAAATGTACGGACCAGCAGTCATGTTCACACTTTTCTGATATATCGCATAAACAGGGTCAGGCCCAAGGCCAGACCCTACAAATCAATCTTACTGCTTCTTAACAAACTCCGACTTCAGCTTCATGGCACCAATGCCAGGAATCTTACAGTCGATATCGTGGTCACCATCAACCAAGCGAATGTTCTTTGCTTTGGTACCCACTTTTACCACCAAAGAAGAACCTTTCACTTTCAAATCCTTAATCACTGTTACCGTATCACCGTCTTGCAACAAGTTGCCATTGCTGTCACGAATCACCAAAGCATCCGCATCCACTTCACCCGGCTGCCACTCATGCGCACACTCGGGACATACTAGTTGATTGCCGTCTTCATAAGCATAGGGAGATTGACACTGAGGGCAAGGAGGTAGATCAGACATAAAAGGTAGCTCTGTGGATTAATTTTAGGGACGCAATGCTACCACAATTGATGGACTAAACGGGGTCAGACCTAAGGTCTGCCCCCGCAAATACATGGCTTGCCTTACAGAAGATCGTCAGCAATAGCCATAACGCTATCGCTACCAGCCATGATAGAAGCAAGGCTGCCTTTGAAGCGTGGCAACATGTGTTCTAGGTAGTATGCAGCCGTAGTCTTTTTGTTAGCAGCAAAAACAGCATTTTCATGATTTTCGACCAAGGCTGCGGAACGCATCATCTGCCAACCGCCACAAACATAACCAGCCAGCATCAACATGTCATAGCTGATAGCACCAGCCAACATAGGATCAACTGCGGCTTCGTCTAGTAGTTTAGCGCTAGCTTGTTCCAAACCGTCAACACCTTCGCTTAGCATAGCTAACTGCATCGCACTAAGCACAGCGCCATGCTGGGCAATGTCAGTTCGCATTTCGGCTACTAGACTAGCAATACCAGCGCCCTTGTCACTTAGGGTTTTACGCCCTACCAAGTCCAATGCTTGGATGCCCGTTGTACCTTCATAAATAGTTAGGATACGTGCATCACGTTGATGCTGGGCGGCCCCTGTTTCTTCGATAAAGCCCATACCGCCGTGAACTTGTACACCATAGGAGGTCACTTCTTGTGATAGTTCGGTACTCCAACCTTTGGCGATAGGCGTTAACAAACCAACACGCTGACGCGCCTTAGCGCGCAGCTCTGGATCACTAGCTTGATTACTTAAATCTATTTGTACTGCTGTCATGTAACACACAGCACGGGAGGCTTCCGTCAGGCTGCGCATAGTCATCAACATACGACGTACATCAGGATGGTGAATGATAGCACCGCGTTGCTTTTGACCTGGGGCCACACACTGCACACGCTCACGAGCATAGTCTAGAGCATGTTGATAAGAACGATCAGACAAGGCCACACCTTGTAGACCAACTACCAAACGTTCGTTGTTCATCATGGTAAACATAGCCACTAGGCCTTGGTTGGCTTGGCCTACCAAATAGCCAACCGCTCCGCCATTGTCGCCATAGCTCATTACACAAGTAGGGCTAGCATGGATACCCATCTTATGCTCTACGTTGATAGCATAAGCATCGTTACGCTCGCCTAGGCTGCCATCAGCATTGACTAGGAACTTCGGAACGAGGAATAAAGAAATACCCTTCACACCTTCTGGCGCACCAGGTAAACGCGCTAGAACTAGGTGTACGATATTGTCCGTCATATCGTGATCACCCCAGGTGATGAATATTTTTTGGCCTTTGATTAAATAATGATCACCTTCAGGTGTGGCTGTAGATTTCAACACTGCCAAGTCGGTGCCTGCATGTGGTTCCGTTAGGTTCATGGTACCGGTCCATTCACCGGAGATCATTTTTTCCAAGTAAGTGTCTTTCAGCTGATCACTACCATGAGCATGAATAGCTTCAATGGCACCAGCAGTTAACATGGGGCACAAACCCAAAGCCATGTTAGAAGCCTGAGCCATTTCAGCAACTGGCATAGACATGGTAAATGGTAGGCCTTGACCACCATACTGAGGATCAAAATAAAGGCTGTTCCAACCACCTTCAGCAAACTGCGTATAGGCATCAGCAAAGCCATCGGCTGGCTTAACACCATCAGCTGTCAAAGTGACGCCCTGCTGGTCCCCAGGCACGTTAAGTGGAGACCACACTTGGTTGGCCAACTTATCCGATTCAGCAATGACAGCGCCCAACAATTCGGCATTGGCATCTTCGTTGCCAACGGCCGCAGCCAATGCAGACAGATCATGTAACTGATCAACAACAAAATTCATTTCATCTATGGGTGCGCGATATTCAGACATGGTAGGTCCTTTGGTATTTGTGCTTGCTTGGGTATGTCACCAAGCTGGAGTATTCTTGTCAATTGAACCCATTCTAACGACTAGCGCCAAGTTAACAAAAATCGGGCTTATAACTGACTCGTGAGTTCCGTATTTAACTTACGAGTACTACCGTTTTTAGACAAACTGCCAGATGACAAGGCGTATACAGGCAAGTATCATGTTAGCTACAAACTTTCTTTGGATTTCTTTGGAGACACATAGTGCAACACGGATATTATTTGCAGGACCTAAACCCTGGTATGGAATCTAGCTTTGACAAACAGGTATCGGCAACCGACATCGATACTTTTGCTGAGCTTACTGGTGATAACAACCCCATTCATTTAAGCGAAGAATATGCAGCACAAACTCCGTTTAAACAACGTATTGCTCATGGCATGCTCAATGGCGGCTTAATTTCTACCGTATTAGGTACTCAGCTACCTGGCGCGGGATGTATTTATTTAGAACAACAACTGCGTTTTAAAGCACCAGTAATGATTGGTGATACGGTAACCGCACGAGTATGTGTAGAGGAAATTGACCAGCGTCGTCGTCGCGTGAAATTAAAAACCGAATGCTTGGTGAATGGCAAGGTGGTAACGACTGGGTCGGCAACCATGATGGTGGATAGTAAGCCTGAGTAGCATACAGGAGACTGGCTTTTCCGGAAGGAAGCGCCTACCCCAACACGCCTAGCATGAGGCATTTATATGGGGGCTGGCACTTTTTGCTACGCAAACAAGAGCCAGTCCCCTAGCAGTATTACAACTTCGCAGTTAAGCGACGAATCTCTTCTTCACGGGCAATCAGCACCCGCTGCAATTCACTCACCTTACCTACCGCTACATTCAGTTCGGTTTCCTTTTCTGCCATCAGGTTACGCAATTCTGTTTCACGACGGTTATTATCTGCTTTATCTAATAAGCCACGCTTTTTAACTTCTTTGATTTCTGCTTCACGAGCATGCAACTCATCTTCTATACGCTTCATGCGGTTATTTGTCGCTAATATCTGTGTATTAGACGCCGACACGTTGCGAGACTGATTGGTAATTTCACCACGGAAACGCTTTAGTTCCTCATCTTGAGAACGAATCTGCCTAGCCTGAGTATCGTTGGTGACATCGTTGCGTGCAATTTGTGACTGCATGTCCTGGATACGGACGTTTAATGCAGCTTCCTTTTTCCCCCACTCATCACGCAACTTATCTAGCTGATGACGGTAGTAACTCAATTTGCTTTCGGCCTTATTCATACTTTCTTGATGGCGCAAAATTTCATCTTTCATACGCTGATCAAGTTGCTTCTTTGCTTCATCACGACTAGCTGTGGCCTGCTCTGCTTCACCACGGGCCTGAGCAAGAATACGCTCTAAATCACCAACACTGGACTCTGTAGCTTGCAGATTAGAACGCAGCATAGCACGCTCTGCTTCTAAGTTTTTAACACTGGTATCGCGATCCATTAACTGGTTACGCATGCGTTGATTAGAATCTTCCAGAGCTTCAATTTGCGTACGAGACAAATACAGCTCGTCATCGCTATTCAAGCCCTTTTCATTGCGACTAACTTCGGCAGTGTTACGAGCACTCAATTCCAACTCTAGGCGAGCATCCTTTAACGCATTTTCCCAAATCATCTGCACCGACTGATATACCGTATCTGGTACATCAGGTCGCTGAAAATCATCACGCAAGCTCTGACGGAAAGGCACCTGGGATTCTATGTCTAGCCACCAACGTTCCAACTCAGCTTGCAACGCATCCGATGGCTCAATCTGCAGAGCATCCGCTAACTGCGTGACCGTGACCTTGCGTCCTTCAAGTAAAAGACTAGATGCTCGTTGATGCACAAGACTTGAGTCGAATGGTTGTTCCATATCTTTTGTAAATCCTAAATCGCTACGGGTCACTATGAGGGCCACCCGCAGTAAATCATTATGGTTAACAGTGAAAAATACTGTTGTCGCTAAATACTTACCACTAGGTCATTATATTACGCTGGAACCATCTGGCGTAACACATATTTTTGAATTTTTCCGGTTGCTGTCTTTGGCAGCTCCCCAAACACCACATGTTTGGGGACTTTAAAGCGCGCCATATTGTTGCGACAAAACTCTATAACATCTTGCTCACTCACTTGCCGCCCTTCTTTAAGACAAATAAACGCACAAGGAGTTTCACCCCATTTGTCGTCTGGACGCGCTACAACAGAAGCCTCTAACACTGCGGAATGACGATACAAGATACTCTCAACTTCGATAGAAGAAATATTCTCACCACCGGAGATAATAATATCTTTGGCACGATCTTTAATTTCCATATAGCCATCTTCATGCCACACTGCTAGATCTCCGGTATGGAACCAACCGCCCTCAAAAGCTTCTTGCGTTGCCGTAGGGTTTTTCAGATAACCTTTCATAACCATATTGCCGCGTAAGCAAATCTCACCAATGGTCTCACCGTCCTTTGGTACCGGCAACATGGTTTCCATATCAAGAACCGTATGATCTTCCTGGTTAGGCGTACGTACACCTTGGCGCGCCTTAACGGCAGCGCGTTCAGGTTCTGATAACTGATCCCACTTTTCGCCTTGCCACTCACAAATAACACAAGCGCCATAGGTCTCAGTTAAGCCGTAAACATGGGTAATATCAAAACCCAAGTTTTCCATAGCTTGAATTACCGCTGCTGGCGGTGCAGCACCCGCAGTCATTACTTGTACTTGATGGGTAATACCTTGCTTATCAGACTCATCCGCATTGTTGATCATGTTCAAAACGATAGGCGCACCACCAAAATGAGTGACCTTTTCGCGCTTGATTAGATCTAGCATAATTTCTGGACGGATATGACGCACGAATACGTTAGCGCCAGCCATCAAGGCTGTAGTCCAAGTAAAGCACCAACCATTGCAATGGAACATCGGCACAATAGTCATAAATACAGGGTACTTATTCATGTCCCAAGCAAGTGCCATATTCATGGCCGTCAGGTATGCTCCACGGTGATGGTAAACCACACCTTTAGGGTTACCTGTAGTGCCCGAGGTATAATTTAAGCTAATAGCTTGCCACTCATCTTCTGGCATTTTCCAAGCATAGTCAGCGCTACCAGAGGCAATCAGTGCTTCATATTCAAGGCTGCCAATTAATTCGCCACCAGTAAAAGTAGGATCATCGATATCGATAACTACAGGTTTTACCTCACATAAGCTCAAAGCTTCTTTTACTGTCGCGGAAAACTCACGGTCAACCATCACGGCCTTAGTTTCGGCATGGTCAAAAATAAAGGCAATTGTTTCAGCATCAAGGCGCGTATTGATAGCATTTAATACGGCGCCAGCCATAGGAATGCTGTAATGTCCTTCAAACAATTCTGGGCCATTGTGAGCAACAACCGAAACCGTATCACCCAAACCAATGCCATTTTGTGTCAAAGCATCAGCCATAGCCGCGCAACGCCGATAGGTTTGCAGCCAAGTTCTACGCACCTCTCCGTATATCTGTGCAGTGGCGTTTGGATAAACATCCGCTGCCCGCTGCAACAACGACAAGGGGGACAAAGCCTGGAAGTTAGCAGGATTTTTACCTAAATCAGTATCGTACATTGTCATTAATCTCTTATTGTAGGTTTTATTGAGCTATCGCCCTGTTACACTCATTATCACGATAAGGGGCACCCAATTACAAGCTGGATATTTGTATTATGAGCTAGTTTTGTTAAGTCGCTTCACGGCATTGGTTAATGCAGAATCATAGGGTGCATCGATAATAATCTCCTGCTCCGTAGAAGGATCCGTTAAACGCAGTTGCGCGGCATGCAAAAACAAACGCTTTAAGCCTTGCTTACGCTGAGTTAGATTAGTTTCTTGTTGGCCGTATTTGTCATCACCTATAATGGGGTGCCCCAAATGTAAGCAATGTACGCGTATTTGGTGAGTCCGCCCGGTTACCGGCTTGGCCTCCAATAACGTCAGGCCGGCAAATTTTTCTAATATGCGATAACGAGTAATACTGGGCTTACCCTCGTCATCGACCTTAACCATACGTTCGCCAGATTTGAGCGTGTAACGCAGCAACGGCACCTTCACTTGTCGTGCTGCTTGCGGCCACTCACCAGACACCAAGGTATGGTAGATCTTATCTATACCGCCAGGATTACGCAGCTGCTCGTGAATAGCTCTCAATGTAGAGCGCTTCTTGGCCACCATGACGCAACCGGAGGTATCGCGATCTAGGCGATGCACCAATTCCAAAAACCGGTAGTCCGGGAACACTTGTCGCAAGCTTTCAATCATACCCAAGTTAATACCACTGCCACCGTGCACAGCTAAGCCACTAGGCTTATTAATCACCATCAAACCATCGCTTTCGTATAAGACGGCATCTTTAAGGGCTTGTGCTAAGCCCTCACCTACTGGTGCTATTTCATCTGCTTCGGGCAACTTAACCGGTGGAATGCGCACAATGTCCCCCGTACACAGCTTGTACTCTGGCTTGACGCGACCTTTATTAACCCTTACTTCGCCCTTACGAACAATTCGATATACAAGGCTTTTTGGGGCACCCTTAAGCTGACCAATAAGGAAGTTATCCAAACGCTGCCCTAACCGGTCTTCGGCAATAGTAACTAGACGCACCTTGTTAAGCGGCATTTCGCCACGCGCGCGCTGAGCATTAGACTTTTCCTGAATCTGTTCAGCCGCCCCCCTAGAGGGCGAATTAAAAGACTGCTTAGAAGCTTGCACGCGCGCCTTTGCAGGCCGCTTACTAGCTTGTTTTGAAGGCTTTTTAGGTTTCGATTTTCGTACTGACATGCAGACCATAAATTTGATTGCTTGGTATGGCCGCAAATGTTACCATAACTGCCACTGAAACTGGCTATCTATTTGTAATGGCAGACAAAAGTCTGCAGACAGCCTGAGCGACGACATAGCAATGCGCATCAGTGGAGATTTTAGGCCCATAGCTGGCCTTGATTAACCGCAAAATCGGTTGATCAGAATATTAAGCTGTAACCAGGAACTACCTGAGTTATTAAATTAAACCGACCTGTTTTACCCGGTTACGGCGAATTAATTTACGTTTGGTGTTTAAGTGTAGAAGCACCCTACCCAAGGATTGGTCAGACAGTTTGTGTTAGTAAGCCACATTGCTACTAACCCCAAGGCAAAGCAAAGTAACATACGCCTTGTATAAACGTACTGACCAGTAATCTTAGCGAAGCGCCTTAAAAAGGCTGCATGCTTATCCGTGATGGTATGGTTTCCTGCACTGTTGGAACAATCTGCTCAACTGGAAAATACAGTTGGGAGAGCCCGTGCAAGCCACGGAAAACCGCTGTTGGCCTATGTTTATATAGATATAGA
>Ga0055584_100003731_pt1 | contig 14959 bp, 12 predicted proteins | sample OSDHelmetaG_FD_58716 | JGI IMG/M metagenome (GOLD analysis project Ga0055584, IMG submission 58716) | Pelagic marine sediment microbial communities from the LTER site Helgoland, North Sea, for post-phytoplankton bloom and carbon turnover... | ecosystem: Environmental > Aquatic > Marine >... | reverse complement strand
TCGCCAAAACCGAGCTTGGCGCGCTGCGCCGCATCGCCGCGGCACATCCACAGCGTATCGACCATCCACTGCTCTATACCCCCCGCCTTTTGTAACGCCGCCAGTTCGGCCATACCCGCATCGAGGTCCCCATCGAGAAAGATCTTGATCCCCCGCAGCCCCGTATCGGCCCACTGCTGCATCGACTCGATTCGCGCCGCCAAGGTCGCCTGGCGCAAGCCGGACAAATAGGCGGGAATCTGCTGCCGTGGCGTATCGCAAAGCAAAGCGGCGACCGGCATACCGGCCCGTTTACCCAACGCGTCCCAGACGGCGATATCGAGTGCGGCCAGGGCATCCAAATAAAAACCCGCCGCATAGCCCCGTCCCCTCTGCGCGTCGTAGAGAAAGTCCCACAGACTCTGCGGATCGCCAAAGGCCCGGCCGCAGGCCATCGGTTTAACTAAGCGTTCGCAAACCAACGCCGTCACTTCGGGACCAATCGGCGTATTCGACTCACCCCATCCCACTGTGCCATCCGCCAAGCGCACGCGCAGCAACATCGCTTCGACCGTGCGCGGGTATACCGTCTGCCAGCCGGGGCGAAACTCGAAGCGCGCAGATTCCGTCGCCGCCGCTCCACCACCGCGATAGTCCTCCCAATAGCCGGGCTCATCGCTAAAAGCGAGGTGGAAGGCCGTTATATCATCTATCGTAAAAGACGGGTCGACCAAAGTCATAATTATCCATCGGATTAAGAGATTGCATAGAGATACTATTACCAGCAGCAGAAAACATATCGAAAGAGCCCATAAGCACCAAGTCTTTGCTTTTCCCTATACAAGGGGAAGGCATATTCCTTATAATTCATAGCACAAACGACCAAGCGATGTACCTCGTAGAGCCATCCCACTCTACATCGCTATTCGAAATGCACAGGATATACGAATGAAGATCTACCTAACTATTGGGTTCGCGATAGCCGCTATGGCCGTGGCGGGTATCTACACCACCTACTCACTCATGACCTCGGCGTGGGAAATCGATCTGACTCGGCAGGTCGAGCTGGATATGCTCCGCTGTCGCCGGCACGAGAAAGACTTTATAGCGCGACGAGACACTACCTACATTAGCAAGCATGCCGCCGCATATAACAGAGCCGCTGCCGGAGCAAAGCGCATCGAGACCGATGCACAGGACCGCTCCATTCTCCGCCATATGAAAAACTACCAGCTGGCATTTCACGATATAACTCAGGCGATATCGGAAGTCGGCCTGACGGAAAACGATGGCCTACGGGGACAATTGCGCACGGCAATTCAAGATGCCGAAAAAGCCCTGGAGGGGCACGACGAACTGCTCATCCTCATCCTGAGATGTCGGCGACACGAAAAAGACTTCCTCCTGCGCAACGATGCAACCTACGTGGACAAATTCGAGGACAGCGCTGACGACCTTCTCCGCGCCGTCCTCAGCAGCGACCTGACCGCTGACGGGGAATTTCGCGTTCCAGACTTGGTCGTCACCTATCGCGAAGCCTTCAGAAGCTTGGTTGATCGCATGGTCGGTATCGGCCTCGACGAAAACCAGGGCCTGAGAGGGAAGATGCGCGCCTCCGTGCATCAGACAGAGTTGGTATTCGAGCAGTTGCATTCGATCGCAGATGCTGACCGGGAACGCACCTTCAACGCTTCTATCGCCGTTGGAATGATTCTGACCGCGCTGGTCGCGATTGCCACCTGGCTGCTATTCAATACGATGAGAAAAGATGCCGCGCTGCGCGAGGAAGCCGTGCGCGAACCCTTCACATCCGTAAGGTAGTCACTCATATCGACGCAGCGAATGGCGTGTAGCGGCAGACGTCAATCACCTCTGTCTCGCATGCTCGATACTACGTAGGCGGAAAACTGATGGAGTCCCGATGAAAACGATTCTGTTCTTCATGGAGTCCCGATGAAAGCGATTCTGTTCTTCGACGATTTCCTGATCCACCGCGGCCCCGATGTCGAGCGGCGATTCCACACGCCGCAGTGGCGCGACGAGTATGCCTATGCCGACTCCAACTCCCCCTACGGCATGGGCTACGCGAGCGTCGTCGAAGCACCGGAAGGGGGCTACTACCTATACTACATCTGTCTCTCCGGCGAAAAGACCAGCGACGAGTACGGTTCGACCATCGTCTGCATGGCACAGAGCGAGGACGGATTGACCTGGGAACCGATGCCCACGGGGGTGGCACCGGACGGGCTGCCCGACCATGTCCTCCTATCCGCTACCCCCAAACCCGCGGGCTGGTGGGTCTACCGCGATACCAACCCCACTACGAGTACGGGCCGCTACCTCACGACGAATTCTCCGATCTTGCGCGACCCCTCTGGCAAAGGCCTACAAGACGTGCCGTCGGTCCTGCTCGATTCCACCGACGGTCTCACCTGGAACGCCATTGCGGGCGCCGAGTTTCTCCCCCATCACAGCGATACGTGTAATGCCCTCGTATACAACCCGCTCAAAAAACGCTATCAAATTACACTCCGACGGCGCTGGGGTGAGCGCAGGGTCTTTCAAGTCGAGAGCACCGACCTCGTCGAGTGGACGGAACCACATCCCGTCCTGCACCCATCGCCCATCGATCCTCCGTCAACCCACTTCTACGGCATGCCGCAATTCTTCGTCCCGTCGGCCGGACTCTTCGTCGGCTTTCTATGGCTGCAGCACATGCCGTATAACGATGTCATGGGCGGTCCAGTCACCACCGAATACGCCTACTCCTACGACGGCGACCTGTGGAATCGCACGCACACCGTAGCCATGCCGCGCAGAGAGCCCGGAGCTTTCGGCGCCGGATCGATCTATGGCGCAGCTATGATCGAGCGCGAGCAGGATATGATCGTCTATGCCGTCGCCCGCGTGGAAGAGCATCACGCTATTCCCCGTGTCATAGAGAGCGGTAAACAAAGCGCCGTGCTGCTCTCCGGATCTTTAAGAAAACACGGTTTCGTCGGCCTCGTATCGAACCGCGGGCGAGGAGAGATCACAACCGAATGCCTGCTCATCGACCGAGCCGAAATCACTCTCAACGTCCATGCGCCACTCGGGGGGGTGCGCGTGCAGCTCTGCGACACCGGCTACCAACCGCTGCCAGGATGCACATACGCCGACTGCCGTGAAATCCAGGGCGACCATCTAAACGCCGAGGTCGCATGGGGAGACGGCGCGGCATTTCGACAGATCATCGCAGCAAAACAGTGGGTGAGAATCCAGGTCGAACTCGAACACGCGGAGATCTTCAGCATCAATACCGAGTGCGCAGTCGCCATCAATCCCAAAGCGCCGATTCGGCGAGACCTGTAGACGAATGTAGCGCCGAGCCTGCGAACAACTGAAGCGTAGTTTTATAGGAACATACCATTAAAAAGGGAAATACAATGATCGTCAAAACACCCATCCCCAAGATCGATATCGAACGCCCGTCAAAGGAACTAATTGCGAAACTAGAGGGGATCGGTAGCGCCACCGCCTCTACTGAACTGCGCAAACTGGGAATCAGCCGTTCGGCCATCGTTGGTCCCAAGTCTTTTGTCCCCGGAAAGAGCATTGTCGGCCCGGCCATCACGCTGCAGTATTTGCCCAAACGAGAGGATCAGGTCCAGGAGGGTGAATACCGAGAGCCTGAAAAACAGGTCCACCGGCATGCCCTGTATCACGCCCAGGCCGGAGACATTGTCGTAGTAGACGGCCGCGGAGAGCTCACGAGCGGCGTGTTTGGCGGCATGATGCTCACCTATTTCAAGGGGCGCGGGGGCCTCGGCGTGGTGATAGACGGCGCGATCCGCGATTTTGCCGAAGCGAAAGAGCTGGGGTTGGGGCTGTGGCTGCAAGGCGTTACGCCCTACGGCCACACGCAAACGGTGCAGTTTCCCTATGCATATAACGTGCCGATCGACTGCTCCGGCACACTCGTTGTCCCCGGGGACATCATCATTGCCGACGACGACGGCGCGGTCGTCGTCCCCATCAGCCTGGCCGAACAACTCGCCGAGAAAGGTGGGGAGCACGCCGAGTGGGAAGTGTTCACCCGCATCAAACTTTCGGAAGGCGGCGACCTGCGCAAGTACTATCCGCTAAGTGAAGAAGGAAGAGCGGAATACGAAGCGTGGAAAGTGAATAACGGCTAGGCAGACACCGAACGGGCACCATATAGGAACACCTATTAAAATGATCTCAAGAAGGAAGTATATCGCATGCTAAAACAAAGCGCAGCATACTGGTGTTATGTCGGTGACGGAAAGCTATCTCCGGAAGAGTTTTTTAAGACGGCGGCAGATATCGGCATCGTCGGAGTGGAGATGGTGCCTCCGGAGCAGCGGCAGTTGGCGCGCGACCACGGATTGCACGTGATCAACCACAATTGCGGCAGCATTGAAAACAGTTTTAACAAACTGAAAAACCATGCGGACTTAATCCAGCAGCACAAAGCCGGTATCGATGCGAATGTCGCCGACGGCATTAAAGACCTCATTGTATTTTGCGGCAATCGCGAAGGCCAAGACGACGCCGAAGGTCTGGCCAACACCATCGCAGGCTACCAACAAATTATTCCCTATGCAGAAGAGAAAGGGGTCACCTTACTCTTTGAACTGTTCAACCAAAAAGATCATCCGGACTACATGGGCGACTACACGCAGTTCGGTTTGGATTTAATCCGTGCGGTCGATTCACCGAACCTGCGCATCGTCTATGATATTTATCACATGGCGCTGATGAAACAGAGCATCATAGCAGACGTCGTGGAAAACCTAGATATCATGACGCATTTGCATTTGGCGGCTGCGGCAAAAAGAAACTGCACCGCGGATTGCACCGAGATTCCGTACCCCGAAATCGTCCGCGTGATTCACGGCGCCGGCTATGTTGGCTATTGGGGCCAAGAGTTCGTTCCCGGAAAAGATGTGAAAGACGAACTACAGCGCGCCTTCGATTATATCAACGATTGTGCAAATTAAAGAGAATATAGCAGGCACCTTACTCGCCGACGCAATAGTTGCCCCGACTACATAGTAGATATTCCCGAAAATTCGACCCGCATCGTTTAGTTAAACCGACTAATCGCGTGCAGCCGACCATCTGGTCGAAACCCCCTATGTGCAGCACAATCAAATATTTACCCAAAGACGCCTACAATAGTCTCGACTAAATGGTCGAAATAAGGCTACGATCTTACAGAATTTTAATTCTCATTTAGATAGCACGTAAATCATTCACTTACAACACCTTGATTTTTGTATAGAAATTTTCTCCACCTCCTGGTACGCCGCTTGCTAAACTGGCAATAGAGGACAGTAAGTCCTCTTAACTAACACTTTATAGGAGGTCTATTTTGAAACGCATCATCATTTGGGGTTTGACCGCAGGGGCAATGCTCAGTTTTAGCTCGATACTCGAAGCGCAGGAGATTAGAGGGGAGCGGGGTCCAAGAGCAACATTTATCGATGAGAATGCCGACGGTCTCAACGACGGCATGGCCCGCATGCATCGCCGCGGGGGAGAGAAAGTGGGGGAGGCGCGCGCCAGCATTTTGACCGCTGAGCAGCAGGGCGCAATCGAAGTACTCGTCGGTGAGTTAAAGAATGGCGAAGCGACCCGAGAAGAAATTCACGCAGCGGTCGAGAGCCAGTTTGCGGACTGGGGTATTGAGCTGCCGGAGAAACCAGAAGGCGTCGCTCCTGGCGGTAGAGGCGGCCAGGGCGAGCATGTCAATCCGCTGACACAAGAGCAACGCGCGGCGGTTGATGCGCTAGTCAGCGACTTGCGAGCCAAAGAGGCGACGCCGGAAGAGATCCGCACAGCCGTCGCAGGGCAATTGGCCGAGATGGGCGTTGAGCTTCCGCAACGACCCGAAGGCCAAGGCGAACACGCGCGGTTCGGCAAGGGGCCACGTCCGGGGGACGCCGAAGAGGGAAGCAAGTCGACATTTTGCCGCGGTGCTCGCACTAAGATCGACAACAAAAGCGTTGAATCCATGATGCTGCAGACACAGGGACGACGGGCTGAATAACAAAGCGGAGCCCCGATCTAAAAAAACTGCAAAAAACTGCGCTATGGCCACCGTGCCATAGCGCAGTTTTTTTGTGAAGACAAACTCTCGTGACATCCACAAATACATTCCCCTTGACGTTGAAGACTTCCCAAGATAGTTATATCATATACATCGGACTATTTACCCCATCATATAACACACAGATGAGATGCTGCAATGACACCCAATATTCTCTGGATCTGCACGGACCAACAGCGTTATGATACGATCGGCGCCCTCGGCAACACACACGTTTCTACCCCCCATATCGACAGCTTAGTCGCCGCCGGCACAACCTTTACCCGCGCCTATTGCCAGAGCCCGATCTGCACGCCGAGCCGCGCCAGTTTTCTCACCGGCATGTACGCCAGCGCCACGCACGTCAACGGCAACGGCCTCGAATACTTTCCGGATCGACCCAAATTAGTGACGCGGACCTTCGCCGACGCCGGCTACGACTGCGGTCTAATCGGCAAGCTTCACTTGGCCTCCGCCTCGGGTGGCAATGTCGAGCCACGCGCCGACGACGGCTACCGCTATTGGGAGTACAGCCACGCGCCGCGCGACGACTGGGCCGTAGGCCACGGCTATGCCGACTGGGTGCGCGAAAAGGGCAAAATTCTCGGCGACCTCGTGCCCGACCCAGACGGCGTGCCCACGGAGTATCACCAGACGACGTGGTGCGCCGACAAGACTATTGAATTTATGAACGAAAAGCGCGACACCCCGTGGCTGGCCAGCGTCAATATCTACGACCCGCATCCGCCCTTTAACGCACCGCGCGAATACCGCGACCAGTTCGACCCAGCGGATATGCCCGGCCCGCTCTTTCGCGAATCCGACCTCGCCGAGCAAGAGCGCCTCTCCTTCGCCGACTTCCAATCAACAGGACGCAATCCAGAAGATTTGGGCTGGAAGAACCAATACTACTCCGAAGAGAAAGATGCGCCCTATGGTCCCAGTGACGCCCGTTTGTTAAAGTCCGTTTATTATGCGATGATCAAACTAGTCGACGATCAGCTCGGACGCATCTTACAGGCCTTAGACGACAGCGGCCAGCGCGATAACACCATCATCATCTTCACCTCCGACCATGGAGAAACGCTGGGCGATCACGGTCTTATACAGAAGGGCTGTCGTTTTTACGAAGGACTAATACGCGTGCCGCTAATCTTCTCCTGGCCCGGCCATATCGAGGCGGGCCAACGCTCGGACGCACTGGTAGAGCTGAGCGACAAGGCGCCGACCTTGTTGGAACTGTGCGGGCAGGAAATCCCCGAGAACATGACGGGAAAATCACTGGCACCGATACTCAAAGGCAAGAGTTCGCCAGAGCACCATCGCGACTTCGTGCGCTGCGAATACTACGACGCACTAAAGGAGCCTGATGGCACGCTCGCCACGATGTATCGCGACCAGCGCTACAAACTCGTCGTCTATCACGGTCGCGACTACGGCGAGCTCTACGACCTGCAGGTAGACCCCGATGAATTTGACAACCAGTGGGAGAACCCCGCTTTCGCCACGATCCGCGCCGACCTTATAAAACGCAGTTTTGACGCCTCCACGATAGCTATGGATCGGGGCCCGCGCCGCATCGGCGGCATCTGAGATTAGGCAGGACATAAATTAAAAGGACAGCAAAGTGAATATTCGCGAGCAGTTCCTGCAAAACTACTTGGTCCACCTCAAGGGGGCCATCCCGCGAGAACTATGCGACGAATGGGTGGGCGACTACTTCGAACACACCGGCATTGACGAGTCGGCCCCCGCGTCCTGGCCCGACGACCTCAACGGTTTTTCCAAAACCACCCGCACCGTGCCGATGGCCGAAGCGTCGCCCCAAGCCTGGGAGGCCATCTGCGAACTTTTGGGCGGCGAGGAGTGCATCGACGAGCGCACGCGCGTTTTCGCCAACGGCTTCAACCTCAACGCCAATCGCGGTGCCGACCAGCCCTGGGAGGAGCCTTCGGCCCAGTCGCCGGGATGGCACAAAGACGGCTGGTTTTTTCGCCACTTCCTCGACAGCCCCGAGCAGGCGCTACTGTGTCTGGTGATCTGGCGCGATATCGAAGCACAGAGCGGCGGCACCTTCTACGCCCCCGATTCGGTGCCGCTGATTTGCCGCGAACTACTCGAGCACCCGGAAGGCTTGAAGCACAACCACGGATGGGGGCGCCTAATCGAGCAGTGTCGGGATTTTCGCGAAATGACGGCCAAAGCCGGTGATGTAATCATACTACACCCCTACATGCTACACGCCGCCTCGCAGAACCCTTCCGGCCGTATCCGCTTTATGAACAACAAGGTGGTATCGCTCAAGGAACCGATGCGCTTCCAGCGCTCCGATGGTGACTATACGCCGCTGGAGGCGAGCATCTTGCAGGCCCTCGGCGTGGATGAACTGGACTTTGAAATTACCGGTCAGCGCAAGCGCAGCGAAGATTTCAGCCGCTTGGTAGAAGAAGAGGTCTGAAGACAATGACAGACTCAGTACCTGGAAATATCTCCGCGACATCTATAGCATCCGTGTAAGACGTGTATCCGCGCGGCCGGCTCCAACCTGAACGATGGCGTACATCTCATCGACGGCGATCTCGATAGTTATTGGGCACCCGACTTGGAAGCTCCACTCGACGACTGGTGGATCGAAGTGGACCTGGGCCGAGTGGTCTCGGCCAAGCGTATCGAATTGCATTTCGCTGCCGGAAGTGCCCCGCTCGATTTTTTCAAGATCCTCACTCCGACGGCCGCAGTCCTGGAGGCAGGACGGTGCCCCCGGGGCCCTACATCCTGCGCATCGAGGCCGCTGGGGATGCGCTGACGCATACCGAGAGCCGGCTCATTTCCGTCGTCTACTAACGGTCTCTGGAAATCGTCTCCAGCCCGGAAACCCGCCGCCTTAGAGCCCCAGCCTCTGGTACTGGTCGGATGGCGCATCACATTGCTGCATAAGTTCCCGCATCTGCCCGACCAGCCGTGCTTCAACTACCGCATCATTTAGCGGTGCCTGCTGCCCGGGGTCGGCCTGCACATCATAGAGCGCGCTGGGAAACCCTTTTTGCCCGCCGCCCATGGGTTTTCGTCCCGGTATCTTGAGCGTCTTGCAGGCTTTGGTGAAGGAAAACGGCGGCGCCAATTCCATCTCGTGTAATTCTTCCGGCGCAAAGGCTTCTCTTATATGGGTCGGCATCAGCGTGTATTCGTAGAGCGGCTTATTCCCGTCCTGTGCTGCCCGCATGTAGACATAGCGTCCGTCGGTGACGTTGACCATACCGCCGTGCAGGCCGAAGAGGGCGGCATCCCGGACCGACGCGTCGCTTTCCACCGTCTGCCGCAGCACCTTGCCCGTCATATCGGCGGTGGGCTCCAGACCAAAAAACTCCAGCAGGCTCGGGCCAATATCGATGGCCGGCTGAACCAGGCTCTGCCGCCGTTCCCCTAGCACCCCAGAGCGCGGGTCCCAGACGAAGAACGGCGTATGGGCCAGTGGGTTATACCACGGCATCACCATTTTGGCCCACCAGTCATGCTCGCCCAACAAGAAACCGTGATCGGTGCAGACGATCAGCATGGTATCGTCCCACATCTTCTGCCGATCCATCTCGTCGAGCAGGTCGCCCAGCTTGGCGTCGCACATGCTGAGCAGGGCGGCGTAGTGCCCGCGGCATTGCTCGACTAATTCGCGGTCTTCCTTCACTGTGTCGTAGGGTGGCCAGTCAAAGAGCGGTCGTCCTGCGCCAACCATTTCACGATAGAGATCCTGGTAGTGCCGCTGAGTGAAAAAGGGCTCGTGCGGGTCAAAGGTCTCGATCTGCAAAAACCAGTTATCCCCGTCGATATTGCGTCGTATGAAATCGAGGCCGGCGTCAAAGGTCTTGGCCTGCGGCTGGTCGGCCTCGCGCTGCATAAACTGGCGGTTGACGCGGCCCTGGCGGCGGTACGGGCCATCGGCGTCAGCGACCGACGGTCCCACCTGTCCCATCCACGGATCTCCCTCTTGGCCGCGGAAAAATTGCCAGGTGCTGTACTGGGTGTGGTAGGTCGCGCCACCGGCTTCCCAATAATGGTAGTGGTCGCTGATCAGATGGCTGGAGACGCCGTTTTCCTTTAACATGCGCGGCATCGAATCATCGAACGGTTCCAACGGCCCCCAGGAACGGTGCAAGAAATTGGGCCGACCGGTGTGCAGATCGCGGCGGGCCGGCATACACGGCATGGAGCAGATATAACTGTTGTCAAAGGTGGCTGTGCGTTGGGCCAGGCGCGAAAAATTGGGCGCGTGGATCCAGTCACAGCCGTAGGGCGGCAACATATGCCGGTTGAGCGAATCGAACATCAACAGAATAGCCTTCATGGTTTCCTTTGGGCAAAGAGAAATAGCATAACGTTTTCGTCAACCATAGATCTTCCAGTCCCCCCACGCATTTTGTATAGCTCGGACCTCATCCATCGTCGCTTTGTCGAATGGTAGCGCGTCGGCGCCGCTAATACACTGCTGCAACTCTCCGATATTCTTAGCGCCGGGAATAACCGTACTTACCTCAGGTATGGAAACGGTCCAGTGCAGAGCGGCTTCGGGCAACGAAGAGACCCCAGTGGAGCGCTCGACTAAAAACTTAAATTGATTCGCCTTATCCAGCTTTTCCTGAATTTTCTCCTTGGCTAGATGGGCCTTGGGGTCTCCGTCGTTAAAAGGTCCATCGACCGTAAAGGAATTCGTTAGGAATCCGTTGGCCAGGGATTCTCTTGCGACAAAACCCGTGCCCGTTTCTTTGATAATGGGCAAAAGCGTATCCAGCGGCTCCGGCAGCATAAGAGAAATCCCGACCTGGACCACATCAATAACTCCAGAGCGAAGAAAAGGTTCGATCTCCTCTACCCAGGATCCCGCATACAAATGAAAGCTAAAACCAACGGCCCGAATCTTGCCCTGTGCCTTGAGTTTGGCCATAGTAGAAAAAGCTTCTTCAGGGTCGAAAAGACCCGGCTGATCCGGGGTGGGCGTATGCACAAAAAGCACATCCAGGTAGTCGGTCTGTAGTCTCCCCAGGGAGGTCTCAGCACTTTCCATAATATTTTTACTAGAATAATCTTCAAGGATCGTTGATTTCCCACTATCGTCTAGCACAAGGGAGCGGCCAAATTTTGAAGAGAGAATCCACTGGTCGCGCCTGTCCTTTAATGCCCGACCGCATACCGTCTCACTCCTACCGTCCACTTTATAACCGTACATAGGAGCCGTATCGAGAAAAGTGATGCCCCGCTCCTGAGCCCGGTGAATAGTCCGGATCGACTCTTCATCCTCTGTGGTCCCATACGCACCTCCCCCCATGGCCCAAGTGCCCAGACCATACTCGCTCACTTCTATTCCGGTTTTTCCCAGTTCTTTATATCTCATTTTTATTTCTTATCACTTTGCCAAGAGGATCTTTCATTCAACACGGACAACACCAATTCGCCAGTGGGCTTCTGTGCTTTACTGCACGATTTCGGCGCGGCGACGACCAGGCTTTTCCAAGGACCCGTTACACTCTTATTCTTTGGCATAAAACCTCGTGGGTTGGGTGAATTCGGCTTCAATTTACGGCAATAAGCAGATGGACAATAGTATTTCGACGCCGACGGCCTCAATCGTTGGCTATTAAGTAATCGCCTGCAATGGGTTGAACAACTGCGGGCGGCAGCCCAGCACTATAATATTTCGGAGTAGATAGTCTATTTACGCTTTTCCCTGTCTTTCATATATATAACTCAGTGCACCTCGTTGGGCGACGTGCGAAACCAGACACTATTCATATATTCAATGTTGGACAAAATAGTAGGTTAGCCGCCGAGACTACATTTTACCCACGCTAAAGTGCGAGGCATATGAAGAACATTCTATTGTTGTTTTTTTTGTTGGCAGTTGCAGTACTCGATATTACACCGGGGTTTTCCGAACCGGCTCCAGCCGATTCCACCCAGGGGGAGCGGCCGAAGTTTTCGCTGACACCTACCTGAGTGGGCTGACCCGGCGAAGGGGCACCGCTCCGGGGGAGCGGCATTGATACAAAATGGACCGGATCGGCGCGCTTTGTCGATACGAAATTAGAGCGACCGCGCTGGCGTTTTACAGCCAATTACCGCGTCCATCGCAGATTGCAAGTGGGCTTAGAGCTCAATCCCAAAGCACAAGAGCTCGGGCCTCTTTTTACGTTCTTTTTGTTTACGGAAACGGAAACAGCTCCCGCGCTATTTGTCGGCACCAGCTCGGACCGGATTGGCTCGCCGGCAGGTGAGCAAGCCTATTTTGCAACTATGAGTAAGTATATACCGGCTTTGCACACTTCTTTTTATGCGAGCCTAAACTATTCGCAGTGGGATGAGAGCTTTAATCTACCGGTCGGTTTTGACGTTGGCTTGGGCAAGGGTTTTTCCGTGCGGCCGATGTATGACGGAGATCGCAGTCATCTGCTCTTAAATTATTTTGCCGAACAATTTGGTGTTAGCCTGATGTACGTATGGCTTGAAACGCCGGGCATCGCTCTTTTTTACGGATTCTAACAAGGGGGAATCGTGTCTTATTTTTATCTGTTCTGCGCCGTCTTTTTTTTAAGCCCTTCGCTGCTCTTAGCGCAGGATAAAACGCTGCCCGAAAAAGCGCTGTGCATCGTATGTGCGCTAAAAAGTGGAGAGAACGAACTGGAAAAGGTGCGAGCCCACAGCGAGCACGAAGGCGAGACCTATTATTTTTGCTCGGAGGGTTGTAAGGAAGAGTTTGATGCAGACCCAGCGGGTTATGCGGCGCCACAGTTTCCGCGCCCGGCACCCGCTATCGTCGTCGAAACGCTGGCGGGCGAGGATATGGCGTTAGAGGATTATAGAGGCCAATGGGTGTTGTTGGATTTTTGGGCGACGTGGTGCAAACCCTGCGTCGAGATGATGCCCCAATTGCAGAAACTCTCCGCGAACCATGCCGATAAGGGGTTGGTGGTATTGGGCGTTGCCATCGATGAGGATAAAAACCGCATTAAAAAGATTGAGCGCTTTGTCGACAAGGTGGGCGTTTCCTACCCGATTTTTTCCGATGCAAAAGAGAATCCCGCATGGCACATGTTCAAGGTGAAGGTATTGCCAACCTTGTTTCTCATTGATAGAGAAGGGCAGATCGTCGCCCAGTGGATTGGCAAAGTCGACCATAAAAAAGTGGCGAGCGAAGTGGCGAGCAGGATGATGGCACCAGTGGATCGGGAGGAATCGGAGTAGCGGTAGCTAAGATCCAGTTTTATCCTATAAAAATCCGCTCTCACCTGGAGGCTGCCCGTGTCTACTGACCGCCCTAACGTGCTGCTCATCATGACCGATCAACACCGGCACGACTTGATGAGTTGTGTCGGCGACAGCGTCGTGCCCACTCCCCATATCGATCGAATTGCGCGGCGCGGCGTGCGCTTTGCAAACGCCTATTCATCCTACCCCGTCTGCGTCGCCGCGCGCATGGCCATGCTCACCGGTCTCTATGCGCATCAGACCGGCGTCATCGACAATACGGATTATCTCGACTGGCGCTACCGCACCATGGCTCACCACTTTGCCGACCAGGGCTATCTAACCGGGCTGATCGGCAAGATGCATTTTGGCGACGCGCACAACCACGGTTTCGAATACTACCTGAGCATCAACGACTGGCTCATGTACCTGGGGCCCAACGCGCAACATTTTGCCAACGAAATCGCCAACAATCCACACGGGAGCAGCTTTTTCAACAGCGTGTTCGACACCGGTGCGGGATTTCCCGATGTCTATGATTTATGGGATGGCAAAGGCAGCCCGTGGGCGGGTAAGGTCGCGCAAAGTGACTTTCGCTCCATGGCATCCGAACTGCCCGCCGAAGACCACTTGGATATGTTTGTGGCGCGCGAATCGGGCAAGTTTCTGCAGCGCTACAAAGAGCAGCCGTTCTTTTTATGCGCCTCGTTTATGAAACCGCACACACCGCTCTTTGCGCCCGCCGAGTGGGCCGCCAAATACCCGGTCGAAGATATGCCCTTAACTGATCCGGGCGATATTAGCGGATATCCCGAGCATATCCAGCGCCGCATCAAAAACTTTTCCGGACTTGACCCATTATTGCGCCAGGCCAACCTGTCGGGGTATTACGCCTGCCTCGACTTTGTCGACCACTGCATCGGCACATTGCTCGACGAATTTGAAGACGCAGGTCTGCTCGATAATACCATCGTCGTCTACACGTCAGATCACGGCGACATGACCGGCCAGCACGGCATGCAGGGCAAGTTTTGTCTCTTCGACCCGTCCGTCAAAGTCCCGCTGATCGTTTCGTATCCGCAGGCTCTGCCGCAAGACAAAGTCTGCACTGCGTTAGTCGAACAACTAGGCCTCTACCCGACGCTGGCCGACCTGACCCATACGGGCACCGTCGGGCCTCCCGCGCGCCAGCCTTTGCACGGAGCACCGCCCGCGATCTCGGACGTGCGCTTTACCGATTTGGTGCGTGCTCCCGAACTGCCCGGGCCGGATGCCGTCTTCAGCGAATACAATCTGCGCGGGAACAATTGCCAGTACATGATCCGCACGCCGCAGTATAAATACATCCACAACGACGGTTCCACAGACGAGCTCTATGATCTACTAAATGACCCAGAGGAAAATACCAACCAAGCGGCCGATGCGGGTCGTGCTGCGCTGTGTCGAAACCTGCGTGCACAGCTTTTCGATTGGTTTGACCCACAGAAAAATCCGTTCAGGGGAAGTATAAGTGACGCGGCATTAGCGGTGACTAATCCGTAAAAAATGGATGCGGCGCTGGCGCAGCGAGTGCGCGGCCACCCCCTTCTTTTTCACCGAGAGCATTAGCGTGCGTCGCAACTTGTCCAGGAGCCCACCTGAGCCAAGACAAAT
>Ga0055584_100003730_pt1 | contig 14959 bp, 17 predicted proteins | sample OSDHelmetaG_FD_58716 | JGI IMG/M metagenome (GOLD analysis project Ga0055584, IMG submission 58716) | Pelagic marine sediment microbial communities from the LTER site Helgoland, North Sea, for post-phytoplankton bloom and carbon turnover... | ecosystem: Environmental > Aquatic > Marine >... | reverse complement strand
GCCTGCTGTGGTTGAGCCTGCTGTGGTTGAGCCTGCTGTGATTGAGCCTGTGGAGGTTCTGCCGGCGGAAGAAGAAGCAAGCTCCGCGGCTGAAGAGGCTGCTCCGGGGGGGAGCTGATGCACATCAGCGACATTCTGGGAGCTTACCGAACGACCTTCTCGTTCGAGTTCTTTCCTCCCAAGACCGCGAAGTCCTCGGAAGCTCTTTATGCATCGATTGCTGAGCTAGAGCCTTACAAGCCGTCCTTTGTTAGTGTGACATACGGAGCTGGCGGCTCCACTCGTGAGTTGACGCATGATTTGGTCGTTCGACTGAAGAATGAAACGTCCCTGGATCCCATTCCACACCTCACGTGCGTGTGTCATCAAGAGGGAGACATCCAGGAAATCCTCGAACGTTACGCAGAAGCTGGTATTTCTAACATCTTAGCATTGGGTGGTGATCCGCCCCGAAATCTCCAGAATTACCGCAAAGAAGACGACGCTTTTCAGCAGGCGGCCGATCTCGTGCGATTCATCCAGAAGTTCAACGACTCAGGGGCCCACGCGGCTAAGCGCGGCTTTGGCATCGGCGTAGCAGGCTTCCCAGAGGGACATCCCGGCACTCCGAATCGGGTGTTGGAAATGGACTACCTCAAAGAGAAAGTCGATGCTGGGGCGGACTATATTTGTACGCAGCTCTTCTTCGATAATCACGACTTTCTCGACTTCCGGGAACGGTGTGTCCTGGCCGGGATCGAGATTCCGATCATCGCTGGCATGATGCCCATCACCAGTTCCAAGGGCATGCAACGGATGGCCGAGCTGGCTGCGGGCGCGCGTTACCCTGCCAAACTGCTCAAGGCCATCCAGCGTTGCGGTGATGACGAGGAGGCTGTGCGACGTGTGGGAATTCACTACGCGACGGAGCAATGTGCTCAGCTCATCGATGAAGAAGTCGATGGCATCCACTTTTACACGTTGAATCAATCGACAGCGACCCGTGAGATTTACGCTAGTCTTGGAATCAAGGATTCCGAGGTACTGAAGATTGTCTGATCTCTCAGCGTTCGTTTGATTTCTGTCCTGCGAACCCTTATCTGAAAGGCATGAGCAGCATTTGGGACCAAGCCAACCCACAGTTACGAGATCTCGTTGCCTACGAGCCGGGCAAACCGATCGAAGATGTCGCGCGTGATCTCGGATTAAATCCTGACGAAATCGTCAAACTAGCTTCGAACGAGAATCCATTGGGGCCGTCACCCAAAGCCGTTGCCGCCATGACTGAGGCGCTGTCCATGGCGCAGTTCTATCCAGATGGTGGCGGCTACAAACTTCGCCAAGCCATTGCTGAGCAGAACGGTTTAGAACGCGAGAACGTCGTTCTTGGAAATGGCTCTAACGAAATCATTGAGTTTATTGGTCATGCGTTCCTCAAGCCGGGTGACTCAATCATCGCGGCGGAACATGCGTTTGTGGTCTACAAGTTAATGGCCACGCTCTTTGGAGCGGAAACGATCGAAGTGCCTGATCCAAACTTCGTGCACGATCTTGAGGCCATGGCAGACGCCATTCGCCCAGATACGAAACAACTATTCATCGCAAATCCTAACAACCCAACGGGAACGCTCGTTGACGAAGCTTCCATTGATCGTTTCATGGAGCGTGTTCCGGATCATGTCATCGTCATTTTCGATGAGGCCTATCACGAGTTTCTCAAAGAGCCTCCCAACACGCTGAAGTATGTGCGTGAAGGACGAAATGTCATTATCATGCGCACGTTCTCCAAGATCCAGGGCCTTGCGAGTTTGCGCATTGGTTACGGATTAGGGCCCGCTTCATTGATCGAGGTCCTGCAAAAGACGCGGCAGCCCTTCAACGCCAACGCCATTGCTCAAGTAGGAGCGCTGGCGAGTGTGCTAGACACCGAGCACCAGGCCAAGACCTGTGCGAACAATGATGTGGGCCTCCAATACTTTGAGGAAACGTTCAAGGAACTCGGCCTTGAGTTTGTGCCCAGTCATGCCAACTTTGTCTTGGTCCGAGTGGGTGATGGCGATGCTCTCTTCGCCGATCTCATGAAGCGCGGTGTCATCATCCGAGCGATGCGCGGTTACAAGTTACCAGAATGGGTGCGTGTGTCTGTGGGGACACCAGCTGAGAATGAGCGTTTCGTTTCTGAACTGAAGACGTGGCTCGCTGATCATCCCGTGAGCTAGTGCGATGATCGACGACACGATCGCGGCCGTGTCCACGGCTCTTGGCGAGGGGGCTATTGCTGTCCTGCGGGTTTCTGGGCCCGAGGCGCGGGCGATTGGCGCTCAGTTTTTTCGAGGAATGGATCTTGTAGAGGCCACGCCTCGGGTCGCGAATTATGGCGAGTTTGTGGAAGCCGATGGCGCGGTGTTAGACTCGGGTTTGGCCACGGTCTTTGCCGGACCTGCGAGTTACACGGGAGAGGATCTGGTCGAGTTTGGTTGTCATGGTGGCGTGCTCGTCACCCGCACGTTGTTTGAGCGCCTGCTTCAGTTAGGCTGTCGCCCAGCGGAGCCTGGTGAGTTTACTCAGCGTGCTTTCTTGAATGGCAAGATGGACCTGACCCAGGCCGAGGCCGTGATGGACTTGATCCAAGCGCAAACGTCGCTTGCTTTGCGTGCTGCCAATGAGCAGCTACGCGGCGATCTTGGAAAGGAAACCCAGGGCCTGCGCGAAGATCTCATTGGAATCATGGCCCACATTGAGGCCTACATTGACTTTCCAGAAGAAGACATCGATCCCGACACCGGCCGCGCCATCGGCCAGCGAATGGAAGGTGTTATTGCAAGGATTCAGGCGTTGTTAGCGAGTGCCGATCGTGGGCGCGTTCTTCGTGAAGGCGCCCGAGCCGTCATCTGTGGCGAACCAAACGTCGGGAAATCGAGTTTGCTTAATGTGTTGTTAGGTTTTGATCGAGCTATTGTCAGTGACACGGCGGGCACAACACGGGACACCATTGAAGAGGTCATCAGTTTGGAGGGGATTCCCCTTCGTCTCATTGATACGGCCGGCCTGCACGAGTCGAGCGATGACATTGAGAAGCTCGGCATGGAGCGCACGCGAGAGGCCATTGATCAAGCAGACGTGGTGATTGAGATGATCGATGGTCATGCCCCCGCTCAAGCGTCTAGCCTTGAAGCGACCAACAACCGAGGAGTGCCTTGGGTTCGCCTACTGAACAAGGCCGATCTTGGTCTGCATGATGACCATGCGGATTCTGAGAGGATCGCCTTCTCCTGTGAGAAACGCACGGGGCTCGAAGAGCTGATTGCTGTTTTAAAGGCGTCCTTGCTTTCGCAGGAGGAGAGCGCTCAGACCCAACTGGTCGCTATCAATGCACGGCACCAGGCTTGTCTCCAACGTGCGCTTGCCCGCTGCGAAGCCGCGCGAGATGCCTTGGCGAACGACACGGCTCCCGAGTTTGTCGCCTTGGATCTCAGAGAAGGCCTGGAAGCTGTTGGAGAAGTCGTTGGCAAGGTTGATGTGGAAGAGATCCTTGGGGAGATCTTCAGCGCTTTCTGTATTGGCAAATAGCTTCTCAAAGCGATAGCATGTCTTCTCATCGACAGCTTCTTCACTCCGAGGCGTCGTTAATCCTAAAAATCACCTTGATGGCGGGATCCGAAGGATTCAGCTGGAAGGATCGGGTACACGTTTATGCCCGAATGGACCACGACCAGATAGCTCCTCGAGCGCTATTGAGCTTCAGTCCGGCAGGGAAATGCTCGCCTAAGGAAACCGTTAGTTTGAGGGGTTATCTACCGATCGGTTCCCTGGCCGAAATGGAGTCGCGTCGTTCAGGCGTCTTTGTCCAACCAGAGTGGCGACGTTTGGTATTCGAAATCGAGACCAAGAACCAAGGCAACTACCTAGCCATCGACAATGATACGAATGGCCTCCGGGTGACCTGCTTGTTAGCTTTTATTTCGAAACCACCATTGAGGCCGGAGAACCGATGGCCCTTTCGATTGAGATCTACGAACCCGATGGAGATCCCGTTGATTGGGGCGAGGTCTATGTCGATGGTGCCAGCATCGGCTTCGCCGAGATAGACTCGTCGACAGAGAATACGTTCCTTGAGGATGGAACCATGGGAAGTGATGTGGGAGAATCCAACAGCAGGTCTTCCTACAGTGACCGTGAAGATCGCGGATCACTTTGAGCGAGAGGCTGCTACGCCACCCCGCTTCATCTTTGTCGGCCTAAAGGACAGAACGGTTTATTATAACATTCGCCTTGATCAGATCTCGCCACTCCACTCGATCATCGTGAGTGCTGATACTGATTGTCCCGGTGTTGAGATCCAGTATTCCGATCTTACCTCAGCCCACTGGGAATCCCTCGGCAAGATTCCGTTGATAAGAAGTCCCTATCCTCGTCGCCATTTCACGACCGACCAGCTGGTGGCGGGATGGACTTCAGATACTTGGCCAGTGGCTGATGTCATACCCTGCCCCGGTAAATTGACGCCTGACGCTCCGCAGTATTTCTTTCGGACAAGGAAGCTGGGATGGAATGAGACGCTTGAATCTGCCGCCTCAGGAAGCGACTCAGAATACACGGAAGCCGAACACCAGGCATTGGAAAGGCCCGACCCCGATTGATGGACCAGTATCCAGAATCTCCTTGGTTTAAGAACAACAGCTAACAGGACCTAGGTTGGAGTAGTATTTATTCTGGGGAAACCAACCACGAATGGACACGAATCCGGGAGAGCTTAGCGAATCTCGGGAGGCTGAACGCCCGTGCCACATTGACTGAATTGCGTTACTGATAGCAATTCTTGGCGGCTATAGATTCTGCTAGGCGATGATGTTATGCACGATTTTACCGTGGACGTCGGTTAGGCGGTAGTCGCGGCCGGAGTAGCGGTAGGTGAGCTTCTCGTGATCTAGGCCTAGCAGTTGTAGCATGGTGGCGTGGAGATCATGGACGTGGACGGGATCCTTGGTGGCGTTCATGCCGAATTCGTCGGAGGCGCCGTGGATGTGGCCGCCGCGGATGCCGCCGCCGGCGAGGAGGGTGGTGAAGGCGGTGTGGTGGTGGTCGCGACCGGCTTTGGCGTCTTTGCCTTGGGCGTACGGGGTGCGTCCGAATTCGCCGGTCCAGACGACGAGGGTGTCTTCTAACAGTCCGCGTAGCTTGAGGTCTTCGATGAGGGCGGCGGTGGGTTGGTCAGCGTCGTTGCAGAGGTTGGTGTGCCCTTTGTTGTGATTGCTGTGCGTGTCCCAGGGCTGGGTGCTGTTGTCTTTGGTGTAGTAGACGCTGACGAATCGGACACCGTTTTCGACGAGGCGGCGGGCGAGTAGGCAGGAGTTGGCGTAGGACGAGTCGCCATACATCTTGCGGATGGACTCGGGTTCTTTGCTGACATCGAAGACGTCGCTGGCCTCCATCTGCATGCGATAGGCCGTTTCCATGGATTGGATCTGGGCTTCGAGTTGCTGATCTTGGTCGCGGACGTTGAGGTGTTCGCGATTCATCTCGGCGAGCAAGTCGAGATGGGCGCGTTGTTCGCGGTAGCCGTAGCGGGGGTTCTTGATGTTTTTGACTAACCGATCTACTTGCATGTCGGTGGTGGCGACGGTGCTGGCTTGATATTGGGCGGGGAGGAAGCCGCTGCTCCAGAGGGCGGGGCCGACGACGATGCGTTTGCCAGGGCGGAGGACGACGTAGCCTGGTAGATTCTCATTCTCTTGGCCGAGTCCGTAGACGGACCAGGCGCCGATGGAGGGGCGCGTGGGCTGGAGGTGGCCGGATTGCATCATGAGCAAGGCGGGCTCGTGATTGGGGACGTTTGTGTGCATCGAGCGGATGACGCAGCAGTCGTCGATGACGCGGCTCATGTGGGGGAGGCTTTCACTGACATCGATGCCACTCTGGCCTACCTTTTTGAAAGTGAAAGGCGAGGGCATGAAGCCGCTGCCGGAACTCTTCTTGAACAACTTGCCATTGGGATGCTCGCCAGCATGACGGGCGAGGGCGGGCTTGGGATCGAAGGTGTCGATGTGTGAGGGGCCGCCATTCATGAAGAGAAAGATGACGCGCTTGGCTCGCGCGGGGAGGTCTTTCGTCATGGCTCCTGAGTTGAGCAGTCCTGACATGCCGACGACGCCGAAGCCTGCGCTCATGCGGCGGAGCATGGCGCGGCGAGAAAGGGGAGAAGCTGAGTCGAGATTCATGAGTTCAATCTAGGAAAAGCATTTCGTTTGAGCAGATCAAGACTTGAGTCAGGGCGGCCCAGCGGTCTTCGCTCGAATCGAGGAAGGTGCGGGCGCGGTGGCGTTCACGGGCTTCGGGTAGTCTTGAGAGGAGGCGCTGATAGAGTAAGGCAATGCCGTCGTCGTCGTCCTTGGCTTGCTGGCCGAGGAGGGTGGCCTGCGCGATGACGAAGGGGTGATTGAGCAAGTAGAGTTTCTGCGTGGTCGTGGTGGTGTCTCCGCGATGCGAGGCGTGGATGTTAGGATCGGGGTAGTCGAACTGTTCTAAGACGTCATTGAGATCTAGGCGACTAATTCGTGCATAGACGGTGCGCCGTTGGTTGTTCTCGTCTTCGATCTCTAACGATTGCCCGCCGCGTGGGTCAAGCGAGCCGGAGGCGCTGAGGAGGGTGTCGCGCCACATTTCGAAGCTGAGCTTGCGCCGGTTCATACGACCGAGCCACTCATTGGCGGGGTCGTGTTCGCTGAGGTTTGGCCCGGCGGTAGCTTCGCGTTGGAATGCGGCGGATTCTAACATCGCGCGAACGGTGTGCTTGATGGAGCGGTGTTGCGCGAACTCGACGGCGAGGTCATCGAGCAGTTCTGGGTGGGTGGGGAGTTCTCCCAGGGCACCGAAGTTGCTAGGGGTGCTGACGAGCGGGCGTCCGAAGACTTCTTGCCAGAGGCGGTTGACCATGACGCGGTCTGTGAGCGGATTGGTAGGGTGAACGAGGGCGTCGGCGAGTTGCTTGCGGCCACTGCCTTCTTTGAAGGTGATGGGTTTCTCTTTGGAGAGCGCGGTGAGGAAGCCGCGCTGGACCTTGTCGCCTTTGCGGTTCACGTCGCCGCGGATGAAGACGTTGAGGTCTTGGACCTTTCCTTCCTTCACGATGTGCCGTGTGTGGGCGGGGGCGGCGCCTTTCTTTGTCTTGCCGTCTTTGTCTTTCTCGGGCTCCCGACCGGGGAGGGTTTCATTGAGCATCTCGGTGCTGGCAAAGACACCGGCCATGGCGTGGTAGTCTTCTTTTGAGATGGGATCGTATTTGTGATCGTGACAGCGTGCGCAGGCGACGGTGAGTCCAAGGAAGGAGCGCGTGACGGTGTCTACGCGGTCTTCCCATTCGTCGGCTTTCACCTCGAGTTGGCCGCGGTTGTAGTACTTGGGGCCGAGACCGAGGAAGCCGAGGGCATCGCGATGGGCGTTGGCTTCGAGCAAGTCGGCGGCTAACTGATAGCGGACGAAGTTATCGTAGGGGAGGTCGTGATTGAAGGCGTCGATGACCCATTGGCGGTAGCGGTGGGCGTTCGGATAGGTGAGGGATTTGTTATTGCCGACTTCGTGTGCTTGGTCTTCGGCATAGCGTGCGATGGGCAACCAGAAGCTTGTTAGGCGTTCACCGAAACCGTAGGAGGCTAACAAACGATCGGCTAGACGTTGGCGTTTGTTAGGATCATCGTCGGCGGGAAAGTCGGCCTGGTCTTCTGCTGACGGTGGGAGTCCGGTGAGGACGAGGTGGAGACGCCGGAGGTAGGCTTGGTCGGTGGACTCGCTTTGTGGGGCGAGCTGCTTTGCCTCGAGCGCTGCATTGAGAAAGAGATCCGTGCGGTGAGACGAGGGCATGGATTTGCCTGACTCAGGCGCGCTTGGTCGCTGGGGGGCTTGGAATGCCCAGAACGGTTCCTCGGCATTTGCGAGGACGCCGAGCCAGCTGAGGAGGAGCATGCAGCGGAAGACCATGGCCAGAGGGAACCCCGCCGAGTGGCCTCCGTTTCTACGGCCTAGGCGCTGAGCTGGTGCTTCTGAAGAAACGCGATCAATTCATCGGTGCCGAAGTCTGGCAGAATGAGGTCTTCGCTGCCCTCGCGGCTGATCCGAAGGCAGGGTGCGAGAGATTGTCCGGTGAGAGCGATCATTTCATCCATCTTTGCGCTGTCTGAGGTGACATCATGCGTGTGGTAAGTGTGGCCCTGGTCATCGAGCCACTTCACCGCGTCGACGCACCAGGGGCAGCCTGGCTTGATGTAGAGATCCATGATCATGTTGGCAGCCAAGCATGGTTCTTTGGACACTGCATGGATTCTTTGACAGGTTTTGGAGTTCCTGATCCACTCTTGGCAATGTCTCCGCCGCCTTCATTCCAGCTCTTTGGGCTCGATCACCTTGTGGTCATCGGAATGACTGTAGCGATCGCGGCCGCGCTGGTCTTCTTGGCGCGGCGGCATGGCGAAGGGCACGTAGTTGTCAGGCGGAGCGTCAAGGTTCTGGCCTGGCTCCTCTTTCTATCCTTCCCTCTGAAATTCATGGCCTTCTATTTCTCGGGAGCGCCGATGCATGAACACGGGCTGCCCATGCATTTGTGCAACTGGGCGGCGATTATCGGAGGCCTAGCATTGCTTACCAAACGCCAACTCTTCTGCGAGTTGCTCTACTTCTGGGGGCTTGCCGCGACCTTGCAGGCGGTGATCACCCCCAACCTGCCCTACGGATTTCCGCACGCGATCTTCTTCACCTTCTTCATCACGCATAGCGGTGTGGTTATCGCCGCGATTGTCGTGGCCTTTGGCTTGCGTCGGTCGCCAGCGCCGGGTGGGGTGTGGCGTGCCATTTTCTGGTTGCAGGCTTACCTTGTCGTGGCGGTGATTGTGAATTCGCTGACTGGGGCAAACTACGGCTTTTTGCGAGAGAAGCCAGCGATGGGTTCGCTCATTGATCACTTGGGTGATTGGCCCTATTACATTATAGGGCTCGAGGCGGTCGCTTTGATTTCGTTCCTGCTGCTGAATTTGCCATTCGTTAGGAGGAACCACGTGAAGTGACGTGCCAAGGTGGCCACAACTTTGGAAAGTTGAGCTGCGGAATACTACCCTAGGATGTCATGGACGACGTTTCCATAAACATCCGTTAGGCGGAAGTCGCGTCCGGCATGCTTGAAGGTGAGTTGCAAATGATCAATGCCTAGCAAATGCAACATGGTCGCGTGGAGATCGTGGAAATGGACGCGGTTCTCGACGGAATAGTAGCCGAATTCATCGGTGTTTCCGTATTGGATGCCGGGCTTCACTCCGCCGCCTGCCATGAACATCGTGAACCCGTGCGGGTTATGATCGCGGCCGTCGCGGCCTTGAGCGACCGGCGTTCGGCCAAATTCGCCGCCCCAAAGAACGAGAGTTTCGTCTAACAAACCACGCTGCTTGAGATCCGTGATGAGCCCGGCAACGGGCTTGTCCATCTCAGCCGCTAGGCGGGTGTGATCGGTCTTCAGCTTGCTGTGCTGATCCCAATACCTGTGTGTCGCTTGAACAAACCGGACTCCGGCTTGTGAAAACCGTCGAGCAAGCAGGCATTGCTCGGCAAACTGGCTTGTCGGCTTGTCATCTAAGCCGTAGAGCGCGCGGGTGGAGGCCGTCTCTGACGAGATGTCTTGGACCGTGGGTGCTTCCATCTGCATGCGGAAAGCAAGTTCGTAGGAAGCGAGACGAGCCTCTAACGTGGTGTCACTTCCTACGCGAGCAAGGTGTGCCTGATTCATCGACTCAAGGAAGGCGAGTTCCTGGCGCTGCGCTTGGCGATCCGTTTCCTCTCGTTGGATGAAGGGGATTTGAAGGTGCTTGTCCTTGTTGCGAGCGATGCGGGTTCCTTGATAGTGGGCGGGAAGGAAAGAGGATGACCAAGCGTTGGCGCCGCCGTGACCCATTGCAGGATTGATGGTGAGAAACCCTGGTAGATTCTCATTCTCAGTGCCGAGGCCATACTGAATCCAGGAACCCATGGCGGGGCGAGGAAAGGTATCCGAGCCTGTGTGTAACTCTAACAATGCGCCGCCGTGGCGGGAATTGGAGCCGTGCATTGAGCGAACAATGCAGAGATCATCGACGATCTTTCCAATGTGGGGTAGTAACTCACTGACATGAGCACCACTTTGGCCGTGTTGCTTGAAACTGAAGGGTGAGCCTAACAAGTTTCCGGTATTGCTGCTGACAATCCGTGGCTTGTCGAAAGGCAAGGGCTTACCATCCAGTTTGGTGAGCTCGGGTTTGTGATCGAAGAGATCCACCTGCGAGGGACCACCGTGCATGAAGAGGAAGATGACGCGCTTTGCCTTGGGAGCGATGAGTGACGTCTTCGGTGCGAGAGGCTGGCTGCTGCCATGTGCCTGGCTGAGTAACCCGTGGAAGGCGAGTGCCCCGAAGCCAGCAGCAGATTGTTGCAGCATGGCGCGCCGAGACAGCGGCAGATTTCGTTGATGGCAAAGGGCGTTTCGCATGGCTTAATCCAAATAGAGAAACTCGTTTGAAGCGAGGATGACGCGGACAAACGCCGACCAGGCGTCGTCTTCGGCGTAGCTTTCGAGAAAGAGCGTTGCTTGGCGGTGTTCGTTGGGTGTGGCCTGGCGATTGAGAAGCTTCCGGTAGAAGTGATTGATCACGCCGGCATCTGAGCTGTTCGGGCGGGTCCCGGCGATGCGGTCAGCGGCTTGGTGGACGAGCTCACTGTTCATCATGTAGAGCGCCTGTGGAGCCACGACGGAGTCACGCCGGTCTCCATTTGGCGCTGATGGGTCTGCCATGTCAAACGCGACAAAGGCGTCGTAGAGCGCACTGCGTACGATGGGCATGTAGACAGCACGGCGAGGGTTCTCTAGATAATCGTTCAGACTTGAGCGATTCACGTAGGCTCCTGGCTTGTCCTTCAGCAGTTGCCCGCCCATGGAGAGGTCTAACTGGTCGGCGTGTGCCAATAGGGCATCGCGCAAGCTCTCGGCGCTCAGACGCTGACGTTCGTGTTGGCTGGGCATGACGGCATAGGGGTCGACCTCCGATGGTTCATAGCCACCGGAGGAACTCATGCTATAACGTGCAGATGTCACTAGCAGGCGTTGCACCCGTTTGATGGACCAGTCGCCCCAGACGAGTTCTCGAGCGAGGTGGTCTAACAAAGCTTTGTGGCGAGGTGCCGCTCCCAGCTTGCCGAAATTGTCCGTCGAGGTGACCACGCCTTTGCCGAAGTGCCAGCGCCATAACCGATTCGCCAAGACGCGAGCGGTGAGGGGATTGTTAGTAGACCCGATCCATTGAGCCAACTCCATTCGGCCGCTTTGTTTGTTGTTAGGTTTGGGAACAGGCGTGCTCTGAAAGACAACTGGAATCTGGCGTGGCGTGGATTTGCCTAGCGTCTGGTAGCTGCCGCGCAGATGCACGGGCACATCAGCCACGTCATCCTCCGTCACGGCCATGATGAGTGTCTTTGCCGCGGTCTTGGCTTCAAGAGTTTCCAACGCAGCCTTGGCATTCCTGCGTGCGTCGTCGTCTAGTTTCTTGTTTTTAGACTGCTTGCGCAGTTTCTCGATCTCACGGTGTGCCGATTTGACGTCTTCTGGGGAGAGATCATAGGTATGCCACTGGGCGACGACCTTGTAGTTTACGAGTGTCTTTGTCGATTTGAAGATACCGGCAAGACCGTAGTAGTCCTCGATCGACACGGGATCGAACTTGTGATCATGACAGCGAGCGCATCCAAACGTCATGCCGAGAAAGGCACGCCCTGTCGTGTCGACCTGTTCGTCAACGATATCCATACGCATCTTCTCAGGATCATCACAGGCGAGCATCTTTGGTCCCACGGAAAGGAACCCCGTGGCCACTTTGTGAGACATTCCGGATTGAGGAAGTAGGTCGCCGGCTAATTGCTCGATCGCGAACTGGTCGAACGGCATGTCTGCATTGAAGGCGCTGATAACATAGTCGCGATAGCGCCAGGCATTTGTATACGCCTTGTTCTCATCCATGCCATTGGAATCCGCGTAGCGCGCCACGTCCAACCAATGCCTACCCCAGCGCTCGCCATAGCGTGGCGAGGCTAACAAACGGTCGGTTAGCCGTTCGCGGGCGTCTGGCCGATCTTCTTCTTCGGGATAGTCCAGTGCGGCCGGAGGAAGGCCTGTTAGCGTGTCGGTCAGCCGCCTTGTCAGGGATGCTTGAGAGGTTTCAGGCGCGGGTGAGGCCCCGCGACGTTCCCACTGGTCGAGCAGAAAGGCGTCGAGTGGCGTTTTTGCCCATTCTTTGGTTTGCGGGGTGGGTATCGCAGGAGAATGTGGAGTTTGAAAGGACCAGAAGGCGCGCTCTGTCTCGAGATCGCGTTCGGCAGTTGGCGGAGGTGGTGACGGATTGGCCGTTTCTCGAGGATCATAGGCACCCTCAGAGATCCAGCGTTCGAGGACCGCGATGTCCGCCTTTGCCAGCTTCTTCTTTGGTGGCATCTGCAATTCCGGGTCGCGGTAGTGCACTGCCTTGATGAGTAGGCTGTCCCTCGAGTTTCCTGGTATCAGTGCGGCCCCTGAGTCTCCGCCAACTTGCCAGCCCTCACGATGATCCAGACGCAGGCCACCTTTGATTTTGGAGCCTTCCTCGGCTGAATGGCATTCATAACAATGGGCGACGAGCAGGGGGCGCACATGGGTTTCAAAGTAGGCCCCTTGATCTCCCAACACCACGCCTGACACGAGGCAGAGAATAGTAAGAATGCGGCCAGACAGCATTAGACTATGAACACCAACGGCGTAGAGGTGTCGCTCAGCGGCGTTTACGAATCGTCGTCTTCATCTTTGCCAGAGTCGTCTTTCACTTCTTCTGGGCCGGGTGTCCCGGATGACTTGTAGCCTCCGGTGTTGTGACTCGTGATGAGACGCTCGCCGACATAGAAATCGAAGTTTCCGCCGTCGAGGAACTCACGCTACTTCATGGTTGTCCTGACATTGTCTGAAGTCACTGAGGAGCTACCTGACTCAAGGCGAATTGGCGTGGTTTTGAAGCTGATCTCGCAGGAGCCAGGAATGGGTTTGAGAGATACTTTGCCGTGCCTGAGTTCGCCCAAGGTGTTTCGGTCTTTTGCATACTTGTCGTTGAGCTTTGGGAACAGGGTGTATCAGCACACGATGCCTGCGACCGGCGTGCGGGAAGCCTTCTTGATGAAGACCTCATAGCCTCGGCACTCCACTTTCACTCTAGCGCTGCCGGTCTTCACCCGTTGGCAGTCAAATTGGACGGCTTGTGCTCGGGCCACCTCGATGTCGGCGTTCATCGATGTTTTACCCATTCTTTTAGGAAGTCCTGATCTTCTTGGCTGAGATTGCTCACGGCATAGGAGACCTTCTTGCCATTCACTTTCTGGAAAATGACCTTCCCATCTGCAACGCTGACGGGTTTGGCGACCATCTTCTGACCCTCCGGGTTTGTGAATTCTCGCGCATGGGAGACGCCCATGAGAAGCCCCAAAGCCACGACTAGCGCACCCATCATCCCTCTCATGGGCACAAGCATGAGGTGTTCTTTTCCTTCGGATCAAGGACGGTATTCCCTAGGATCGCAATTCTGCGTGCGCATTTTCATCTTTGTGCGGCTGATTCGGAACAGCTCACCTATATTCAGTCGCTTATTTATTGAGATTATGGATTTTGCCTTGCGAGCGGTTCGAGTTAGTTATGCTTGATGTGATATTTAAGATTCCAAGAAATTCAGATTTGCCGTGAGCTGACACCTAAACGCTATTTCACCCCCCATTTCTCTATGAAGTCCGATTATTCTCAAGGACGCGTTCTGGTGGCTCATCACGAGCCAAGCTCGGGTCATGCGCTTTGTGAAATGCTCCGGAAAGTGGGCCATGAGGTGTTCGTCGCCAAGGACGATTTGGCTGCTTTGGAAATGGCCTCCGAGTTGTCTCCAGATCTGGTTTTCTTATCGGCCTCTTTGCCCAGCTTGAGCGGCGTGCATGTGTGCGAGAGACTGCATGGTGACGTCGATACTGCTGTCATTCCGGTTATCATGATTTCTAAAAGTGCGGAGCCGATTGCTAGGACGCAGAGTATGGAAGCGGGTGCGGTCGATCATGTGTGTGCTCCTTTGGACCTTGATAGTCTTCGTTTTTAGGTGGGTAACCTTGTGAGGCTGAGGCGTCAAAGTCGTCTCCTAGAGTCTAGTTTGGTGAAGGCGAAGCGGCGCGAGCGGCTTCGCGATGAGTGGGTGACGTATGCGGTTCACGAAATGGAGCAAGCGCTCGAGCACTTGTCTGAAGGAACGGACGCTATCGTCGATGACGCTCTTGACCTGGCGAAGACGATCCTCGCGTGTCGCCAGATGAGTCACCCTAAAGCACTCGTGACGCTTTAGGCATGTGATGTGTCTGAACTGGCAGGCGAGCTCGACGCGGCCATGGTTAGGGGTGAATTTCAGGGCAGCGTGCAGGCAGATCCTGAAATACTAACGCGGATCTTAAGTCACCTAGCGCGGGCAGCTTGGGAGCAGTCTCCGCAAGAGGAGCTTCCTACTCTCCACTTGAGGGCTCAGTGTGACGATCAGCTGACGATTGAAGTGCGGGCAGCAAGCAGTGGCATCTGACATGAAAGCTATTTTACTCTCGAACAGGGGACTACGGCAAGCCAGGGGCTCGACTGTCAGAATCGTCTCGAGCTGAGTTTAGCTTTCTGTAAGCATGCGATGGATTTAATGGGGGGAAGCATCGGCGTAGAAGCGAATTCTGAAGATGGCCTGCGATTCTGGCTGACCCTTCCAGCGGCCGCTCCAGAGATCCTGCCAAATATCGTTCCCTTCGCCGCCGAGTTGCTGCCATACGATGCGGCTGCGAGCCGATAGTCTATTAATGCGGCCTTCAAATACAAGAGTCTTGTCCGGCGTATGCGATATGTCGCCCTTTAAAATAGCTCATGATCTGTTCTGGCTGTTTTTGGATG